>Ga0208331_100116_pt1 | contig 25648 bp, 18 predicted proteins | sample DeeseametaMP1648_FD_184184 | JGI IMG/M metagenome (GOLD analysis project Ga0208331, IMG submission 184184) | Marine microbial communities from the Deep Pacific Ocean - MP1648 (SPAdes) | ecosystem: Environmental > Aquatic > Marine > Oceanic | place: North of Tokelau, South Pacific Ocean... | reverse complement strand
CGAAGGTTGGAGCCCGAACGAGAATGAGTGGCTTCCCTCGATCCTGTGCTATTTGCTCCTGGTGGGATTCTACGTTCTCGCTATGAGCGGTCGCAAACCTACCGTCGTGGCATTCGTGTCGCTGTGGATCTTGTCGTTATCGACGGCGGTTAGCTTTCTTCTTTTTCCGGCCGGGATCCGCTTGAGAGTCCTTTTCATTTTATGCGGTGTTTTCTGGGCCTCGGCGCTCATGGTCCTTTCCGGCCTCCTTAAGAGTAGGGACTACTTGGATAGTTACGGGGGGGCCGAGGATGCGGGCTTCTCGGGTAAAGAGTCTCAGGCCACGATGGTGTTCACCAACCTGCCGAAGTTTTTGATGGAGATGGAGCGAAATCACGATGAAAATCTGTTGAGGTATCGTCGTGAGTACAACGAAGTCTTAGCAGAGATCGCCGGCCGTTATCACGGGAAGGTGCTCGACTACCAGGGCGACGCGCAGATGTTGGGGTTCGGTTTGCGCTACGACGATGATACCGAGCACGCCGCCGAAGCCACTTCCGCCGGGCTTGAGATCGTAAGTGAGGTGGCCAAACTCGCCAAGCGCTGGACCGCCCACCCCGACCTTCTGAAAGTCAGCGTCGGAGTCTGCACCGGATCCATCGCTCTGGGTCACCTCGGTGCCAAGCAAAAACAAGACATAGCGGCCATCGGAGACACCACCAACACAGCCGCCCGACTGATGGGTGCGGCCATGAAACAGGGAGTCGGAGTGCTTGTTTCCAAGCCCACCTTCCAACTCGCGGACGGTTTGATTTCGGGGACGGAGTTGCCGCCGGTCGAGCTGAAGGGAAAGAGCGCGCCGGTGGAAGTTTTTCACGCCACCTCGGTGGATGCGGATTGGCAAAAGAGAAACAGCACGAAAGAAAAAGACGTGACCCCTTCGGGTGGGGTCTTGAGCTACCGCGGCCACTCTCAGGATAGTCTTCTGGTCAATATAGTCCTGGCCTCCGTCGGCCTCTTCGCGGCCTATCTCCCCTGGCAAGATGGACTCCTCGACCAGGTCGAAAATCCCCTCGCCGACAGGATGCACATCGTTGCGGGGATGCGACCGGCCGACGAGAGGATTGTGCTTGTGGGAATAGATGCCGAATCGGTAAACGACCCCGCGCTTGGTGGCTTTCCCTGGAGCCGCGGTGTCTACGCTGAGGTTATCGACAACCTGAGAAAGACCGAGTGCGAAGGGGTTTTCGTCGATGTCCTGTTCAAGACCACCCGCGAAAACGACCCGGCGGGTGACAGATACCTGGCCCGGATGGTGGCCGAAGAGCCGCGTCTCGTGCTGGCCGGCACACTGGAGAGGGACCATCGAAACAACCGACTGAGGAAGCCAAGGTTCTTTTCCGCTGTGGACGAGGCGCTTATGGAGGAGAGAGGGCAGATCGGTCTGATCCACAATCACGCGGACAAGGATGGCGTGACTCGCTGGGGCTTTCTGTGCAGTACCGAAACAGCCAGCCATGACTCCGTTGAGGCCGATAAGCGGTCGCTCTATCCGTCGGCGGCCGCGGCCCTTCTGCTTCACGATAAGGACAAGCTTGGATTGGGCGAAGACAGTGTCTATCTGGGTGAGGAGACGATCCCGGCAAGGGTGGACGGCCGAAGTGCTCTGGCCCGTATTCGATTTGGTCCGCCCGCCACCGGCAACGAGCCAGGTTTGAAGGGACGCAGCTATCCCATCGTCTCTTTCCGCCGCCTGGTCGATCCGCAAGATCCGATTTTCAAAGAGCTAGACGGTAAATACATCCTGATTGGGCAAACCAGAACGGACGGTCTGGCCGACGATGTAGACCGGGTAGAGACACTGGTGGGAAAAATCAAAGGAGTAGAGGTTCACGCCCGAATTCTAGACTGTCTGCTCAACGACAATTTTATACGTCCGGTATCGATACGAGCGGTCCAAGCTTCCATCGCGGTGGTTGCTCTCCTGACTTTTTTCATCCTGACTCGTTATCGACGACCAGAGGAGTACTTTCTAAGACTGGCCGGTCTGGTGCTGTTCACCATTGTTTTTTACGTCGTTAGTTTTGTCTACTGGTCTGTCTTATTTCAGCTCCTGGTCGTCCTACTGACCATCGTACTGGTCTCCTTTAGCGTCCTGGTGGGGCGGAACATCTTTACTTTCCAAGCGTTAAGCAGGGTGATCCCGGTCGAAGTGGCGGAAGAGCTCTTCTTGCAACGGCAGGCCCGGGACAGGCGGCAGGTAGCCACCATCCTTCTTACCGATATCCGCGGCTACACCACCCTCTCCGAGGGCAAGACAGCGGTGGCCATGCTGGATGTTCTCAATGAATACCATAAGCGGACGGTGGCCTGTTATGATCGCTATGGAGGTCAAGCTTTGACCTACCAGGGAGATGCGCAGATTGTCGTCTTCGGGGTCTTCGGGAAGCGACCTAATCCGGCGGCGGATGCGGCTGCAGCGGCTCTCGAACTCCAGAGCATCTGCGACGTCCTCCGCAAAGAGTGGGGGATTGCCAGTCGAGAAGATTTTGATGTGGGAGCCGGACTGTGCACGGGAGAGGTGGAGGTCGGCCGACTCGGTGGTGGTGACAACCTTCAATATTCCGTGGTCGGAGAGACGGTGCGGAAAGCTCACAAAGTCCAGAGTCTCTCCGACGAGCTTTCCGCTCCGGTGATCCTAGACGAGGAGACTTATCTTGCTAGTCGCGGAGCAGTCCAGGTGGACGATCTGGGCCTGGTCCAGCCGAAAGGGCTTCCCCACGAGATTCGATTGTATCGAGCTAAGTCTGTAAACTACCAGGAGTCCATCGGGGCGAAAAGAAGCACCCCTGATGAAACCATGGACTCTTGAGCTAAATAAGAAACTCTTACTCTTGACTTCCCTTCTGGTTCTTACTTCCCAAGGAGCGGGTGCTCAGGAGAAGTTGCGGGCGGGGAAGATCATCGACATCGACGGACCTCGCCTTTACGCTGACCGTCTTAGTCCGAATTCTTGGTTTCAAGCCTACATGGGGATGGCGACCTTCCTTCAAGAGAAGCTCCGCACCGACCAGCAGACTCAAGCTGTCCTGGAGTTCAATATTGGAGGTCGGGCCGGCATCGGCCGAAATTCCAGTATCCAGATTGTGACCCTGGAAAGTATAGAAAACGTGAAGAGCGGCAGCGCTCTTCGCATCGATTCGGGGACATTCTGGGCCAAATTTGACAAACAAGAAGAAGCGATCCAGATCAAGACAGCCGGAGGTGTCATCGGCATCGAAGGCACCGAACTGCTCATCGGGGTAGACGGCAAGACGACCGAGGTCATGCTCTTCGAAGGGCAAGTCACCGTGACCGACAACGACGGGAGAGAGCAGACGATGCTGCCGGGAGACTACGCCTCGTTCGGCGGTGGCGGCGGAGGCATGTGTGTCCTCTCCTATCCGGCCCCGTCCTTGCGGACCCTGGTGGTGGAACGTTTTCCTAAGTTCAGTTCCTTTCTCGCTTCCCAAGATGTGACCGCCATTCCGAAGCCGGCCAGTCCGACTCTCATCCGAGGGTTCAACAACAAGCGCGACGATCTGCTGACAGTGCTGGATAACTCACGCCAAATGAGTGGTTCGGCGCCCTCCGGTCTGCAGGCGAATTCCGCTTCCGGACCTCCCTCCTTCAATTGGTCGGGTATCCCGGGCGCCGATTCATACGCTATTTACGTGACCGGCGATGAAGGCATGGAAGATATTCTTTTCAGTAGTCGTGTCGATTCCACAAGTTTCTCCGTCCCCCCCGGCGCCCAAGGCTTGAGCTCCGGCCAATATTTCTGGGCGGTGATCCCTTTGAATGCCAATGGCAAGCCGGTCGGACAGCCCGGCCGGAGCACTTTCCAGACTCCCGGGTGGACGTCCAGCGGTGTGGCTCTCGAAGACGCTTAGGACCCTTAAGCTCCTTTTCTGGCTCTGTCTTTCCTGTCTTCCGGTTTGGGGCGAGACGTGGGTGCAAGCCGGCCGCTATTTCGACGGGCAGTCGACGGAATTGTCTCCGGCTGCCACGATCGTGGTGGTGGAAGACAGAATCAGCCGGATCCTTCCCGGCCATCCCGATCCGCCGAATTCCGTAGACGTCATCGACCTCCGGAATTCCACGGTCCTACCCGGTTTCATCGATTGCCACGTCCATCTCTCGGGTGAATTCACTCCCAATTCCTACATAAACCGGTTTAAGTGGGAGTCGGCCGACTTTGCCGTGCGTTCGACGGTCTACGCTAGAAAGACTCTGGAGGCAGGCTTCACCACGGTCCGAGATCTGGGCGACACGAGTCCCGGATTTTCCGTCGTCCTCGCTCTGAAGAAGGCTATCGACGACGGTACGGTCGCCGGACCGAGAATCGTGGCGTGCGAAAAGTCTCTCGCTACTATCGGCGGCCACGCCGACCCCACGAACGGCACCGGGAGCCAGTATCTGGCGACACCGGGTCCTCGCGAAGGCGTGCTCAGCGGTCCGGTGGAAGCGGCCGAAGCGGTTCGCTGGCGCTACAAGCGCGGGGCGGACTGTATCAAGCTGACCGCCACCGGTGGGGTCTTGAGTGTGGCCAAGAGTGGAGACAATCCGCAATTCACCACCGAAGAGCTTGAAGCTGTGGTGGCGACTGCCAAGGACTACAACATGAAAGTGGCCGTGCACGCTCACGGGTCGGAAGGAATGATGCGCGCCGTGCGGGCGGGTGTGGACTCTATCGAACACGCCACCTACGTCACTCCTGAAATTTTTCAAGAAATGAAGCAGCGCGGCACGTACCTGGTGCCGACGCTTCTTGCAGGTCACGAAGTTTACGTCAAAGGCCAGGAGCCGGGCTACTACCCCGAGGTAGTCGCGAGGAAGGCCGTCAAGGTCGGCAAGCATCTCAAAGACAACTTCCCTAAGATTGTGCAAAGCGGCGTGAAGATTGCCTTCGGAACGGACGCCGGTGTCTTTCCTCACGGTGAGAACGCGGGAGAGTTTTCGCTTCTGGTCGAGGGCGGGATGAGTCCTTTACAAGCCCTCCGCTGTGCCAACATCGAGGCCGCGACTCTGCTGGGACTTGAAGATGAGATAGGGACAATCTCGGTAGGGAAACAGGCCGATCTGGTGGCCGTGCCGGGGGACCCTTCGCGGGACATTCGTCTTACCGAAAAGGTCACGTTCGTGATGAAGTCCGGCCGAATCCATAGGCCTGCCCCCACTCCATAAAATCCCCTTGCTTCCCAGGACGCGACACCGCTTCGGCAAACAAAATTCGGTTGATGCGGCAATGTAGGCTTTTACTGTTCATGTTGTTCCTCTTATCGACTTCGAGTTGGGGGCAAGAAGGCGAAGAGAAGGAGACCATTACCTATCCGAGACTCGACCTCGGCGGTCATATCCAGTTCCAGCTCGACGGTGGTGGCCTGGGGGCGGCCAGGCAAGAAGGCGGTCGTCCCGTCCGAAACGGCATCGGTGCATTTCCTACTTCCAGCCGCATTTCACCACGAAGGCTCAGGCTCTACGCCAACGCCTACTTTGCCGAGAACGTCAGTATCGTGACGGAGACCGACTTCGAGCCGGACGGATTTGAGCAAGAAGACATTGAAGTCACTCCCCTCGATCTCTATTTGAAATGGGATTATGCCGAGGGTCACCATTTTCGGATTGGCCAGGCCAAGATTCCGTTCGGCTATGAGTTTCTGCGCTCATCTCGAACTCTCACGGTGGTGGAGCGAAGCGACACCAGTCGTCTCTATTTTCAACGAGACATCGGTGTTGGGGCCTACGGGGAAGAGGGCCGTTTCGGCTACGGCGCCGGCGTCTATCAAGGGCAGGGTGAGAACGAATCCGAGCGCAACGGCGGGAACGATTTTGTGGCCAAGGTGACTTACCAGGTCACGCCTCAGTTTAAGCTCGGTGCCTCGGGCCATCTCGGCGCTATTCGTCTCTCCGGTTCTCCCGATGACCTGGCGGTAAGAAGAGCGGGGTTGGAAGCGATCTATGAGAACGGTCCATGGATTCTAGAGAGCGAAGTCATCGCGTCCGACGGGTTCAATCTGTTCAGCCAGGCGGAAACGCCGGCTTTCGGATACTATCTGTATGCGGTGCGTCGAATCGAGGAGAATCTCGACGCGGTGGTCGGCTACGACAGGCTCGATCCCGATACCGATCAAAAGAACTCTGTCCGGTCGGATACGACGATGAACGCTCGGGATCGCTACACGCTTGGTCTCAACTACTACTTCTCGCGAGACCCGATCCACCGCATCATGCTGAACTACGAATTTCGCAATGAACTAGAAGGCCCGAGCGTCTCGGGAAGCGGAGTTCGGCTACGTTACCAGTTCGTCTGGTAGGAGCGGTCTAGAGAATGAAGCTGCAAGAACGATTGTTGTCGTTCATCACCGAAGCCAACGAAGGTGCTTCCTGGAGACTTGCCAGAGTGCCGTTGTGGAAATCGATGACGAATTCGTCGGCTCCCTGATTGGCGTTCGGGTTGGTAGGAGAAATTTCGGTGTCCAGGCCGGCGATAAACGATTGGCCGAAACTGGCGGATGTGTTGTGGAGGTTGGTGAAGCGGATGCTTCGAGTCATTTGGTTCATCTGGTTCATAACTTTTCTGTCCTCTCTGGGGGGATTGGTACTAATGTACATACCAGGCCCTAAAAAAAACTGAAAAAAGAATGGTTAACTTCTTGGAAACAACTCAAGCCTTGCTCAGCGTTCCTCTAGGGCGGTTTCTCGAAGGAACTCGAAGGTGTAAATCCCGGTGCTGTGGCCGTCGTTGAAGAGAAAGGCCAGGGCGTATCTTCCTACCGGACTGAATTCCACGATTTCCGCCTTCTGAGGGGTGGGAGTGGAGGAGTCGATCACTCGGAGGATCGGGCCTGGCTGGCTGAGCTTTTCCCGCTCAATTCTACAGTGAGCGCAAGGGCAGTCCTTGCGGAGTTGGGCCATGGAATGCTTCGTTTTGGTGCCGTCCATCCAGGAGATGGAGATGGTTCCGTCGTCGTTGATATTGACAGCTTTGGGTCTGGACATGGCCTGAGCGTTTGTCCTTGCGCCGCCAAATCCTAGCAGTCGCTCACCCAGGCTGCTAGCTCGGCACGGGTAGCGCTTGGAAGGGAATGGGGGAGTGGAGTTCGGGCTTGCAGAGAATGGGGTCAAACTTTTTGAAAGTCTGCTTCAGCTTTTTGGTGTAGTATTTGGCGTTGATATCCGGCGCGTCCGGGTCGAACTCTTCCACTCGACGACAGTTGTCGTAGACGGTGACGGTGGCTTTGTCGCCGGTCACGTAGTAGCTCACGCTTTCTCCGGCGTGATACTTACGCGAGGCGGCAAGCGCCAGTTCGTATACGGCCGCCCGATTTCGTCCCCCTTGACTGATCTTCCGAGAATAGGTGGCCGGACTGTCGATCAGAGTCTCCGTCTTGGACAGGTCTTCCACTCCGAACTGGCCCTCTTTCAGTCGCTTTTGATAGTCGTCGAACACGCCTTGATGGGCCCCGTGACCCTCGGTAAGAGCGGCTCGAATCATATCCTCGATGAAGTCTCGAAGAAACGGCTCCAGCGCCCGGGAGCGCAATCCGGATCCCCGCAAAATGAGGGTGCCGTCCTCTTCCAGCAGGGCATAGTTCTTCATTTTGTGGCAGTACATTCCCGGATAGCGACCGTCGAATTCCACCTGAACTCCTTCGGGTAGCTCCGTATTCAGTCGATCAACCCAACCGGCGTCGGAGAAGACTTGGGAGGGCACGAAGTAGATGCCGTCGGTATCCACTTCCAAAATGTCGGCTCCCTGTTTCTTGAGCCAGTCCATCATTTTCATCAGGAGTTCTCGTCCCAGTCGGGTCACCTCGGCGGCCTTGTCGAAATCGGCGAAGTGACCCTGGCCGAAGCCGAGATAGCCGTAGAAGGAGTTGATCAGGATCTTGAACGTGGTCTGCAAGTTTCCGAAGAAGGCGCTCTCCTTGGGCTCGCCGGCTTGCTTTTGCATCTGCTTAGTCAGGAGTCGAAAATCTCGCAGAGTTTCCAGGAGCCCTTTGAAGATTCCAAGGGAGTCGCCCGCCGGACCGAGGCCGTAAGAGATGATGAGAGACGGATAAAGAGAGGCGACGTCGCAATGGTAGACGCCGTAGGCGCATCCCTCGTGTTCTTGAGCGGTCAGACCGCCGGCGAAATTCACCACCTCCGGCTTGCCCGGGATGGAGTGCCTCTTTCGATAGTATTCTCGCAAGAAGATATGATTGATGCGAGTGGCGTTCCCCCGGAGGATCACGTTTTCAAAGCTGAGTGGGAAAATTTGGGACTGCAGAAAGTAGGGGTAGCTCAGATTTCGGTGGAGGCTCGCTATAGCCGAGGTATCCTTTTCCGCCCTCTCAATCAGGCTGTCGCCGCGCTTGCCGTGAGGAAGCTTGAAGTGCTGGGCCACATCCTCGAAATCGTATCCGGTCAGTTCGCGGCCGGACACGTCGTGCAGTATAGAGAGGATCCAGGAGTCGGCAAACTCTCGCCCTGCAATCTGAAATCGGCGGTAGTCCAACTGTTTCTCCGCCACCATCATGCGGCTCCGACGGGCCGATATCTTCTCCCCCCCGCGCCCCCATCCAAGCTTGACCTTCAGGGCTTTGGCACGGTCTTCCAGCAACTGCAGATCTCGTTTGAAAAGGTTGTGACCTTGAATCAGATCGGGATCGATCTTCTTGATCTTGCCGCTGAGATGCCAGAGCAGCTTGCTCTCCTCTTCATCGTCCACCAGGACGCACTCGCCTTCAAGTCCCTCCCTCAGGGCCACAGCCAGGATCCGGTTCGGCTCCTCGCCCGGGTCGGACAGGATCTCTCCGGCCGTGTAGACTCGCAGGATCAGAGTGGAGACTTCTTCGATGGCCATCTTGTTGTAGTAAGTCTGGCCGGTGGCTAACAGATACTGAGTCGGCAGATCGTTGATGAAGAGTTGGGGGGAATCGGGATGGCTCGCGTATCTTCCGGAAAGCGTCGACACGTGGTCGGAAAGCTTCTTCGCCTCCGACCAACTGGGGAAGTGGACCAAGAATCGAAATTCGTTGTCGCCCTCGAGCTCTTCATGGCGACAGTCGACGTCGGCACTGTCCAAGTAATCCAGTTCATTGAGCCAAAGAAACGGCTCGAAGTCCTCCACCTGTTCCGCGGTGAGCTCTCCCTCCAGCCGCCGAAAAGTTGTCAATTGGCCCTTGCGGTCCGAATAGACGGATACCAGGCCCGGACGGCGCTGGGAACCGAAAAGGGTGGGGTTGCTCGAAAGGTCTATCGTGTCGTCTAGTCTTGCTCTCATATCGCACAGCTTTCGGATAGGGGAGGGGAATTCATCTTGTGGAGGATCGCCGGCGCCGCCAGACGGCGCTTCTAGGCCCATTTCCCGCACTTCTCACTGAAGATTGGTTCTCAGAGCGCCGTTAGCGCTAGGAGCGACGAAATAAGCGTAGTGGGCTACGTGTTTGAGGTGCAACGACGCGATAGCGGTGCTCTGGGGACCAAGATTGGGGAGAAGTGCGGGAAATGGGTCTAGGGTGACTTCTTTATTATGCCGAGACCGGTCGCTTGAGCAATCTTATTCGCCAGTTCATCCGCTTCTTCCGGCGCGTGACAAGTCTTGATAAACCGTTCGCCGTCGGAGTTCGTAGCGGCCCTGTTTGCCTAGAGGACCAGGACGAGGACGCTTTAATGACGCTCTATGCCGGCGCTTCGTCAGATATTGGCTCCTCACGTTATCCGGATCAAGAAAGGGGCCATCCAGAGACTCGGGATCTATCTGGAGCGTGAACGCTTCGAGCGGGTCTTGCTTCTGAAGAGCGAAGGCTTGCCGAGCTCCATTCTCGACCTCCTGGAATCGGTGTGCCGGCCGTTGGAGGAGAAAGAGGTCCTGGACAATTCCCTAACCTGGCTGGAATCGGCTTTGAAGGCTTGGGATGAACGGTTTGACTGCGTGCTCGGGGTGGGAGGCGGTAAGGCACTGGATGTGGCAAAGCTGGCTGCTTTTCGATTGGGGTTGCCCTATTTCGCCGTTCCGACTTCCTTGTCCAACGATGGTTTTTGTAGTCCCCAGTCCAGTCTTGTTGTGGAAGGTAGGCGAGTTAGCCTGAAGGCCCGACTACCCTTGGCGGTGGTGGTAGACCTGGATGTTGTGAAGCAGGCGCCGTTGCCGCTTTGGCTATCAGGAGTGGGAGATCTGGTGTCCAAGTGGACCGCTCTCCACGATTGGAGGTTCGCTTTTCACCAGGACGGTACTCCTTTTGACGATCTCGCGGCCTTGCTCTCCGACGCCACCGTGTTTCAGTTCATGGCTCATCCTCTGCGAGATGAAAGAGGGGTACGGCTCCTCGCCCAGGGTCTGCTTTTCAACGGTGTGGCGATGGAAATGGCGGGGTCCAGTCGCCCTGCCAGCGGAAGCGAGCATTTGATTTCGCACGCTCTGGACAGGCTGAGCGCCCAACCCAAGCTTCATGGTCTCCAAGTAGGTCTGGCTACCTACTGGATGAGTCTGGTTCAGGGGCAACCCGTGAAAGGCTTGGCGAAGCTCTTCGAGGCCACCGGATTTTGGGAACACTGGGTACAGAACCCAGGGTCTCGAGAGGAGTGGCTGGCTGCACTGGAAGCGGCGCCGTCGATGAAGCAAGATTTTGTGACCGTGCTGAGTGTGCCCGAGAATCGTCGACGCGCGGCCGAGCTGCTGCGAAGCGATCCGTACCTGGGCAAAGCTCTTGTCAGGCCGTCGCGCTAACCATGAATGGAAAAGGACTCCCCCGTACCCACGAAATCGGCAGGTGTCTGGGAACCTTAAAACAATAGATTGCGTCTTACTGCGCGTACTGATTTCTGGAGGTTTGGAATGAAAAGAGAATTCGTCTTAGCGCTTGGCCTGTGTGCCACCATCTTAGGAGGTTGTGGCAGTAGTGGCGGAGCGGTAATCACCTCACCATCGGGAGTAGGAGGGACCGGTTTGTCGGCCGCGGAGTTCTTGAATCTTCCGACCACCGAGGCAGCCGTCGCTCTGCGTGGACAAAGTGTGGGTCAGAACCGCTATCTCGTCTACACCGCAGCTGACGACCTTCTCCCCGGGGACGACAACGGCCACAGCGACATCTATCTCGTCGACCTGAGGACTCGAAGTACGACTCTTCTCACTCGCGCCTTGGACGGTAGTGCTTCCAACGGGGACTCCGGCGAGGCTCGGATCTCGCACGACGGCCGGTTCGTCAGCTTTCGATCGTCGGCCACCAACCTTGTGGAAGGAGACGGAAACGGGGTCGATGATGTTTTCGTTAAGGATCTTCATCTTGATAAGACCGAGATCGTCTCTCTTTCCAGCGATGGGAACCAGGGCAACGCAGGTAGCTATTCTCCTTCCGTATCCGACGGAGGTCGGTTCGTGGTTTTCGCCTCGGAGGCCGATAACCTGAGTCCTGGTGATGGAAACGCGATGAGCGACGTCTTTCTCCGAGACACCGAGAGTGGGACGACGGTTCGTCTCACCGAGGGTGCTGAAGGACCCTCTGGGCATCCTCGAATCTCGGCAGACGGTTCGATGGTCTGCTTTGAAACTGAGGCGAACCAGCTCGCTGGTTTGAGCCTTCCGGGCAGCCGCCAGATAGTGAGTATGCCTATCGCCAACCCGCAACTTGCCGTCTTGGAGAGTGAAGGTTCGAACGGCCCGGCCGACTCCGATTGTTTTTATCCTGAGATCTCAGGCGACGGAAAGGTGGTAGCTTTCTTCACTCAAGCCTCGAACTTGTCCGATGACACCAATCAGCTCTTTGATATCTATATCAAGAACCGCGACGCTGTTCCCACGCGTCTGAGTTCTCCCGGGGTTGAGCCTAACGGCCATACGGGTTTCCCGACTCTGTCCTATGACGGCAGCTCGGTGGCTTTCGTCTCCAACGCGACGAACCTGGTTGGTGGAGGGACGAACGGTCTGCTCCATACCTTCGCTGCCTCCAACAACGCCATCCAGTTGGTGAGTCAAAGCTCTGAAGGCGAAACCGGCGACGACAATTCCGATCTCGGGGTCATCTCAGGTGACGGTGAGTTTGTAGTCTTCCGGACCCAAGCGAACAACCTGGGCAGCGCCGACCTGAAGACGGAGCACAACGTGTTCGCTCGTCATCTGTCAGAAGCCTCGACCTCTCCCTATCCCACGGCTTGCAAGTCTACAGCCGAATGGAAGGGTCTCGCGGCCCCGGTGGTGAGTCCGGCTTTCGACGACCCCAACGCTATCGCTCTGGGCGACCTTGAGGGTCTAGGGCAACTCGACGTTGCCACCGTCCACCCGGCGGAGAATATGATCTCGCTTCTCTTGAGGGGTTTCAATGAGACCCTTCTCAAGGCCGTGGAGTTTACCACCCAACCGGACCCTATCGAGGCGGCGTTCGTGGACGTCACTGGAAACGGAAAGCTGGAGTTCGCCACGGCCAATAGCGGCTCCAACTCGGTCTCCATTTTCATCGACGAAACTATCTCGAAAAACGGTCGGCGTCTGGACCTATCCAGCGGTGGGATCAACGTTCAAGGTTTTGTCTTTTCCGATGTCGACTGTGATGGAAATCAAGATTTGATCGTGGCCAATAAGGCCAGCCAGACCGTAAGTGTCGCTTTCAATTCAGGCAACGCCGAGTTTGGGCAACCAGCTCTCCTGGCCACCAATGGAGAGCCGGTGAGTGTGGACGCGGGCGATCTGAACGGGGACGGACTACCGGAGGTTGTGGCAACCCTGGGTGACAAGAATTCGATCGTGGTCTTCATCAACAACGGGTCGGGCCAGTTCCCGAACTCCACCACCCTGCCCACCGGAAAGAGCCCTAAGAAGGTTCGAGTTTACGACGTTGATAACGACGGAAAGAAAGACCTGGTCGTCTCGAATATCGACGAGAGCTTCACCACTTTTTATTACAACGACGGTAGCGGAAACTTCGGCAATCCTGCACGTGTGTCGTCTTTCACCGGAATACGAGACTTCGGTATCGGCGATCTTAACGGAGACGGGGTGGCCGATTTGGCCGCAGTATTCACAGCCGCCGATAAGGTGACTCTCGTGCTCTCCACGGGTCCACGCAGGTATGGTCAGCTCCAGTCATTCGACACGCAGACCGGACCCCAATTTCTGGCGCTGGGCGATATGAACAACGACGGAAATCTGGACGTGGTGGTCAGTAGTCCTACCGACAACAGTGTTTCCATCCTGCTCAACCGGGGCTGTGGAAATTAGGGTCTGGGCTGGTGCGCCCGGCCATCCATCGCGGCCGCGAATGCGGTGGACCGTTGGCAGCGGGCAGGCTCCCTCAACCGGGGGTTGTCCTGCAGCGTCAATGGTCGCTTCCACCCTTGAACAGCTCGCCTAGAGTGGCAATAGCTCTTTCTTCACGAGGCGTCCATGTGGCAGCGTTCAACCTCAAACAGTGCTTGTATCGTTTGCCGGCGGAGAAGAGAGGACCGGGGGCGTAGATGACACCTCGCTCGCGGGCCAGGGGATAGAGCTCCAGCGTGTTGATCTTTCGGGGAAGCTCGACCCACAGAACATAACCACCCCGGGGATCGCTGACTCTCGTGCCTCGAGGGAAGTGAGCCAGGACAGCTTCTCGCATGGCTCGGGTGCGCCGTGCATACTCTCTCCTCAGACTCCGAAGGCAACGATCATAGGAGTTGCCTTGCAAATAGTAGGCCAGGCCTAAGGCTAAGACAGAGGGCGAGGCCAGGTTGGTCAGAGTCTTCAGTTTCTGGACTTCCTGTTGATAGCGACCCGCCGCCGTCCACCCGAGACGGTAGCCCGGAGCCAGGGTCTTAGAGAGCGAACTGCAGTACAAGACGTTGCCCTCACGATCAAAGGAGCGGGCCGCGGGAATGCGATGAGAGCCGTAGCCGAGGTCTCCGTAGACGTCGTCTTCGATGAGGGGCACCTCGGCCTGGGAGAGTATTTCCACCAGTTCGCGCCGGTTGTCGGTGCTCATGCAGCTGCCGGTAGGGTTGTTGTGACTGGGCGTTACTAAGACCGCTCGGACGGGCATCTGGTCCAGCGCCAGAAGCAGGGCGTCGAGACTCATGCCCTCGGTGGGGTCCGAGGGGATTTCAAGCACTCTCAGGCCGAGCATCTCGATAGCCTGGAGCTGGCCGTAGAAAGTGGGGGATTCGATGGCCACGACATCCCCGACCCGACAGACGGCTCGCAGGCAAAGGGTCAGTGCCTCCTGGCAGCCGTTGGTCAATAGTATCTCGTCGGGGCTCAAGTGGCACCCTGCCGCCACCGCCATTTTGGCGGCGGCCAGTCTCAGTTCGAAGCAGCCTGGCGCGATGTCGTAGGACACCAAACTGCGTTCGTCGTTGAGAGCACGGGAGACCGCTTTCTGGATCCGCCGAGTCGGGATAAGGTCGGGCGCGGCGTCGGCTCCGCCTAGACAAACATAGTCGGGGCGCTGGTTGTCGTCCATGACCTTGATCACCATATCAGCCACGCTCACCGGCACCGCTGTCTCCGGATTGGGGCAGAGGGTGCGCGGTTGGGCCACGTCCGGTTGGTGGCTTGCCACGAAGTGTCCGGACTTGGGGCGGGCTTCCAGTACGCCTTGATCCTCAAGGAGTCTGTACGCCTCGACGACGGTTGTGGTGCTCACTTCCAGTTCTCGACTCAAATGGCGAACGGACGGCACTTTTTCACCGTAGTTGTAGACTCCCTTGTCGACCAGATCGGTGATCTGTTCGGCAACCTTCTCATACAGTTTTCCCATTTGGCGTACAGTTCGACTTTCCGAAAGGTGTACAGGCATCAAATTGCCTCGTCTATATGGTGTACAATTTCTCTGTTCTGGTCGTTTTTCTTTCTTCCCACAAGAACTAACGTGAGAAATGGAGGTGACCCATGAAAAAACAAATTCTTGTCATCACAGCACTTTTCACAGTTTATTTGGTCTGGGGGTCGACCTTTTTTGGCATCAGAGTGGGATTAGACGGAGGGTTTCCGCCGCTGCTCCTCATCGGGACCCGCTTCCTCCTCGCCGGCTCCTTGCTGTACGCCCTGGCGCGCTGGTCCGGTGAGGCTCGAGGAAGATGGGAGGATTGGAGAGAGAGCGCCTTACTGGGATTTCTCCTACTGGTTTGCGGTCCGGGACTGGTGGCCTGGTCGGAGCAGTGGCTCTCTTCGAGTTTGGCGGCTCTACTGGTCTCCACGAGCCCGGTCTGGGTGACTTTGTTGGACGGTAAAGAGACCTTCACGCCTCATCGGTGGCTCGGCGTTTTGCTCGGGCTGCTCGGTGTAGCCTGGCTGGTAGGCGCGTCCATGACTCTCTCCGGTCATAACGTCTTGCTGGGCGTGGCCGGTTGTCTGGTTTCGGCGCTTGCCTGGGCGGTGGGCTCCCTACGGGCTCACAGGCGCCCGCAACGCCGCGGCTGGCTCTTTCTCTCCGGTCAACAGATGCTTTTCGCCGGCGGGTTCCTGTCTCTGCTTGGAGCTGTTTGGGGCGAGCGACTCGCGCTGACGGGCTTGGAGCAGCAGGCCTGGCTTGCTCTCGGCTACCTGACCATCTTCGGTTCGGTCGTTGCCTTCGGAGCTTACACCTGGCTTCTGAACAACACCTCTCCGGAGACTCTGTCCACCCACGCCTACGTCAATCCTGTGGTGGCGGTCTTCCTGGGCATGTTTCTGGGCGGTGAGAGCATTTCTGAACAGGCCGGGGTGGGGGCGGTACTGGCGCTATTCGGAGTCTTGCTGCTGGTCATGCCGAGTCGATGGACGAGGAGACTGGCGAGCTGAGCGGCGTCTCCCGGCGAGAGGCCTCGTTGAAGAGACGGGGCCTTTCGCTTTGCGAACCCTTTAGGGCACGCCCTAGTGCTTCGGGTCCATAGCGGCTACTGCCAAGACGGCTCCGAGGTGCACCAACTGACCGATGGGTGCGGCACCGGGGATAAGGTTGGCTGCCAGGACGGAACCGCCTTTGACGAGCCGAGTCAGACCGATGGCTGTGCGGCCGCCCTCTCGAACCTCGAGACCTCCCACGACCATTTCGGCCACGCCGTGAGCCATCTCTAATCCACTGACAAGACCGATGCCTTCGTGGTGATGGTGATGATGGCCACCGTGTCCCTCGGCACCGAAAAAGGCTTGGCAGGCTCCCACTCCACTGGACGCCGCGAGAGCGAGGTTCCCTGCGCCCTCGATATTGTGGATCAACCCGCCTGCCTGAAAGTTTTGAAAGCTGCGTGCGAGGGACAAGGCCGAAACGGCACCGGAGGCTGCCCCGATAAGGTGGGAATCGAGGTGCCCGTCGGCCAGGTCCAGGAAAGCGTGAGGGACGTCGACGTAAGCCTCGCGAATGTGAGGAACGGCACTCTTCTTGGTATGGTGATGGCCGTCGTGGGCGCACTTGACGGGCGCTTTGGGAAGGCGAGGAGCAGTTCGTTGGATCTTCACATTTTTAAGCTACGCCAAGATGACCGCCTCTTTTTAAACTTCAGGTAAACCTCTGTTCACCGCGGCTACGAAAACCAGCTCCGCCCATAGATGATGACAAACATGGTGAGGAAATAAAGACCTGACAAGATGAGGGGAAGAATAAACCGGACTTCCGATTGCTTGATCTTTCGATCCCAGAAACCGAAGACGGACAGGAAGAGATAGACGCCGACAAGCAGATTCATCCCCACGCTCCAGGGCAAGAAGCTCCGGAGGTCGAGAGGGGCGAAGTCCTGGTGACTGTAGAGCGGGAAGACCAGATCCTGAAAACTCCAGGTGAGGAGAAGTAGGATGGTAGGCAAGAGCTGAGCAGCGGCCAAAAGCCCGCCGAATCGCCTTTTGCGGCTACGAGAGAGGTGGTAGAAAAACTTGGAACTGATGAGGGGGGCCAGGAAGATGAGCGCAGCCCAGATCATCTGCATGCTCTCGGCAGCGGGAATCACGCGCAAGCGGTAGAGTCCGAGACCCTGGGCTCTGAAGTCTCCGGTGTCGATGCCGGAAAGCGCCGCTCGATACAGTTCCGGAAACGTCTGCTGCGCCTCCAGATCGATACTTTGTGTGGTCAGAGCAAAAACCAGAGCGAAATAGAGAAAGCCGAGGATGGCGGGGAGAAAAAGGCAGAGGAGGACGGTTCGGTCTCTCATCAGGTCGGTTCGAGACTTGGGGAAGAGAGTGTGGAGGGAGAGGTTCTTCGTCTCTAACGGGGTCTCGATGGAGAGGTGGCCGGCCGGGTGCGGGAAGGCGACGGGTGGGAGCCAGTAGGTGATCGTGGCGTTCTTGCCGGAGAGCCGTTTGGTGCTCAGGAAAAGGAGCGGATTGGACGACTCTAGTTTGCCGGAGATCTCGTTTTCGTTGAAGTAGGAGACCTTCAGTTGGCCGCACAGCCCCAGCACACCCTGTGAGTTTTTTCCGTAGCCCAAGTACTTATTCTTAACCACCAGGCGATTGCGTTTGGCGAACGGGTCGTCGGGGGCTCTCGCGGTGACGATCTCTTCACCGTCGTCCTCCTGAGTCGAAGTCCGAGTACTCTCCGGTGGCGAACTTTCTTCAGTCTTACCCTCTTTCTTCGCTTCATCCTCGACCGGTCGTTCGACCAGCGCCTTTGCTCCGGGCCCCATTGGGTAAACCTCGGGCTTTGGCTCCTCCTCCAGTACCGCGGTGGCCTCGGGGATTTCTTTCGGCGCCGGAAACTCGGGGGCGCTCTTGCCAACCTTGGGCCAGTAGATCGTCTCGATCTTGATGGAATCCCACGAAGAACCGCCGAGTTCGCCCGAGCCCTCAGGTCTCTCGGCCGTTTTCTCCTCCCCGGCCGTCTCCTGAAGCGGGTCGCCCTTTTTCCAAAAGATCTTCTCCACTCTGATGGTGTCCCAAGAGGAGCCTCCCAACTCGGCTTTCTCCTGTTCACTTACCCGGGGCCAGAAGATTGTCTCGATCTTGATCGTATCCCAGGAAGAGCCCTTATATTCCGAAGGGCTCTCCTCCAGCATCTCCTCCACGACCTCCTCGAAGCTTGACTCGGGGTCTTCTAAGCTCAGCTCCAGCAGAGGCTCCGGCATCTCCATATCATCGAGCAGGTCAGTGGAAAGGACGGGGACCTCCACAGGGTGAGCCTCCAGTCCCGGCTCCGGAGACTCAAACGTTCGCGTCTCGCCCGATTGAAAATCGATCTTCAGGGCGTCGTAGAAGTCCACGGATCGCAGGAGGTAGTCGTTGATTTCGTCGATCGGTAGGGATAGTTCGGAGTCTGTAAGGTACTCTTCTTCCCACTCCAGAAAGTGCTCTCCCCACGGTGTGATCTCTTCCCCCTCCCAGAAAATCTTGCGAATGGATTGGAGGTCGGGAGCGGCGTCGTCCAGGCGTAAAGCTAGTATGGCGTTCAGGCCAACCTCCTCGAAATGGGGCTCAAGGGCCTGGCGAACCAACAAGAAGCTAGCCGATAGAAAACTGGACGTACCGCCTTGCACGTCTCCTTCCTCGATGGCCCTGAGGGCGGCCTTCTCGGGAAGAGTCAGTCTGGGAGAGTAGGGTCCAACCATAGGTAAGACTCGCTCAGTCTTCGGCCAGCGAACGGAGTTGAGCCCGACGTTGGACCACCTGACCGAGGTCTGAACTAATGAGGCGAAGGTAGCCGGCTGTTTCCATCAACCAGGTAGAGTATCCCTGATATTCCACGCCTAGCTTCTTGTTCAGTTGAAGGACAATCTCCTCGAGAGTTGCCGCGGAGATATGCTCGTTACCCGAGGAATCGGGGCTTGGGAGTGGGTGCGCGACCAGGGTCTCTTGCCACAGTTCGTCAAGGAGAGTCTTGAAGCCGCTCAGGCCGGCCTGCATCTCCACGGGAAGCCGAAACTTCTTGCTCAGACCTTTTTCGTAATGGTCTTCCAAGTGAAAGAGCGTGCGAGAGAGAGCTCCGTAGTATTCGAGTAGGGATAGGATGACCGCCCCTTCGTCATGGGTGCCGCCGCGGTGTCGATCAACGGAAAAAAGCAAGTCGTGAATGGTAAATTTCAGGGAGCGGAAGTTTCGCTCTCGTAGGGCGCGCTCCTTGAACGAATCCTTCAGTTCGGTCGTCGTCAAGCGGTGCATGACCTGGTCGTAGTTGGCCTTGACCTCCAACTCGAGTTGACGCAGTTGCCGGTCCAGCTCTTCGGAGGCCAGCACCGGGTCTTGATAGAGCATTCGCCGAACTCGTTTGGCCAGACCTAAAGTGCGTTGTTCTCTTTCCGGAAAGAGGTTCGCCATCACTTTCAAGAGCGGGTCGGCGAGGATGGTAAAGACCAGGCTGTTGATGAGGTTGAACATGAGTTGGGCGATCACCACTCGGGTGAGAATGTTCGGTTCGACCGTGAGTGCCTCGGAGAGTTTCTCTACCAATCCGAGGAAGGTCGGGAAGAGGAAGAGACAACCCAGTACCCCGATCAGGCGGGTCACGAGGTGTGCCCAAGCCAGCCTTCTGGTGACGGCTCGGGACCGAGTGCTCAAGGCGACGGCCGTAAAGCTGAGCCCCAGATTGGCCCCCAAAAAAAGCGAGGTCGCCGTGGCCAGTGTCAGGGAAGTGTCGGGGAGGGCTGTCAGCAGAAGTACCAGAGGAGCCGAGGCTGATTGCAACACCAATCCAAGCCCCGTCCCCCAGAGGACGAAACTGAGCTGTTCTCCTAGATCGAAGCTTCCCGAAGAGCCGAGCACCTTGGCACCGAGTGGCCCGCTCATGAGGCCCGTGACTCCGTCGAAAAGCAAGGCCAGGCCGAGCAGCGCCAGTCCGATGGAAAGAATAGCGGACATCAGCTCTTCCCAATATTCGGTCCGAGCCTGCATCAAACCGAGTGTCCCGATGGCGACAAAGAGGGGGCCGAGATGCCAATCGGCGAGGACATACCACATCCAAGCCGTGGTGCTGACCGAGGAGCCTAGCATGGCGAAAAAGGCTGCTCTCAAGCCGATAAATCCCATCTCGGTAAGGCCCATAAGGGCGATGAGTGAAAGGATGCTGGACTGGCTGAAAACGGTCATCAAGCCACCCCAGCACCAGGCGGCGAAGGGGTTGGAAAACGACTTTTGGATAGTCGGTCTGACCCGCGAAGAAGCGAAGCTCTCGAATCCGCGGAGTAGCTTTCTCAGACCGTAGAAAAAGAGGCCCAGACCGGCCAGAATGGAGAAAACTGCCGAACTCACGCGCCCGAAGCCTCGTAGGCGAGTCTGCCCTGTCGAACAATCTTTTCCAGCCTCAGAATCCCGCTCTTGTCCACCACCAGTCGGAAGCGCTCGTAGTCGACCAGTCTTTTTCCGTCGGCCGTACCGAACTTGACTTCGTAGCGTTTGACGATGTTCAGGTGGTAGACTTTCGGTGCTTGCACGGTCCGGGTGGTACCGTCGTCGTCGACAAAGTTGATCGGCATAGTGGGGTTGTCGAGTTTGCTCAGGAAAGGGCTGATGTCCAGGCGTAGAACGTTCTTGACCAGGGGGAAGAGCTTTCGATGTTTCTTGGAGCGCAGACCGAACTGAAAGCGTCGCCCCACGTGAATGACATGCTCTCGCCGGGCGGGATCGGAAGTGCGGGCCTGGCCGAGTGTGCGCAGGTAGGAGACATCGGACGGCACCTCCTTGATGAATCGGAAATATTCAGAAGCCTGGCCGAGATCGCGAACCTTTTCCTCTCCCTTGGAGGTGTAGCTCAGGTGTGAGAGGGCAAAACTCTGGTCCGGGAGGCGTTCTTTCAGACGACTATTGAAGTACTCTTTGGAGAGGTCCTTAACCCGGTCTTTGAAGATATAAGCGATCACCGCCACCGCGATCAGGAAAGCCAGGCGGATACCCGAGTCGTTGCCGGTCAAGTACTGCACTCGCTGATGCTCGGCCAGGCCGGCGACTGTCGCAGCCAATCCGGCTCCGATGGCGGCGGCGTAGTTTTTATAAAGATTGTCTTTTTTGTTGGAAGCCAGCCTGAGAAAGAGCGGTTCCCCTAAATACTTCTTAAGCAGACCGAGGCGGTAGGTGTAGGCTTCAAAGCCCACCGAATCGCGAGTCTCTTCGGACAACACGAGCATCCCGTTCTGCTTGCGGTAGTACATCTCTTTTTGCAGCCATTTGTCGACCGTGGTTTCCATTTTGGGGCCGTCGGTCTCCTTGAGCTTGAGGAGCAGCAACTCCACGCGATAGCTCAGGTACTCGTCGGTCAGGGTGAAGGCCCGGACCACTTCGTCGTCCAGCAGGAGGCGCTCATCTTGGATCGGGCGCATGTAGCGATGGCGGTAGGCCCAGAGCAATCGGGTCCTATGGATGATGCTGGCCGCAAGCTCCGATTTGACCGACTCTTTTTTGGCCTTCCGCAGGCCGGAGCGAAGCTTCTTAAACTCGGTATAGAGGAAATTTCCGAAAAGCTTCACGTCCTGCGCAACTTTACCGCCCAGACGGGAGCGTTCGAGGGAGGAGAGATGGCCTTCAAAATACTCTTCGGCGGAGTCGAAGCGAAGCTCGTCGGGCTCTATTGTTCTCAGGTGCTGAAAGAGCGGAGCTCGCACGCGGATGTAGCTGGTGGTGTGCCGGAAGAAGTCTTCGCTGTCGAAATTGGAGCCGTTGACACCTACCGAGTAAGGAAGAAAAAGATAGAAATCGACCTTGAACTCCCGCAACTGCTCCTTTCCGGAACGAGCTCGCAGGTCGAAGGTGTAGTTCGACTCCATCTGAAGGCGGTCGTGAATGGAGTGCTGCACTCTGATTTCGGAACGTTTCTTGCCCTTCTCTTTGGGCTTCTCGCCGGATTTGCCCTCGGATTTTAGCTTGGAGGCGGTCGTCGCCGAGCTAAGAGTTTCGGTCGACTGCTCAGAGTAATCGACCGAGTCCAGGCCTATGTCGTGGTAGTCTTCTTGCAGCACGTCCACCTATCCTAAACTACAGCCAGTTGAGTCTCAATAGGCAGCAGTTAACATGACATGTTCTCTGCCAGTATACTTCAGTTCCTGGTTCAGAGACGCACCTCTGGAGAGGGATGGCTGTTTGGTAGGATGGAGGTCGCTTTTAGGCGAGGGCCTTATTCTTGGCGAAATGAGGTAGGATCTTTTCGCAGTACTCGGTGAGGTTGCGTTCTTCGTCGCCGCACATGAGATAGATGCAGAACTGATCAACGCCGGCCTTCTCCAACTCTTTGAGCTTGGCGATGTGCTCATCCACACCGCCGAGCACGGAGAAAGAGTCCACGATCTCTTCGGAGATGAAGTCCAGATGGTCGGCGTCTTTACTGGCATGTTCTTTGTAGTTGTAACCTTTACGACCCTTGATGTAGTCGGTCAGGCGCTTCGGCACCTCGTCGCTATCGGAGCCGTACTTGGCCACGATGTCGGCCACGTGGTTGCCGACCATGGCGGGAAACCATTTTGTTTGCTCGCGACCCTTCGCCCGGTCACCGACCCAAGCCGGGGCGGCTGCCATGATTTGGAGCTCTTCTCTTTTTCTACCGGCCGCCTTGGCTGCGTCCAGAGCTTGCTTTGCAAACCACTCGACCAACCAGGGGTCTCCGATTTGCAGAACCAGCCCGTCGGCGTGTTCGCCCGTGGCTTGCAGGGCTTTCGGACCGTAGGCTGCCAGCCACATCGGGAGGTCGGTGTCGGCACCGGCCCAGGGTAGTTCGAGATCTCGGTCGTGGATGTTCACCGTCTCGCCTCGACCCATTCTCTTCACGAAATCCATGAACTCGACGGTCGTGGAGATCTTCCGAGGTTTCTTGCCCAGCATTCTCAACGAAGAGTCGCCGCGACCGACACCCACATCGAAACGGTTGCCGCTCAGCTTGGCCAGAGAGCTGAAGGTCGAGGCGGCTAGAGTCCAGTCTCGGACTCCCGGGTTGGTGACCAGGGGGCCGAAGCGAATTTTCTTAGTGTGAGCCATCACGTAGGCGATCACGGTGTAGCACTCTTGCCAGAGAACGTGGGAGTCGAAAAACCAGGCGTATTCAAAGCCGCCCTCCTCCGCCATTTGGCAGAGCTTCACGGTTCTCTCCAGGCTGATGTCGCCTTTAAAGGTGATTCCAAACTTCATTTCGGGCCTCCACGGGTACTGTTGAGCCGGGTTTAGGAGTTTCCGTGCTACTCTCCTGCCGGATGCGCTCCACATACAGGAGAGCAACCGCTTTCCTCAAAGGGTGGCGGCCATGTCGAATCGATTAGCTGAAAGTTCAAGTCCCTACCTCCTGCAACACGCCGAAAACCCGGTAGACTGGTATCCCTGGGGTCCGGAGGCGCTGGAAAAGGCACGCCGGGAAGAAAAGCCGATATTTCTATCGATCGGCTACTCCGCCTGTCATTGGTGTCACGTGATGAAGCGAGAGTCTTTTGAGCATCAAGAGACCGCCGACATTATCAACAAGCTTTACATTCCGATCAAAGTGGACCGAGAGGAACGGCCGGACCTCGATAAGCTCTACCTCAAGTCACTGATGCTCATCATGGGAGGCGCGGGCTGGCCCATGAACGTGTGGCTGACTCCCGACCTCAAGCCTTATCATGGAGCCACCTACTTACCCCACATTGCCAAACCGGGTGTGCCTTCGCTGGCCCAAACTCTTCTCTTCTTGGCCCAAGCCTGGAAAGAGAAGCGAGCCGAGGTGGAGGCTTCGGCCGATCGGGTCTCGCTCATTCTCGGCCAGATGGCCGATGTGAACGCCCCTCCTTTGCCCGAGGGCACGCCCTGGCTCGACGAAGCCGTGCGCGGTTGCGAGCTCGCTTACGACGACAAGCACGGGGGTTTTGGTCAGGCCCCGAAATTCCCTCAGCCGATGATCTTGAGGTATCTCCTGCTCCGATCCATCGACACCGACGATACGGAGTTGTTTGAACTGGTCGACCACACGGCCCAGTCGATGGGGCGTAGTGGGCTGTTTGATCAGTTGGGGGGCGGATTCCATCGCTACACCGTCGATGCCCAATGGAACGTTCCGCACTTTGAAAAGATGCTGTACGACAACGCTCAGATGTGCAGTTTCTACGCGGAGATGTATGCCCATACGAAGACTCCTTTTTACAAGTGGGTGGTGGACTCGCTGGTGCTCTGGCTGGAACGGGAAATGACCCTGGACAACGGCGGGTTCTGCTCTTCCACCGATGCCGAGTCGGAAGAGGAGGAGGGGCGTGCTTTCGTCTGGAGCAAGCAGCAGTTAGCGGAAATTCTAGACGAAAACGAGCGACAGATGTTCGCCGCTTTCTACAACGTGACCGATCAGGGGAATTTTCCCGGCCACCGGACCGTGCTCACCCAGCGGAAGCCGGTTTCCAAGTGCGCGAAAGATCTCGGATGGGACTTCGAGTTGGCCGTGCGAGTGCTTGAGTCCGCCCGGGAGAAGGCGTTCGACGCCAGGGCCGAGCGGCCTCAACCGACCCGGGACGACAAGGTCGTGAGCGGTTGGAACGCACTGATGACTTCCGCTCTCTGTCAAGCCGCCAGGCTCGCCGAGACGGAGGATGCGCAAGCTATGGCCGTCAAGAACGGCGAATTTCTAATGGCCACTTTCGCCACCAGAAACGAGGACGGGACGTATCCCCGAATCTGGGCTAGAGAGAAGGCTTACGGTGACGCTCTCTCCGAAGACCTGGGCGCCCTGGTGCTGGCCTTTTACGACCTTTACGAGCTCACTTTGGAGCAGCGCTGGTTCGACAAGGCCAACGAAGTTTACGCGGAGTTGGTGAAGGACTACTGGGACCCGGAGAAGCGTCTTGCCGCGCAAACCAGTCCGAAGACCGAGGACATTTTGCTCCGTCCCTACGTTTTTGAGGACAACCCGACCCCTTCGGGCAATTCTCTCCTTTTAGAATGCGCCCGTAGGCACTTCGCTTTCACCGGCGACGCCGACTCGGAGAAGCTGCTGGAAGCTGGATTGGAGAAGGTGGCTCCGCTGGCCAAGGATGCGCCATCCAGTTTCGGGTTTGCGCTCAGGACCGCTCAATTGGTTTCGGAGGTCCCGGCGGAACTGGTGCTGGGAGGCAGTCCGGACGAGGGGCGGCCGTTCTTGAAGGCGCTTCAGGGCAGGCTGCTTCCTCATCTTTTGGTGTGCTCGGCTTCAACCGGGGGTCTGAAGGAAGAGTTGGCCAAGGGGAAGGCGGCCGGCAAGGCTTATCTTTGTCGTAAGCGGGCTTGCGGGCTGCCTTGCGAGGATGCCGAGGCACTGGCTGAGCAACTGCCCTCCTAGTTCGTTCGCGGTCTCTGTCGCGCTGTGTTTTGCGGGGGGCCTGTAGGGGTGTCGCCGGTCGGCGTCGTCGGTCGCTAAGGGCGCAGATATGTGCCGCGCAATCTTTGGGCTCGAGCCGCGCAAATCGCGACTGTTGACCTGGTCGCCTGAGGCAGGCCGGGCGCGCCGCAAGAGGCATCGCCGGGTCGCCTCACGCGGTAATGAAGTGGTGAGGCAGGTCGGGCGGGCCGCAAGAGGCATCGCCGGGTCGCCTCATGCGGTGGCAGGTCGGGCACGCCGCAAGAGGCATCGCCGGGTCGCCTCACGCGGAGGCAGGTCGGGCACGCCGCAAGAGGCATCGCTGGGTCGCCTCACGCCGTCATCACGTGGTGAGGCAGGCCGGGCACGCCGCAAGAGGCATCTCTGGGTCGCCTCACGCCGTCATCAAGTGGTGAGGCAGGCCGGGCGGGCCGCAAGAGGCATCGCCGGGTCGCCTCACGCGGTAATGAAGTGGTGAGGCAGGTCGGGCGGGCCGCAAGAGG
>Ga0208331_100103_pt1 | contig 27157 bp, 18 predicted proteins | sample DeeseametaMP1648_FD_184184 | JGI IMG/M metagenome (GOLD analysis project Ga0208331, IMG submission 184184) | Marine microbial communities from the Deep Pacific Ocean - MP1648 (SPAdes) | ecosystem: Environmental > Aquatic > Marine > Oceanic | place: North of Tokelau, South Pacific Ocean... | reverse complement strand
GTTATCTGATGTCGGATCCCGCGGTCAGTCTGGCTCTGGATCAGCAGGTACCGTTGGCACAAGAACTCATCGTCAACGAGTACCTCTCGCTCAACGATGTGAAGATGTCGACCAGCAAGGGCCACTATCTCAGTCCGGAGATCTTGTTAGGTCGAATGCCCGCCGACCTGTTGAGATTCTATCTGGCCACTGTTCGTCCTGAGGTTTCGGAGACGACCTGCAGCCTCCGACACATGGCCAGTATGGTAAACGGCCTTTTGGTCGGGCGCTGGCAAGACTGGCTGGCCGACCTGGGCAACACCGTGACCAACGAGTTCATGTCCTCGGCTCCGGAATTTGACGAGTGGGCCGACGAGCATTCCCAGTTTTTTTCCGAACTCACCGCCTTCAGCAACCGTGCTCGCCACGGGTACGAGTCTCGTCGGCTCCAGGTTGTGGCCAAGACGGCCATCGATCTGGTCGACCGAACGGCGGCTTTCGGACTGGAGCAGAGCCATCTGGCCCACGTCCAGGGGTACGAAGATCAGAGAGCTACGGGAGTGGCGTTGGAATTAGCGGCGGCCAGACTGTTGGCCATTATCTGCGCTCCCATTATGCCGAACTTCGGATCCCAACTGTGGAAGATTCTGGGCCATCATCACCCGATGGAGGACGAGGGGTGGAGTCGTGAGCCGAAGTTCTTGCCTCCCGGGCAGAGACTGCTCGCGCGAGCGGGCCTTTGTGCTAAGCGCCTCTTTCCTCAAGCGGTCAATCTGGACGACATGATTGAGGAAGAATGAGAGAAACGGCCGATATAGTCATCATCGGAGCGGGGGCGCTGGGATGCTCCGCCGCCTACCATCTGGGCAACATGGGAGCCAAGAACGTCCTGGTCCTGGAGCGGGGCGCTGTCTGTTCCGGTGAGACTCGCAAATCCGGCGGCTTCGTTCAGTCGCACTGGGTGAGTCTGGGTGAGGTGCGTCTCATTCATAAATCGAGAGAGCTTTTTCTGGAATGGGAAGAACGGTTTGGAGAAGGCTGCTCTTACATGAAGAACGGCTACCTCCATGTGACCGGAGAGGACAACGAGGCTACCGTACGACAGACCCATGAAATGCTGCTGGCCGAGGGCATAGAGAGCCATTGGCTGGAGCCTCGAGAGATCAAGAAGCTTCAACCGATTCTGCATTGTCGAGACCTCACCGGAGCGGCCTGGGAGCCGCAGAGCGGTTGGGCCGATCCGGTGGCCGCGATCCGGAGCCTGGCCAAAGGGGCTCAAGCCAACGGTGTGGAGATCGAAGAAGGGGTCACCGTGCTCCAGATCGCTCACAAGAGCGGCAAGATTGTAGGCGTGGAGACCGACAAAGGCTTTGTCTCCACCAACACGGTCGTGCTTTGTGCCGGTCCTTGGACTCCACATCTCCATCCGTTGCCGTCGGTACCCCTGCCTATTCGGGCCAGACGCGGACAGGTCTGCTATGTCAACCGGCCCAACGGACTACCCAAAGTGGAGTTGGCGTTTTACGACGAGATCACCGGGCTCTACACTCACCCCGCCGGAGATACCAATCTGGTGGGCATCGACTGGGACTTCGACGAAATTTGGGACCCCAATAGGTACGACCAGCAGATCGACCCGGACTACATCTCGACGGCGCTGGGAGCGCTGAATCATCGCTTCCCGGTGATGGGCGGCGCTCACGTGGTCAAAGGGGTGGTGGGTCTGTACGATTTCACCCCCGACGGCCATCCCATCATCGACGGTCCGATCGGCCTCGACGGCTACTACGTGGCGGCCGGTTTTAGCGGTTGTGGGTTTAAGTCGTCTCCCATGACGGGTCTCGGACTGGCCGAACTGGTTTATAAAGGCCGGCCGGAGAGCGTGGACCTCGACTTTCTCAGCTTTTCGAGATTTCGTGATAATAACGATTGGATAGGATGGTAAAGACGATATGACCAAAGTGATCACAGCGCCCGCCGACTCGGAGCTCAACCTGGACCCACTACCTGAAAGAGAAGTCATGGAAGGGAGTCGTGACGCCATGACGTTTATCAACGCCGAGGCTGAAGACGGAGCGTGCCGCAGCGGCCTGTGGAGTTGCCCTGTGGGAACCTATCGATTTTTCTTTCCCTACGAAGAGCATACCTATATCATAGAGGGCAAGGTGGAAGTGATCGACGACCTGCACGGTAAGGTGACCCACGTGCTAGGCCCTGGTGATATGGCTTTCTTCCCAATCGGTAGCAAGACTGTCTGGAAGATTGTCGAACCTCTCAAGAAGTTCTTTGTGATGAGAGACTGAATGGCAAAAGAAAAGAAAAAAGTCGGATGTTTGGGCCTCTTTATGCGAGGCTTCATCATCACCGTGCTGGTGTTGGCCAATCTCAGCGTCGCGGGCATCATCGTCGCGGTTCAGTTCTTCCAGGCGGACTACGTTACCTGGACCGATTTTAGCCATTACACGACCTATCCCTGGATGCTGGTGTTTGGCGTTCTCGGCATGGCTGGTGTTATCGGGCTTCTTATGAGTACTGTGGGTGCCGCCGTCAGTCTCGCTTTCGGTGAGGGCGGTAGTAAGCAAACCGGTTCGAAGTCGACTCCTCGGGCCAAGCCTCAGTCCAATCGTCGGACCACGATCTAGGACACGCCCTAAACCCTTCGTTCCAGCGTCTACTATTACAGGGTTACCACCACGAGGTAGCCGCATCCCAAAGTTTTCCGGCTCCGTCAGAGATGGCACCACCCACATTTCGGGCGATCTCGCCGGTTTCGGTGACGGCGGTGCTCACACCGTCGGCTACCGCGTGAGCGGCGCTACCGACAGCTTTGGTGACGGTTTTGCCGACTTCGGTATTTTCGGCCAGGTAGGTGCCTGCGGTAACGACGGCTCCACCGACGACCAGCGCTGCCCCGACGGGAGCGCCGACGCCGGTTGCCATCATCGCGGCACCCGCCATCATCGCGGTACCGCCGGCCGTTTTGAGCATACCTGCTCCCACCTGGTTGTCTTGAGTTCTGTCGCTCCAGTTGTTGTGAACCTGGCGAGCGCCGTCCAGCGCGGCCGCGGCTCCACCCGCGGCGAGAGCAACGGGGGCTGCGGCGGCGGCGGCACCGGCTCCGGCCAAACCGAGCTGGCCGGCGGCCACGACGGTGCCCGCGACTCCGCTGGTGGTCAGCGCAACGCCTGACCCGGTGTTGAGGGCACCACTTGTGATTTTGTGGCTGTCTCCTTCACGAATTCCCTGGGCGGTTTCGTTGACACCTTGATAAGTTTGAACGGCACCGGCGGGCAATGCGACGATGGAGCCCAGCGCGGCAGCACCTTTCCCTACCCCCGCCAGGACCTTGGTGGTCTGGGCGAAGCGTCCCCTTTGGGAAGCGATAGCTTGAAGTCGGTCGGCACTCAAGGGATTTCCGAATGCAAAATCCTGAGACCTTCCGTACACCGGGACAGGTTTGTGCCTATTGGAAATAATTTAGAAACAATCGTACGCTATAGTGTATGAGATGCAGGTCAACACAGCAGGGTCCAAGCGCTCCGTAGCTATTTCTTCCGTTCCCAACTTGGGAGCCTGTTTGACCGGTCCCGATCAAAAGGTGGAACTGAACCTTCCGGCCGGTCCGGAGCGCCTCCTGACCTCTCTCTTCTTGCAGTGGAATCCGGCCGGTCGCACTCGCAAGAACCGCGTGACCGAGGACGAGTTGGCCGAATGGATCGACGGCATGCTCAAAGGGGAGGCTGGTCCTGAACATCGGGAAGCCTTCTACTATCAAGCTTGGGCTATCGGCTGGAGGCTGCTCGGGCTTCTCCGACGGTTTTCGGTGAAGGTTGAGATTTTGCCGGACGAGGTTTTCGAGAGTCGCTACGGGACGACGTCGACGGGACACTATGTCTATCGATTCAAGCTGATTCACATCAAAGAGTCGGCCTTGTTCGACACCACCGGCTCCACGGTGATACACGAGCTTGGACACGCGATTGATCATCTGATTTCCAGCTTATGCAACGGAGGGTATCGCATCTCCACTAAGCTTTGGCATTGGTTTGCCCAGCAGCGTCGAGGCTTTGTCACGGCTTACGCGGCCACCAAGCCGGCGGAGTATCTGGCTGAATCGGTGGAGGCGTACTTCGTTCGGGATGAGTATCTGCGTTTGCAACGGCAAGACCCTTCCATGTATCTCTTCTTGGATGACCTGTTCACGATTTCAGCGGCTTAGATCCCAGGCTGTTGTTGATCCCTATCACTGATTTGAACATTCGAAAGCCCTACTCTGAGCACATCCTAAGGATAAGAAGGTGTCGTCAGAGATGAAGTTTTTGCTACCGAACTGGCTTGTGTCCGCTTTGTTCGGAACAACCGCCTCAAGAGAAATCGGTGTGGACCCGCCTTGCGACGAGTTCTGTCAACTCAGTTCGTCTCAGGCCGCGGCGGTTGTCATGATGACTCTGCCGGTAGACAAGTCGGCAGAGATTTTTAGTAGAATGACGGAGACATCCGTTCAACGGATCACGAAAGAGATAATCGATATGCCTTGTATCTCCGGGGAAGTCCGTCGACAAGCGCTGGCGTTTCTCGCCGAGAGATTGGGTATCGGCACGGACGGTCTGGCGGAGATGGTGCAATACAGACCTGAACTCCTGGCTGACGAACTGGTGTTGTGGGTCGCGAACGCATGAAAAAAGAGAAGAATTTTAAGGCTAAAGCTTGACGAGAAACATTTGTCGTGGCTATTCTCAATATATGCAACATGTGGGAGGTGTCGGTTTTGCAGAGGGACAGTCAGAAGAAGTCCAGTGTGGGTGGGTACGCCGCCATTGCTTTAGCGGTTCTTTTAGTGGCGGGAGTTTATATACAACAAACGGTCCACCGGGAAGGCAGCCTGGCCCACGACCTGGTTCAGCACCTTCAGAATGCGCGAGCGGACCTGGCATCCAACGGCTATGTCTTCCTGGAGGAGGATGAGGTCAAGGAGCCCGCTGCCGAGAGCCCTGGCGGGGATGAACTGAATCACGCTTTGGCCGAAGAGATCCTGCGCCTCACCAATGAGGAGAGAGCCAAGCAGGGACTGCCACCGCTTGCTCGCCACGATGCTCTCGAACACGCAGCGTTTGATCACTCTCAGGAAATGCGAAGTCTCAACTACTTCTCCCACACATCGCCGACGGCCGGGAAGTCGACCACTCGCCAGCGGGTCAATCAGTACGGTGTGAATCCGCAGATGGTGGCGGAGAACATATTCGAGTGCTCCGGTTACCAGGTTCAAGAGACAGCCAAATATGCCGTGGAAGCTTTCATGGAATCACCTCTGCATCGGAAGAACGTTCTCAATCCCGAAGCCACGCATATCGGGGTGGGGTTCGTCTCTCAGGGCGGTTCGGTGTCGGTCACCCAGGTCTTTGGAGCGGGACTCTAGCGGCAGGCATTTCAAACGTCGCGGCCAACCAGGTTGGGATGAATACAGCCTCTCAATCTCGAGTGATGGGGGAGTTACATCGGCGAGCTTCCGTACGCCTGAAGACGATACTCCTGCCCGAAACAAGCGACGACCGAGTTCTGCGGGCAGCCTCGGAGCTGCAGGCGCGGAAACTTGCCAGGGTGGGCTTGATTGGCTCGAAGGATGCTCTGCAGGCTCGAATGGAAGCTCTGGGGATTTCCTGGGCAGACGGTTGGAGCATCGACCATTTGACGGACCCGAGTCGGGAACGTTGTAGTCAGGCTTTCTATCAGAAGCATCGTCGAAGGGGAGTGACCCCGGAGTCGGCCGATAAACAGATGACCGACCCGCTCTACTACGCCAACATGATGGTTCATCTGGGAGAAGCCGACGGAACGGTTGCGGGGGCCACCAACACCACAGCCCACACCGTCCGTGCGGCACTTCTCTGTCTGGGTCTGCAAGAGGGACTGCGGACCGTCTCCAGTTTTTTCTTGATGGAGAAAGCCGGCTCTACCGTGGGAGAAGAAGGAGCTGTCCTCTTCGCCGACTGCGGAGTTGTTGTCGATCCGACAAGTGAGCAACTGGCTGAGATCGCCTTGACCACGGCGGAAAGCTGTCGCCGGTTTTTGCAGGTGGAGCCGCGCGTAGCGTTACTGAGTTTCTCCACCAAAGGCAGCGCCAATCACGAGCGGGTGGACAAAGTGGCCAAAGCGCTGGAGATTCTGACCACACGAGCGCCTGAACTGGTGGTGGACGGAGAGTTGCAAGTGGACGCCGCTTTGGTACCGGAAGTTGCCGCGGCGAAGGCCTCCGGTTCTATGGTGGCGGGTAAGGCCAACGTCTTGATCTTTCCCAGCCTGGAAGCTGGAAACATCGCTTACAAAGTGGCCGAACGAATGGGGGGGTATACGGCGGTCGGTCCGATTTTGCAAGGCTTAGCGCTGCCTTCCAACGACCTCTCCCGCGGTTGCAAGGTCTCCGATATCGTTGATGCGGCGGTCCTGACTTCTCTGCAAAGCTAATGTCCCCAACCGTCCGCAAAGCGAACGAGAGGGACTTGCCGAAGCTGGAGGCACTTCGTAAGGAAGTAAGCTATCCGGGTTCCGTCCTCTACGACGAAGAGAGCTACTACTCTTATCCGCTACAGCAACTCCAAGTCTATTTGACTCGGATTTCAGAGCTTCCGGACTGGCGCTTGCTGGTGTTGGAGGTGGCCGAGGAAATCACCGGCTATATACTTTTTACAGTGGACGAGGAACATGGGGTCACCCATCAGTTGCAGGCGCGCCTGCTGGATTTCGCGGTCTTCAGTTTTGACGACCTATCGCTTTTAGTGGAGCGTGCGGCCAAGATCGTGTCGGCCTTCGAGAACGAATATCTGGTGGTGGACCTTCCGGCTCGCGACAAGCGTCGACAGCTCTGGTTTTATCGTTGCGGATTCCGCCCCGAGCAGCAACGCTCCGTCAAGCGGATACAACGAGGGCATCAGGGCGCGGTGTCTGCCGACTATCTCGTCAGAGCAGCATGTACGGAAGATCTGCCTGCGATACTGGAGGTGCATTCAGCCTACACGCCCTCTTATCTCCCGGCCGGAAGAGACGTCGACCTGGAGAGCATCGCGTTTCGATATCAGCTTACCTATCTTGCCATGGACATCAGTGGCTCGGACGGCTCTCACTATCTGGTGCTGGAGGAGCGTTCCACCGGAGTTCTGGCGGGCTACGTTTTTCTCAAGCCCGGACTCGTCATCAAAGATGTTGGCAGCTACTATATGTACGACATCGCCGTGGCCCCTGCGTACGCGGGCAGAGGGCTGTCCGAGTTTCTGGTGGGAGCGGCCGAGACGGCGACCGGCAAGGAGGGCGGCTTTCTCTATGGCGACGGCAGTCTGAATACGCCGGTCATAGCGAGTTGGCATGCCCAGATGGGGGCGGTTCACGATTCCACGCTCTACAGTCTCGATTGTCGAGAGAGGTGATTCCATCTCTGTTCCATCGGTCGCAGAGCTCACGCATCCCGCCTTTCTCCCGAAAAATCGCGTTTGACTTTAAAAACGGTCTCGGTCATGTAAACAAAATGTAAAAGCCTGTCCGACTGCTCGGTAATGTGAGAAGCTCTGTTCAAGTAAATCAATCGGAGGTCACTCAATATGGGTCAGGCAGTAGGCGGAATAGTAAGTTCACTAGTAGGCGGCGGCGGTAAAGGCGGCGGCGGAGGTGGCGGTGCTAGCCCCGTGATGGAAATCATTTCTAAAATTGCGAGCGCCCTCACCGGCAAATAGTCTTCGAAGGCTATTCGACAAAAATATCGTAACTAGAGGAACTCGGTCTTGGAAAAGGCCGAGTTTCTACAATTTTAGACCCAATTGGGATAGTGAGAGGCCGACATGGACAACGAAGATACCGATGACCTCGACTTGGGAGCCGCCATTCAGAGCGCCCGAGCAAATCAAGAAGACGACGAACAGAAAGTGGACGTCGTTCAACGAGGAGGGTTGGACGAAAGGGCGGTCGAGTACGGAAATCCGGACGACCTTCCTTATGTGAAGCTGTTGAAAGCGGCCGTCGCTCTGGTCAAGACGGGTGAGCTGTCCATGGAAGAGTATGTCGAAGGAGTCGGCAAGCTCGATGCTATTGCCGATAACGCCCTCAAACTGTACGCCATCCCGGCCGTCAAGAAAGACCTGCCCGGCAAATTGACGGAGCACCAGAACTCCTTGGTGGGTGGGCTTGAAGCACAAATTTACAAGATGAAAGAGGGTCTGGAGATCTTGTTGAGCTATCCGGAGACTCAGGCTGTGGGCGATCTGGAGGTCGGACTTCAAACCGCTGTTTCGGCTATGAATGAGATCGATCGAATTCAAGGTGCGGCTGACGCCGAGCGTGATCGCATCCAAGAAGAAGAGCGAGAAGAGAAAGCTCGACGCGCTCAGAAGGCGGCCGAGGCCGAGGCGGAGATGTAGCCGGCCGAGCCCGACGCACGGGGGTCACCATGCAACTCAAACTGCCTTACTTCGATATGATCTTTTCCCGGCTGGCCGCGGGAGATCCCGAATTCGAAGAGGCCTTCCAGCGCCACGTTCACTTCGGCGCCTGGGAAGATCTCGAACACGCTTATACCGACCAGCCTGACAGCATTCGGGCTATGGAGCGCCTCTGTCTGCATCTGATCTCCTTGGCCGAAATATGGCCTGATCAGGACGTTTTGGACGTCGGCTGCGGATTTGGCGGCACTCTGGCCTGTCTGGACGAACAGTTTTCTCCGCTTCGGATGACCGGCTTGAATATCGACTCGCGCCAACTTGAGGTCGCGAGACGACGCGTGACCGCCAGCCCCGGCAACACGATCGACTTTGTTCAAGGCGATGCCTGCGAGATGGCCTTCCCCAACGAAAGCTTCGATCGGGTGACTGCCGTGGAGTGCATCTTTCATTTCCCGAGTCGCCGGGAATTCTTTGCTCACGTCGGGCGAGTGCTGCGTCCCGGCGGCAATCTGACGCTGACAGATTTTCTGCAACCGGAGGGCACCCCAGACGGCCTGTGGGACAATCAGGACGACGCCTTGTGGGGTCCGCAAACGGCCATCGATCTTCAAGGTTATCGCGAGCTAGCGGCCGGCGCGGGATTGAGTTTGACTCACGCCGCGGACATCACACGAAATGTGCGGCCCACGTATTACTGGTTTGGGAATTTGCTCGGTCGGCACTTTCCCGAGATCCGGAAAGTCATCGAGGAATCTCAGTTTGTCGTGGACGCCGGTGGTATGGGCTACTGTACCTTAAGGTTCGATAAAAATTGACCCTTGGGGGTCGGCTAGAGCCCTCTTGAGTTGGTCCTGAAATTCGTCGGCGAACATCTCAGCCTGGCGCCGCGTCATACAGGGTGTCCGAAAACGAAAGTTCCCCTGCATTCCGTCTTTCTGCTCCACGATCTCCATCATGGCGGGAGCCGAGAGATACGGCGGTTCGACGAACAGAAACTCCCAGGGCCCCAAGGGGCTGTCAACCACTCCTCCGGAGCGAAGGCCGAGCGACTCTCCTTGCGGAAGGTCGCCTTCCACCCAGCGAGCCTTTTGGTACTGCTGGAACATCAGCCAGATATCGGTTCGGGGTGCTTTGGTGGCGGTGGTGACGGGGAAGAACTGCCGTTTGAGCACTTCGCCGATGGTCGTCCGATTGGCGTCCCACAGCTCGGTCCAGGTCGCGAACTCTTCCAGGTTGCGGCGATAGAGCACGAGTTGAGCAAAGAAACCCACGGTCTGTTCAAAGCGCTGGTGAGGCCGATTGGCCACTGCTCCCCCGATAGCGAATTCCGCTCTTCCCAGCATCCGGCCCACCGTGACTTGCAGAGTGGACAGCATCAGGTTGAAGAGAGTAGCTCGGTGGGCTCGACAAACCTCCCTGGCCCTGGCTAACAGCTCGCTGTCTAGTTGGAAGGAGACGAAGTCGGCCACATCGTGGTCTTCGGAGTGGGTGAGGGCCAGGTTGGGACAGCCCTCGAGTTCGGCGGTCCACCACTCCCGCATCTCTTCAGCCTTGGGGAGGTCGTACCAGGCGTGTTGCCAGGTGCAGAACTCGGGGAAGCCGGCGGGCGGGGGCCCCGTGGGCGGAACTTCCAGCTCCGATTGGATGATTTCCAGACTCCAAAGGTCGGCCGCGCAGTGATGGATGTCGAACTGCATCACGTCGTCGTTCTTGCGTTGGTAAAGCCGCAAACGGCAGACCGGAAGCTGACCCAGCTGGTAGGCCTCGAGGGCGTCCGACATGAGCTTGTCGCGCAGCTGCTCGACCGTCCAGTCGCGGGCGTCGGTGACGGTGAAGTGCAGAGTGTGTTTTGGATGAACCTTTTGCTCCACCCAGCGCTCGGCGCAAACCTCCCAAAACTCGGTGGAGTCGATCCGCATGGCAAGGATTCTTCCCAGGTGCTCTATCTCTTTATCGGAGGGAATGAAGTAGGTCGTGCGCAGGGCCGGATGGCGGTCGACGATGCGTTGCATACGAGAGCGGAGCATCTCCGGATCCTGTTTGCGGAAGAAGCGGATGGTGCTTCTCATGTGCCAGGCGGGGGTGTTATTCATGGCACAGATGGTGTAGAGGCCCTGCAGTACGAAAGCCGTTTTACCCACGGCTGATTTTTGCGCCAACAAGCGAGCCAGCATGGCGCGCTTCTGTTCCGGAGTCAGGTTTTTAAGGGCGTCTTTTTTCACGCCGGGCTGTCTTCAAGCATAGAAGCCAGCATGGCGTCGATCTCGTCCTCTTCGAGGTAGTCCAAGACCTCTTCGGCGGAAGATTCCGACTCTTCCTTGGGTTGCATCGACTCACTGAGGAGATCGATGAGAGAGTCCACCGACGGCTGCTCCATCAAGGTGCTGGAAGCCAGGGTGACATTGAGAGTGCTCTTGGTCCAGTTGCGAAGCTGCAGAGACATCAACGAATCCAGACCCATGTCGATGAGAGACTGGCTTGTGTCCAGACGCTGAGGCTGGGTGCCAAGGACCCGCGCTACCTGAGCCAATACGATCGGATGGAGGGCGACTCTGCGCTCCCCGGCGTCCAGGGTTTCTAGGTGGCCGACCCCGTTTTCTTCTCTCTTCGATACGTTGCCGGTTAACAGCGGTTCAAAGCGAGGAACGGGTTTGTTGCCCATGGCTTTCCGCAGGAGAGCCCAGTCGGCATTCATCACACCCACCTGAGTGGGGTTGATGTCGAGCGCTTTTTCGAGCGCGTCCAGCGCTTGCTTGGAAGTGATCATCTTGCTGCCGCCCGATTCGAGCCAGGCCGCCACGGTGGGGTTGCGAGCCAGATAGCCGACGTCCCCGAGGGGACCCCAGTTGACAGTCAGGGCGGGGAGCCCGAGGTGCCTGCGGTGGAAGGCGAGACTGTCCAGAAAGGTGTTGGAAGCGGCGTAGTTGCCCTGGCCGGCGGCTCCAAACCAGGCCGCGTTGGAGCTGAACATGATGAAGAAGTCGAGCGGTTTATCCAGAGTGGCTTGATGGAGATTCCAGGTTCCGTGGATCTTGGCCTGAAAAACGCCCTCCAGACGCTCTCGAGTGAGATTCAGAGTGGGCACGTCGTCGAGCTGCATGGCGGCGTGGACCACCCCACGGACGTTTTTTAGTTTTTGAAAGAGCCGGTCCACGGAGTCTTTATCCCCGACGTCCACCGCGTGGGCCTCTACTCGAGGGTCGTTGAAGCCGGTGTGGTTTTTGGGATTGCGAGAGCAGACGATCACGCGCTCTGCTCCCAGACCGAGCAGCCACTGAACGACCTCGCGACCGAAACCGCCCATGCCTCCGGTCACCACGTAGGCGGCTCCTGGTGTGGGTCTCCAACTGGGCAGCACTTCATCCGGCAGTCCAGCCTCCATGACGACCTTGCCGATGTGTTTGGCCTGGCTGAGGCAGCGGAAGGCGTCCACGGCGCGGCTGTAAGGGAACGTTTCTTGAATGGGAAGAGCTTCCACCTTACCATCGTTCACGTCTTGGATTAGAAAGCCGAGAAGCTCCTGAATCGTCTCATGGTCGTAGTTGATAACTTGTTCGAGGTCGATAGCGTGATAGGAGAGACCGCGGCGGAAGGGGCTCAGACCGACTCTTAAATCGTTGTAGATGTCTTTCTTGGTCACATCCATAAAGCGTCCGAAACGGCCCAGGATGGAGAGACCACCTGTCAGTCCCTCACCGGCCAGGCTGTTTAAGACCATGTCGACGCCCTCGGGGCATACCGAACGCACTCCGTCGACGAACGAAGTGGAGCGCGAGTCGAAGACGTGCTCGATGCCGAGTTTGTGAAGAAAGTCGACCTTTTCCGGAGTGCCTGCGGTCGCTAAGATGCGAGCGCCCTGTTTGCGGGCGATCTGAACAGCGGCCATCCCCAGTCCGCCGGAGGCCGAATGGATCAAGATAGTCTCTCCGGCCTTCAGCCGTCCCATCGTTATTAAGGCGTAGTAAGCAGTCACGAAGACCAGCGGCATAGCGGAGGCTTCGGTGTCGCTGAGCTTGTCGGGGGTGGGCACAAGATAGGCCCTCGGTACCACGACCTGGGAAGAGAAGGCGGCGGGGGCGATCCCCATCACTCGAGAGCCTACTTCGAGGTCGCTCACTTCGGAGCCGACCTCACTCACGGTGCCCGCCATCTCGATACCGAGGACTCCTTCGGTGGGGTAGAGCCCGAGCGCTCTCATCACGTCGCTGAAATTCAGTCCGGCGGCGCTCACCTTGACTCTGACTTCGTTGGGCTTGAGGGCGCCCAGATGAGGGGCCTTCCACTGGAGCGCTTCCAAGGTGCCGGTCCGGTCGCAGGTGAGACGATAGTCTTGACCTTCCGAGGGAGGTCTCGTCTCCGGAGACTGTTGAGAAAGTGGATATCTGTGGCAACGATGGAGGAAGCGCTTGCCTTCGCGGAAGGCCACTTCTTCGGACTTCTTGCAAAAAAGCTCGCGATAAACCAGGTCGGCGTCGCCGTCACTCTCAATATCGATCATGGAGACGTGCATGGCCGGGTCTTCGGTGGAGAGGACCCGCACCAAACCCCAAACCGGCGAAGCTTCGGGTGCGACCTCCAGATCGGCTGAAGGTAGGACAGCCTGACTTCGGCGGGTGACAGAGAAGAGGCGAGGCGGTAAGAGTTGATACTTTTCTACCTGCTGAACCATCTCCAAGAGCGGCATCAAGGGTCCCGCCGGATCCTCCAGGGTTGCCGAGAGCGAAGAGAGGTGAAGACATCCGGCCAGGGCTCCGATCTCTTTCATGTCGAAGCTCTCGCCCGGCTGGACGACGTGGGCCTCGTAGCCGTCTTTTTCCAGTCGGTCGCTCAGGTGCGTGGCTAGTTTGCCTCCGTCGCTAAAGACGAGCCAGCGCTTTTCCGATGGCCGGGCGGCCTCATCGGTTTCCGTTTCTTTCTCGACCCACTGCAACGAATAGCACAATTCGTCGAGAGTATCGCGGGCGCTTTCGGCGGCCCGCACCAGGCGATATCCGCGCAGGTCAAACAAGACTTCACCCTGGAGATTGCAGACCGTCAGATCGCCGAGCAGCTCGCGAGAGGTCTGGTAGGTGCAGCGCATGTAGGCGATCACTTCGTCTTCAAAAGGTCGCAGGACTCGAACTCGCTCAGCCGCCACCGGCAGCCAGTTCGTGCCCTCACCCATGAGCCCGGCGTCCAGGGCGGCCAGGCCCACTTGAAAGCACGAATCGACGGTGCCGGGGTGAGTGAGCGAGAGGCCGTCGGTGGAGGGCAGGAGAGTGGCCCCTTTGATCCGGGCGATGGCCTCTCTCGGCCCTTTTTTGCCACTCCGAATGGCGTCGAAAGTCGGACCGAAGACGAGCCCACGCTCGGCCCACTCTTCCGAGAGACTACCCTGCCAGTTTTCGGGCAATCTCGCCTCGACGGCAGCCCAATCAAAGTCGGCCGGGATACCGCCCGGATCTTCGCAGATGTGAGCCCGAAAAACTCGCTTACGTTGCTCCGAGCCGTCGGTGGCCTCGGCGTAGATGGCCAGGGTTCTATCGTCGTTGACAATGGTTTGCAGGCGAGTTTGGCTGTTGACGAAGCAGGCTGATTCGATGTGAATGTTGTCCAGCGCCACGGGTAAGGTGCCACTATGGGCGTGTGCGGCTTCGAAACCCATTTCCATGTAAGTGCTGGCCGACACGATAGGCTGCTGGTGAAACTGATGGTCCTGGAGCCAGGAGGGCGCATCGGAAGTGATGAGCTGGCTGAAGATGTTGGGTTCGACCTGGTGGCCTAACATCGCATAGTGAGTCGGCTCCAGGCGAAACCGTTCCACCCGTCGCGACTCCCTCCAGTAGCGTTCGCGTTGCCAGGGATAATGGGGAAGGGCCACCCATTCGGGTTCGGGGCCGTCTCCCCACTTGAGGTCCTGCCCCAGGCAATACAGCTCGCCGAGAGCTTTGAGAAAGGTCTCCCGGTCGTTCTGTTTGCGACGGAGAGTCGGTACCGCCCGACCACCGCTTTCGGCGATGGAGGCTCCCAGGACTGGGTGTCCGCCGACCTCCAGAAACAGAGTGATGCCGTCTGCCACGGCTCGTTGAATCGATTCGGAGAAACGAACGGTCGAGCGGACGTTTTGCCACCAGTACGCCGGGCCCACATCTTCGACGGGGGCCGCCGTCACGGTGGAGATCAGCGTTCGTTTTGGAGTGCGAGGTTGAATATCGACCAGACTCGTCAGCAACTCTTCTTCGATGACGTCCAGTTGAGCGCTGTGGAAGGCGTACTCCACCTTCACCTCGCTGCAGTCGTATCCGGCCTGTTGGAGAGCCTGCTGGGCTTCGGCCACGGCCTCGTCCGACCCCGATAGGACAACAGTGTCAGGCGAGTTGATACAGCCGATGCAAACACCGTCGCGAAGAAACGGCTGCACCTGAGCGGCAGAAGCCGAGATGCTCAACATACGCCCTCGGCTGGACTCCCGATCCATCAGTCCGGAACGATGGGAAATGAGGTTGATAGCGTCGGCCAAAGTGAGCGCACCCGAGGCCCAGGCCGAAGCGACCTCTCCCACACTATGTCCGATCACCATCTCCGGTTCTACGCCCCAGGCCTCCAGCATTCGCGTGAGTCCAGCCTGGAGAGCGAAGATCATCGGTTGCACCACGGCCGTTTTCTCGGTGGAAGTGTCGTCGCTGAGGAAAGCCTCGCGCAGAGACCAGCCGAGATGCTTCACAAAATGGGGCTCGGCCTCATCTACGAAGCTGCTGAAGGTCGGGTCTTCCAGGAGTGTACGACCCATGGCCTGCCACTGAGAGCCCTGACCGCTGTAGACGAAGGCCACGCGCGGAGTTTGGCGCGCCGCCGGGTGGGAGGGGGCGCCTTCCAGATCGGATAGTCGCTCGGCGACCACTGCGGTGCGAAACGGGTGGTGAGTCCGGCGAGTCAGCGCCGAGAAGGCGATCTGGCGGACGCTTCCCGTTTCCAGGGAGCGGTAGCGCTCGACGAGTTCGCCGAGGGCGGCCTCACTTCGGGCCGAAAGACAGAGGAGATTCGGCGTGATACCGGCTGCTGGGTCGCTCTGGGAGGCTCGAACAGGGGGCGGCGCGATCACGACGTGACCGTTGGTGCCGCCGAAGCCGAAGCTGTTGACACCCAGCAGAAAATCGTCGTTCGGGAGCTTGGTGGTTTCGGTCGGGATTTGGAGGCCAAACTCTTGGAAAGGGACATCCGGATTCGGATCTTCGAAGTGGAGATTGGCCGGCACTTGTCTGTTCGATGCGACCAGGCAAGTCTTGATCAGTCCGGCCATCCCCGCACCCGCTTCCAGGTGGCCGATGTTGGTCTTCACCGAGCCGATAAGAAGAGAGCGATCGGGCTGCCCCAGCACGGTCCCGAGCGCCGTCGTCTCCACCGGGTCTCCCGCGGCGGTCCCGGTGCCGTGGGCCTCCACGTAGCGCACTTTCTCCACCGGAAGACCGTCGTAAGCCTCGCGAAGCAGTCGAGTCTGTCCCTCGATGCTCGGCATGGTGAGGCCTTCGTTCCGCCCGTCGGAGTTCACAACGGTCCGCAAGATGGTGGCGTAGATGTGATCGCCGTCGGCCAGAGCCTGGTCTAGCGGCTTGAGGACCACCACCCCGGCTCCTTCGCTTCGGACGTAGCCGTCGCCGCTGCGGTCGAAAGCGTGACAGCGACTGGTGGGGCTGAGCATGGAAAGACGGCTGAAAGCCAGGTGGTGGATCGGATGCAAAAGAGCGTTCACGGCACAGACCAAAGCCGTATCGCATTCTCCGTTCTGCAGACTCGTCACACCGGCGTGAAGGGCCACCAGTGAGGAAGAACAGGCCGTGTCCATGGTCATGCTCGGGCCGTGCAGGTCGAAAGCGTAGGAGATGCGGTTGGAGGTCATACACATGGCCCACCCCGTCACGCTGTGAGTAGTCAGTGAGTCCACGTCTTGAATGTCGTAATAGTCGTGGGAGGAGGCTCCGGTGAACACACCCATCCGAGTCCCGGCGACCTTGCTCAAGGGATACCCCGCATCTTCCAGAGCTTCCCATGCTACCTCGAGCATCAACCGCTGCTGCGGGTCGATGGTGGACGCTTCTCGGGGAGAGATGCCGAAGAAGGCCGGATCGAACGCATCGATCTTGTCCAGAAACCCGCCCTGCGCCTGAGGGGTCCGAAAATGGCGATTCCTCTGGGGGTGGTGGAAGCGCTCCCGCAGCCAACGCTCGGGCGGAATATCCGCCACGGCATCGACGCCGTCCATAAGGAGCTTCCAAAACGACTTGACGTCGTCAACATTGCCGGGGAGTCGACAGCCGATACCTGTTACCGCGATGGGGGTGGGTTTCATGGTCGTTCTCTTCGGGGGGGCTTTCTATCGTCCTACGGGTGGCCGGCCTCGGACACATCTTGCACACATCTCCGATATCGGGAGACATTGTGTCACTTCGTCGAATATGCCTCATTCAAGACTTTTCTGTCGCGGAGGATGGTTACATGGAATCGATACGACACACTCTCTTTATCAGAGCCTTGTGGGTGTTTGCGCTTCTGGTCTTAGCGGCCGGCTGCTCAACAGGAGGAGATGGAGACGGCGCCTTCTTTGGGGGCGACATCGTCGCCACTTCCGGCACTCCCACCGGATCGGTGGTGGTCAATCAGCAGTTTCTGCCAAGGGCCTTACCCTCGGAAGTCGCTCGGCAGCGTTTCCTCGGTTTCAACGCCTCCGACGTTTTGGTGTACGGACCGGTTCTGAAGGACCGCGCCGCCTCCGTCACCTTACAGGACGTTCCGGTGACGGTCACAAGTCTGCAGATGCAGTTGCTGGACTCCAATGGGGTCATCATCGGTATCGGCACTTTCCCGGTCACGGTAGTGGAGGGCGAGACCACCGTGGTAAACGATCCTCCTTATTCCGACATCGCCGAGGTCCTGACGGGCCTTCAAGTGACACCCGCGGCGCCGACCATCGTAGCGGGTACGAGCCAGGAGTTTACCGCGATCGGTCTTTTCGCCGACGGTTCTCAAACCGATCTCTCAAGCTCCGTCGCTTGGACTTCCTCCAATACGAGCGTGGCCACGGTCGACTCGAAAGGGAAAGCCGCGGCCACGACCCCGGGCAGCACCACTGTCACTGCGAGCGTCGGACAAGTTTCCGGTACGGCCACTCTGAACGTGTCGCCTGCCACTATTCTTTCCATTCAAGTATCGCGCCCGAGCAACTCTTTGGCCAACGGAACGTCCCAACAGTACACCGCTATCGCTACTCTGAGCGACAATACTACTCAGGAAGTGACCGGCGATGCGGATTGGTCTTCCAGCAACACGGGGGTTGCCACCGTGCAAACTTCCGGCGATACCTCTCCCGGAGAAGTGACGGGGGTGGGAGCAGGAGAGACGACCATCACGGCCGCGCTCAACTCGGTCTCGGGCGGAGCCGTGCTGGTCGTTACCAGCGGTACCGTTACCAGTATCAGTCTCACTCCCTCCAACCAGACCCTTCCGGCCGGAGCATCCTCGCAGTACAAAGCCGTAGCCACTTTTTCCGACGGTTCCCAACAAGACGTGACCTCGGCGGCGATGTGGGGTGTCACGAATTCCTCAGCGGCCTCGGTGCAAACCACCGGCCAGGTCAGTCCGGGTCTGGCCACCACCGACAACAGTGGAGCGAATCTGATGACAAAGATTCAGGCCACCTTCGGCGGCCAGACAGGTGAAACCGATCTGACCGTTTCGAGTGCCACGGTGGTCTCGGTATTGGTCACTCCGGAACTCTCGGTCCTGGCCGACGGCACCAAAACGCAACTGGCCGCCACCGCCGTCTACAGCAACGACACCACCGACGACGTCACCGACCAGGCCTCTTGGAGTTCCGGGACGGTCGGTGTAGCTGATGTTGTTGGGGGAGAAGTGACTGCGGTGGATCCCGGGGAAGCCGGCGTTACAGCAACATTCAACTCGGTTTCCGGAAGCGCGACGATCGTCGTGACTGACGCGACGGCAACCAGCATTTCCGTCAGCCCAGCCAATCAAACGCTGGCGGCGGGTCTGTCGGCCCAGTACACGGCCGTGGGCACTTTCTCCGACGGTTCCGAGCAAGACATCACGTCTTCGGCCAGTTGGACGGTCACCAACTCCGCGGCGGCTTCCATTCAAACCACCGGTCAAACGAACCCGGGACTAGCCACCGCCGACGAAAACGGAGCGAACCTTTCTTCGAAAATTCGGGCGACTTTCGGTGGACAGACCGGCGAAGCGAACCTGGAGGTTTCCAGCGCCACCGTCATCTCGGTGAATATTACTCCGAGTCTCGTTGTGCTGGCCGACGGCACTCTCGAGCAGTTGACCGCCACGGCCACCTACAGCGACAACCACACGGACGACGTCACCGACATGGCTTTATGGAGTTCCGGCGATGGTAGCGTCGCTACGGTAGAGACCTTCGGCGACTCCGTCCCGGGACAAGTGACCGCAACGGATCCCGGTGAGACCACCATCACCGCCACATTTGGCTCCGTCTCAGGCATGGTCGATCTGGTGGTGACCGACGCGACTCTCACCGAGTTGGTGGTCAGCGATGGGAGTTCCGTCCTTCCCCTGGGTGCGGGCACCACGTTTTTGGCCACTGGAATCTTTAGCGACGGCAGCACTCAGGACCTCACCTCTTCCGCCGACTGGCAATCCAGCGATTCTTCGGTGGCCATCGTTTCCAAGGGTGTGGTGACCACTCTGGCCACGGGCGAGACCGATATCAGCGCCACCCTCTTGGGCAAGACATCGGATGCGGTCAGTCTGGAGGTGACCGACGCGGAACTGGAGTCTATCACCGTCACCGCTTCCACCTACGCTATCGCGGCGGGTAACGAGCTCAACTTCTTCGCTCAAGGAGAATACACCGACGGAAGCTCTCCGGACATCACCGATATGGTGACCTGGTCTTCCACGGCCAGCGGCGTGGCGACCATCGACGCTGATGGGAAAGCCACCGGGGTGAGCGCCGGTGAGACGAGCATCGAAGCTGAACTTGACGGGATCACGGGGGCGGCAACTCTGTATGTGTCCAACGCCGTGCCTACGGGTCTGACCATATCCGGCGGCGCCGCTTCTATCGCCGACGGGACGACAACTTCCTATACTCTGACGGTAGACTATAGCGACGGTACGTCTCTCATCCAGACCTCGGCCGCCACCTGGTCTTCCTCCGACGACACTTTCGCCTCGGTTCAAAGCCCCGGAGTCTTGAGAGGCGAGAGCCCCACGACCACGGACGTGACGGTGACGGCGGAGTATCTTGGATTGCAAGCCACGACGTCCTTGGAAGTGACGAGCGCCGTCATCGAATCCATCGAGGTGACGGGTGCCACGACTCTCTATGACTGCATGACATACCAGTACACGGCCACGGCCATCTACACCAATGGAGACACTCAGGATGCAACCAAATCGGTGGTCTGGTCTTCCAGCTACACTCCCGTGGCGACCATAAGTAACGACACGGACACGGAGGGAGTCGTGACCACCGTGGCGGCCGGACAAACCATCATCTCGGCGACTTTGGTCAACAGTCTCGGCGAAACCCTGGTCGGAGACTTGACGGCCACGGTGAAGGAGGCGACGGACCTGGTGCTGACCGGTGGTGCTCATACCTTTGATACGGATACAGGGGAACTCGACGGAACGGTCCAGGAAGGCTGGGATGCCTTCGGCCAAACGCTTTGCGTGCGACGGTTTGAGATTCCCTCGGGCTCGACTCTAGTGGTGTCAGGCTCTGCCGCCTTCACGGTGAATGCCATTGAGGACATCGTGGTGGATGACTCGTTGACCTTTCAGGGTACGGACGGTTCCACGGGAGGAAACGGAGGAGACATAGCCCTCAGCGCTTCCGGTGACATGACTCTCACGTCCGGGGCCGCTCTAAACAGTAGCGGGGGCACAGGAAGCGTCAGGGACGGAGGAAGTGCGGGCAAAGTAGAACTTTCCAGTGGTGCTTACCTTTCGATTGAAGGTAGAATCGACGCCGTTGGTGGGGGTGGAGGGAACAGAGGTGGTAGAGGGGGCAGCGGCGGGAACGTCACGCTCACGGCGGTCGCGGTCTTTGGTTTTTTCGGAGAAGTGGACAGTACGGGCGGTGACGGTGGGCCGGGTATGAATTCGACGTCAAGCGCGTCTGCGGGTGACGGTGGACGAGGTGGTGCCGGAGGAACAATCAGTCTTCTTGGAGTCACTTCTGCTGGAGGTATCTTCTCTTCATGCGGCGGGCAAGGGGGGGAAGGCGGGACAGGTCGCACCCATATCACCGATTCCAGCCAAGGTGGAGACGGGGGGCACGGGGGCGATGCCGGCAGTCTTGAACTTTCAGGAACCTTCCCGACGACCGCTACCATTACCTTATGCGGCGGAGACGGAGGCGATGGTGGAATAGGTGGCGACGGAATCGCCGGGCCGGCTGGAGATGGCGGCGATGGCGGCAACGGCGGCGACGGTGGCAACTTCATCTCTGAAGCCGCTGGTGCGGTCCTAGACTTGATGGGTGGAATGGGCGGTATGGGCGGGATAAGCGGTACCGGCGGTCCAGGAGGAGATAGCAACGGTTCCAATGGTTCTGATGGAGACCCCGGGAACCAGATAGACCCAACGCTGCCCGTCGCCGTCGACGACACCTTCATGACATCGGTGAACACGACCCTGGCCGTGGACCCCGCGGACCTGTTGCTCAACGACGACCTCAAGGGTGAAGCGACAGCCGTGACAGCCGTCCAGCCTAATAGTGGCAATGGAGGGACAGTTACCTCGTCAACGGATATCGGCGGCAATATCACAACGATCACCTACACACCCCCGGCGGGGTTCGTGGGAACCGATACTTTCGCATACACGGTGACCACCAGCGCCGGTTCGTCCACTGGAACGGTGACCGTCAGCGTCCTCTGACCAAAAGGATTCCCGAAAGATTGCAAAACAAGATATTCGAGAAGTTCGTGCACGGAGCCTATCACGAGGGCCGTCAACGCTCCAAGGGGCTGGGATTGGCTTTCTGTAAGCTTGTTGTTGAGAGTCACCAGGGGAGAATCGGCGTGGTCAGCGGTCCATCCGAGCCCACTCGATTTTGGTTTGAGCTACCGCTTTAGCTCACTAGAATTATGTATACTTATGGACCCAAGCCAGCCAAAGGTGTCCAAAAGAACCCATCGAATCACCCGCCCAAAATCTGGATATTGAATAAGAGGTAGCTGGTGAACGGAGTCGATTCGGTGGCCCTTTTGGCCGTCACATTCGCGATTGCGTTAGCGGCGACATTGCCGGCTGTTGTTCCCCGTCTCTTGTTGCCGGGAGTTGTCTTGGAGGTCTTGCTGGGTGTCCTCATCGGGCCCCAGGTACTGGACCTTGCTCACGAAGGACGAGCTCTCCACCTCATGTCGGAACTGGGGTTGGGGCTGCTTTTTCTGATAGCCGGATTTGAACTCAATCCGGAGATTTTCAAGGGTCAAGGTTTGCGTCGGGCTTGCGGGGGATGGGTGCTCGGGGCCGCTCTTGCCCTGTTCGCGACATTCTTACTGTCATCGTTTCACCTGCTGAGCGGCGCCTTGCTGACGGCGGTCGCGCTTTCCACAACAGCCGTCGGCACTCTGTTGCCGCTGTTACGCGATCAGGGCTGGCTGAGGGAGCCCTACGGACCCGCCGTCCTGGCAGCAGGCTCCGCCGGTGAGGCGCTTCCCCTGGTGGTACTTTCCTTGATCCTCGCCGGGAGGCACGAAGCTCCCTGGCAAGCCTTCCTACTGGTGCTTTTCGCCGTCCTGGCAGGAGGGCTTATCGCTGCAGCCGGCTGGATTGGCAAGAGTTCGTTCGGCCGCCTGGCGGAACGAACGATGCACCTCTCGGGACAGTTGCCTTTGAGGTTGGTCATCCTCCTACTGATTGCCATGGTTCTCCTCAGCGAGGAGCTGAATGTTGACCTCGTCCTGGCTGCCTTCGTCTCCGGGGCAGCTTGTCGCTCGGCGCTCCCGAGAGATCTGCACGAATCGCTGCAGGTGAAGCTGGACGGTGTCGGCTACGGGTTGATGATTCCGATATTCTTCGTCGTTTCCGGGATTCGCCTAGACCTGGCTACTTTGATCAGCAGTCCGTCGTGTTTGCTGACCATCCCGCTCCTGGTGGGCATCATGTTTCTCGCTCGCGGAGTACCGGCTCTGGTGGTTTATCGAGAGGCTCTCGATATCACCCAGCGGAAAGCCCTGGCTCTACACTGTAGCACGCAGCTTCCTCTGGTGGTAGCCATCTCCGGCATCGGAGTAAGCAGAGATATTATTCCTCCAGATCAGGCCGCGGCCATGGTAGGAGCGGCCGTGCTCTCTCTGATTCTCTTTCCTATCCTCGCCGCGCGTTATCGCCCCTCGCCGACGGAAGAAGTTACAGTTTCAGCCCCAAACGGTCACAGTCCACCGTGAAGCCAAGAGCCCGCTGAGCGACCACAAGCGCCCGCCGATTGGAGGCGCTGACGTCCCCAACAAAGAGAGGAATGCCTCGGTCGAAAAGCAGCTTCGAACCGGCTCGCATAATGTGGCGGACAGCCGTCCCTCCCCAATGCTCCCGGGCCAAAGCTAAATCGTAGATGTAGCCCATCCGGTCCGTGAGTTCCAACAGAAGGTGGCCCACCATCTCGCCTTTGAGGGTAAGAGCGAGGCCCGCGCATCCCGAATCGTTCCGAGCGGCCTGACCCATGATCGCGCCCATCGACTTCACGGTCAGGTCGCCCAGGTCGTATTCTCTTCCGGCGGAGAGCGTGTGACCCAACATGGTGGAGTTCAAGACCCCGATAAGAAAAGCGTCGTCCTCGCTGGTCGGTCGAACGGCGTAGGGACTGTTTTCGGGGATTCGAGGCTCTCCCGACGGCACGGAGATGCGGTGACTCTCCAGTTCGAACCCCTTCGATTCAAGCGCTTCTTTTAGGCGACCATCTCGGGGAGGAACCTGGATAGTGAGAAACTGCGAAGAATGGCTTTTGGCAGCAGCCGCAGCCGCGTCGAAGAGCTGAGCCTCCTCCGCCTCCCCGGGAGCGAAGTAGTCGCACACGATCGACTCTCTGTCGGATGTCATTCCCCGGATGAGTTGGCGTTTCATCAGGAGAAAGCCGGTGACGTCGGTTTCCTCCGTCACAAAAAGGTCGAATTCAGGTGAAGGCCACGCTGAGAGCACCTGAGCACTCGTCTCCTCGGGGAGTTGGGAAGGCCAGGAAGGCTGATTTCTGGAGGAGTTCAGCCGCCGAAGATCGGGAAGGTCGGAGGGGGTCGCTAGACGAGGCATAGAAGGGCGATTCTAGGACGGCCTAACCATACCCTCATCTATTTTTCACAAAAGGCGAGTTTGATCTTAAGGGGCCTATCGCATCATCATATTATGAAGCGACTTTTCCTGAAGGCACTGAAGTTAGCAGCCCTCCTCGGGCTCGGCTTGATACTCCTTCACCTCCTGCACCTGGATGGGCCTCTTGGCTTTCTGCTCTTTTTGGTGGTAGCAGTGGGGGCTATGTCGCTCACCGACGATGAAGAGCCGAGACGGCTCAAACCAACAGACTCGACCGCTCTCTGGGCCGAGAAGATTCAGATAGATTAAGAGTCAATGCGCAGAAGTTTAGAAAAGGCCCCGGCGAGCAACCGGGGCTTTCTCGATTCGGTGAGAGTGTTAGACTCCCAATTCGACATCCACTTCCTTCATCGCCTTCTGGGTAAAGTGGCGAGCCACGGTCTGCACGCCGGTTTGCGTCATGTAGCTGGTGGACGCGTCGATAAACGCAGCCACGTAATCGAGAGCGTCGTCCGAGACATCGGTGAAAGTCTTGACCGAGTCCACCATCTTTTCACGAGTCATGCCGGTCTTGCTGATAAAGGCTTCGACAGGAGCCGACGCGGTGGAGACGATGTTTTGAATAAATCCGACCTTTTCTTCCACGCCACCTCCGGGGATGAAGCCGGAGACCTGGTTGAAGAGGGCGTTGTCTTTCCAGGCGACGCTATCACCGCTGATGGTGTCGGTCACCTTGCCCAGGAAGTCCGGGCCCAGCGGGATGAGACCGTCGAAGCCGATAATGGCGGCGATTCGCAGAGCCGATTCGTTGCTGTAAGTGTCGGGCTGGGTGATCATCTTGGCCCAGTCTCCGATGCCCTGAACACTCATCCCGTGGAGGGAGAGGTAGGAGAGCGCTTCCACCGTCATTTTTAAGCAGAGGTCGACGGTCTGAACGGTGTCGGCCTTGGGTGTGAATTTGGTCAAAAAGGAGAGCACTTTAAACCGGCTTCCCACTTTGTTTGCCAATGCGGCGGCTGCCACGGCTTTATCTGCCTTATCCGTAAGCTTGTACAGATTGATGGCACGCTTGGCACCCTCGTCGGCCGCGAAGAGCTCTTCGGCTCTTTTGGAGATGGCCGTGGCTCGCACCGCTCCGGGATTGTTGGCCACGAACCGGACCATGTCGTTCATCTGAGTGGCGTTGTTGTAGTCTCCGGGAATAACGAAGTCGAGTGCCTTCATTAGAGTGACGGTCATTCCGCCACTGGAGAGTTGTCTGAGTTCGGAATCGAGAAGTTTGCTGTTCATAAAAAGTGTACGTTCCCCTCACGTAGGATTTGTGCAGAACATGGCAGTGCTGCCGGGCTGTTCACATTGGATTATCAAACCTCTCGTTCGGGATCGATAGGATAGAGACCTGGGAGGCTTTCGTGACCATGAATTCCACGATTGCACTGGCCCGTCTCACACCATATCAAGACTTACCAAACGTGCGGCTCGCGGCAGCGGAAACGTCTTTGCGCGGGCGCGTGTTCAAAGAGGGCGAGATCGTCTTCAAACTCAAGCCGTCGGCAGCGCTCTCCGAAGAGTATTCGCTGGAACAACTGGACAGTTTTTCCCTCGATAAATTGAACCAACAGCCGATCGTCCGGGCCAAACTGCCCGAAGGGGTGGGTGTGAAGGAGGCCCTGGCGGCGCTCCGCTCCGACCCTTCCGTGGAGTATGCCGAGCCCAACGCGGTCTACAGCCTGCCGGATTTCGCAGAGACGGCACTACCCGCGGAGGGCACACTGGATTCTCCGGAGCCGAACGATCTGGACAGACGCCTCTGGGGCTTGAAGAACACCGGTCGGCGCGGAGGTACGGAGGGGGCGGACATCAACGCGGTAGAAGCCTGGAAGACCACCATCGGAGACAAGAAGTACGGGCCCCTGATCGCGGTGATCGACACTGGTATCGACTACAAGCATCCGGATCTTGCCGACAATATGTGGACCAACCCCGGCGAAGTGCCGAACGACGGGATCGACAACGACGGAAACGGCGTGATCGACGATGTTCACGGTTACAACGCCTTCGCCCAGACCGGCGACCCCATGGACGACCATTCCCACGGCACTCACTGCGCCGGTACCATTGCCGCCGTCGGCAACAACGGTCATGGAATTGTGGGCGTGAACTGGGAAGCCAACTTGATGGCTGTCAAGATCTTCGACAGTCGGGGAAACACAAGTCTGGATGCTATCCTGCGCGGCCTGGACTATGCAGCCAAGATGGGTGCCGACATCACCAACAACAGTTGGGGAGATTCCACACCCAGTGAGGCCATCAAGGACGCTTTCGCACGCATGGACGAGACGGTTCATTTCGCGGCGGCCGGAAACAACCGCAACAATAACGACTATCGAAACTACTACCCCTGCGGCCACGACCTGCCCAATATCGTGGCAGTGGCGGCTTCCGACAGAAACGATAAAAAGCCGGTCTTTTCCAACTACGGTCTGAAGACCGTTCACGTGGCCGCGCCCGGAGATGAGATCCTTTCCACTGTCACCGACGGCTCGTACGGAGTGTACAGCGGAACCTCCATGGCCTCACCACACGCCGCGGGGGTGGCGGGACTCCTATTGACGGAGTTTCCCGAGCTTACTCCACAGCAAGTGAAAGAGCGTCTGATTTACAACTCCGATCCCATTCCTGCCCTCTCCCGCGCGAGTCAGAGCCGGGGACGAATCAACGCCGCCCGAGTCCTGGAATCCGACGAGACCAGTCCGGCTTCGCCTAACGACTTCGGAGCAAAGAGCGCCAACTCCAAGGGCATCACTCTGAACTGGACCACCACCGGAGACGACCATTGGTGCGGTGGCGCTCCTTCCGATGTCGAGCTTTGGGTGTCCGACCAGCCCATAACCGCCGAGAATCTCAACGATGCAACCCTCCTGGACACCGAAAGGCCTGAAGAGACGGGACACGTTGCAGAATATCACTACCACACACAACACTCTTCCTACGACCGTGTCTTTCACTTTGCGATGCGATTGGTGGACAACGTCGGCAACCGCTCCGAGTTGCGAACGACCGCGGCAGCCATTCCCGCCGCCCAATCGGTCTTCAGTTCCGAGTTCGGCCCCGACGACGGCTTTGTAGGTGAGGGAAAATGGGCTCGTGTGCAAGACCCCGAGCGCGGTTGGGTTTGGACCGACAGTCCGAACGGACCCTACGACAACGCGAGCGACACGAGTCTCGTCAGTCCGCTGATTTCGCTCAAGGGGAGGGCACAGTCCATCTTGCTCCTGGATGCAAAACATGACATTCAGCAGAAAGACAAGGCCGTGGTGGAAGTCGGCACGCCAGACGGAGAGTGGCATAGCGTCGGCACCTACCACGCCCGCCGTCAAAGCTGGGGAGAGCGAAAGTTCGATCTCTCCCGGTTCGACGGACAGGACGTGAGGGTGCGAGTGCGGATGGAGTCCGACCCCCGTTTCAATAAAGACGGG
>Ga0208331_100098_pt1 | contig 27852 bp, 24 predicted proteins | sample DeeseametaMP1648_FD_184184 | JGI IMG/M metagenome (GOLD analysis project Ga0208331, IMG submission 184184) | Marine microbial communities from the Deep Pacific Ocean - MP1648 (SPAdes) | ecosystem: Environmental > Aquatic > Marine > Oceanic | place: North of Tokelau, South Pacific Ocean... | reverse complement strand
GCCACTTGATCTCCGTAGCCACTAGGGAATTCTTGAGATAGCCGAAGACTCCTCAATTCACGCCGTTCAGTCGAGACGGGTTGACGGCCAACAGAAATGTGAGATCAAGTACTAGGAAAGGCGGAACGACCGCCCAGTGGAAAAACCGACGATGACTCCGACAAGGATCTCATGGACTATGGGGCTGGCATTTCTATTGACGCAGCTCTTCGTTTGTCCGGTGTACGCTCAAGATTGGTTTCTCCCGCGCACCGAGCAGTTGCTACCGGTCCGACACGGCGACCCGGAAGAGTGCGCTTCTTTACTCCAGACAATGGTTCCCGACGCTAGCATTCAAGTTGTGGGGAGCGGACTGAGAGAGCCCTATCCCGCAGAGCTGTCAGAAGGTGGGCGGCAACTCATTTCTCGTTGCCGTGGAAGCCATGGAGACTTCTTTAGAACCGCTCAGGAACTGTTGCTCGCAGTGAATCCTGAATCATCTTTGACAAGACTTGACCCCCGGTCCGCCGCTCGTTGTATAAGGTTGGGAACTGAAGCGTTCTTGAATGGTCAAAGCGAGGCCGGAATGCAGGCTTGGCGGGAAGCAGTCAAACACGACTGGCTCGACGCAGCGCCTCGCAACAACATCGCAGTTGTGAAAATGAAGAACAGCCAATGGGAGGAAGCCCTCGAACACTTACATGAAGCCTACAAGATTTTTAGCTATCATCCGGTTGTCGATCTGAATATTGGATGCTGTCAGTGGAAGCTGGGCGACTTGGAGGCTGCCGACTTCTGGTTGAACCGTTCGGCCGATCTGAACCCCTGGTTTGCCGGGCCGCGCCTGATCTTGGCACAGGTCGCCTTGGCGCAAGGACACGACCAGGTTGCTATGAGGCAGATCCGGAATTTCTGCGCGATGATGCCAAGATCGAAACGGGGACGGCTGACGCTGTCTGCCATCCTCGACAGAACCGGCGATACACGGGAAGCCGAACGCCAGCGGAATTTGGCCTCGAGTGCAGAAGGTTGTTCATCCTCGGCTTGGAACGGGCGACCAGAAGCCGTAACGTGGGGGTCAGTGAACATGCTCTCAAACTTGTTACATAACATTCACCTCAAGACACACGTTGTTCGAGAAACGCCCCTAGAATAAAGACTATGTCTAAACCCACATCACAGAGAGCGATATTTGATCACATTGACCGAGAGAAGAAGTGGCTGAGCGATTTCGAGGCCAAAGTCATAGCCATGCTCTTCGAGCCTTGCACCGCCAAAGCCCGAGAGAAAGCGCTTCTTCTTCATCAACAAGCCCACAAAATGCGCCGTACCATGTGCGAACTGGAGGACTACCTGGACGAGATCCTGGTGAGAGCCTTCGGATGTCACGAAAGGGCGATGGAAGCTTGTCAGAGTCTGAACGAAGAACTGCACCTTCTGAAGTATCAATGCGAGCGAGATCGGGCAGCCTGAACTTCAACCGAGATAGCGTTTGAGTCTAGAGAGTCTTAATAATCAGATGCGACTTACCGTCGCTTGAGGTCACCACCTCGCTGACGTACTTCCCAGTCTGTGTTCTGAGAACTCCGTAGTCGGAAGCGCTGGAGTATCGCCGCGTTCCGGGCCCGCGAGCCTGGCGCTCAAGTGTCGGAACCTGACGATCGCTGAAGCTCCGGAGGTCTTGTTCCCAGAGCTTCTCGTTGGCGGGGTCGAGCGCAAAATCGGACCTCTCCGCCTCCGTCCCGAGCTTGGCGGTTAGGATTGGAAAGAGCGATCGCCAGCGCGCGGACTTAGCTTCGCTGTCTTGAAGGAGGAGGCCGGTGATGTCGGTCTGTAGGCTTTCGGCGTTCATCAGTATGGTGAGCTTCAGCAGATGAGTGGGATGGGTGAAGGTGTCGGTTTGGACGACCACTCCCTCGCAGACCCAATGGACCTGATGAGTCTTGTCTCGCGGTCTCAACGGCTCTCGACTTCGGATCGCCCGAGTGCACGCGTGGCCGAGATACCAAGCTGAGTTGTTCTGCGTTTCCGCGGCCAATGTGAGGGGCGGCTCTCCGCTCTGATGGAGGCCACCGGAGAGAAGAAATCGCCAATCTCGTTTGGATCCGCCGAGGGCAGAATCAGAAAGACTGGTGAGGACGCGCCTGTTCAATTGAATTGGAATCGAACAGACGGAGGCGCTCCTTTGCAGTTCGAAGGCTATGAGACGGTCTCTTCTCCACCAGGGCAAGAATCGATACAGAAGGCGTCCGGCGAGATGCTCGGCCTTGCGTAGGTGGATGACGACGATCTTGATTCCGGCAGTCTGGCGTCTGGCGAGTTGCAACCGGTCGAGCTTGGTGAGGGTCTGCGCTTCTCGACCCGCGTAGAGCGGTCGAACCTCCGTGCGACCGGTGTTGAGAGTCAGGATAAAGGAATAGTCCTCCGTCCGGACCAGAGTGCGAAGTCCGAGGCACAGTTTGCCGACCGGCACGGTGCCGGCCCCGCTCCGACCCAGGAGGGTGGAGACAACATCTTGTTCGGTGGGGATGTCTTTTTTCTCGCCCGGACAGAACTCGATCGTAGTGTACAGTCTCGTCTGGGCAACCTTGATCTCGGAAGCTCTCCAAATCACGGCCGCCTGGACGATCTTCAAGATCCAAGCCTCTGGATACGGAAGGCTGTAGCGGGCCATCTTTTGCACCGCCTGAGCGTGGGAGATCGTGAACGCTCCCTCGGAGTCCTGTATGCCTACGGCACGGGCTGAGTCGAGGAAGCCATCGATGCAAAGTTCTTCCATCTGACTATCATAAACCGAGCCCATTGGTGAAAGTTTTCGGCCGGAAGTAGAGCAATCCTATCGAGGCTATTGGCTCAGCAGTTTGGCTTTGGCAAGGTTATACTCTTCCTGAGTGATGGCTCCGGTGTCCAATAACTCTTTGAGCTTCTGAATCTCTTCGGCGAGGGACGGCGCCGTCGTCCCATTCGTCGCGGGTGGGGCTTCCGGTTTCTTTGCCACCTCGCGGGGTGGCAACTCGTATCCCTTTTCACCGTGACGTTTGCCCTTGGAGTAGTCGGCTTGGAGAGTGGCGAAGATGGGCTTGTTTCCCGGGTAGCGACAAGAGACGCCCGCTGAACTGGCCATCATCCACACATATTCCCGGGCCAACCGTTCACTCCGATCAACCCATCCACTGTTGATCTGCTCTCGATCTTGCACTTGAAGTTCCACGGTCATCACGACTTCGGTCTTGTCTTCGGTAAGGGGTTTGATCCGCGCGGTCAATCGGGTTCGGATCTGATCGACCCCGATAAGCTGGAAAGGTATATCCCTCGACTTCACCAGCCAGCGACTTTCGAGATATGTGTCGGAACGGCCCTTCTCGGTACGCTCTAAGCCATAGGAGCCGTCCTCCAAGAATACCCGCAAGCCCTCCTCCACCAGCCAGGCGGGGTGGTTGTAGACCCAGGTCATACGCATATCGGAGTCGTCGGAGTGGGAAGCGATGTCGCCCGTCTTTTCAAGATCGCGAGCAACGCTCATGTAGAACGGTTCGGCGAGGACGGGTCGGCTGAGCCAGAAAAGTAGAAGAAGTACGGCTAGATTTTTCATGGATTGCCTTTCAGGTAACGGCATATTTTAAGTCTTTTTTCAGGGCGTAGGAATAGAAAGGGGTGCTTGAATTTGATTCTAGGGGGAGCTATGATCCAAAACAGAGAGACCCGAGCGGCAGATATCGTCAGAGAAAATCCCAAGCCACTGACTTCAGGCTCGTCGTACTACCAACGCCTTCGGGTGCGCCGAGCCAAGGGTGTACTCGATCGTCACTATCGGAATTTGCTGGCTGGAGGCCGTATCTTGTACGTCTCGGACAGCTCCCGAAAGAGTAGCGAGCCCAGCGGTACTTAGGGAAAACATCACGGTCGTACCCTCCTCGTTTTTGGCACTCTCTCCCCATGGATGTGGATAAGATAATCGAAGACGGGGAACTCCGCTGGACAGAGTTGCATCGCGCCGCGCGCTTGAACGACGTGGGAAGAGCTCGAAGTCTTTTGGAGGCCGGGGCCAACCCCAATCTGAAAGTGCGTGTGGCCAAAGAGCCCGTGGGAGATCACCACGGACACTACGACTCCTGGCTACAGTCAAAATGTTACGAAAATAAGACCTGCTTACAACTGGCCGTGGACATGTGGCGTCGCGGGGAATGCTACCGAGAGATGAGAGGGCTTTTGAGATCCTACGGAGGCTTTTAACCCTAGTACATTTTTTTCACGATTCATTCATGGCAGCTTGCTAGAGTTTTCGATACAGGAGCCCAAAGTGCAAATATCACGGCAAGCAGACCGCCATCAACAATGGAGCATAGAAAACGAGGTAGTGGAGCGTCCCGCTCAAGCGGAGGAGTCGATCGCGCCTTCGCAGACATCCGCCCCTCAAAGCCCTTTTCAAAACCCCCTCTTCCGAATGCTCTGGTTGGCTACCCTGGTTTCCAACGTCGGCACTTGGATGCAAGAAGTCGCCAACTCCTGGCTGATGACCACCCTGGCTCCCGATCCCCTCATGGTCTCCCTGGTGCAGGTGGCCACCACTCTGCCGATGTTTCTTCTAGGACTCCCCGCCGGCGCGCTGGCCGACCTGGTGGACAAAAGGCGATGGCTCCTGGGAACCCAGACCTGGATGATGCTCGCGGCAGCCGTCATGGCGTTCTTGACTCTCACCGGTCAAATGACTCCCTGGTTGCTGCTGCTGGGAAGCTTTTATCTGTCTGTGGGTGCCGCCCTCAATTCGCCCGGCTGGCATTCGGTGACCCCGGAGATCGTTCCCAAGGAATCCCTACGTTCGGCCGTCACCGCCAACGGTGTTGTGATCAACGTTGCCCGAGCACTCGGCCCCGCCATCGGCGGATTAGTCTTAGTCAAAGCCGGCCCGGGAGCGGCGTTTCTTCTTAACTCTATTTCTTTCTTAGCCGTAGTTTTCGTTCTCTACCGCTGGAAGCGCCAGCCGGAAACCAAAAACTTACCTTCCGAACGCTTTCTCTCCGCCATGCGGCTGGGGCTCCAGCACGTGCGACACTCCCCTCTGATGCGACTGGTCGTGCTAAGAGCCGGAATCCTGGTCTTCACTATCAGTGTCGTTTGGGCTCTTCTCCCACTCCTGTGCAAAGTGGAGTACGGTTACGGCCCCAAAGGCTACGGGCTCATGCTGGTGGCCAACGCGCTCGGTGCTATTTTCGGCGCGACCGTGGTTTTGCCCAGACTGCGAAAGCGTCTCGACGCAAACCAGATCGTAAGCTACGCCTGGATAGGCTATACACCCACTCTTTTGATACTCAGCTACGCCACCCACCCGATCGTTCCGTTCTGCGCTATGATTTGGGGAGGCCTCTGCAACATCTGTATGCTCTCCAGCTTTCACCTGGCCGCTCAATCGGTAGCCCCCGACTGGGTGCGAGCCAGAGCCATGTCGGTTTACCTCCTGATCTTCTCCGGGGCCACAGCCTTCGGCAGCCTTTTTTGGGGATTCGTCGGTCGACACATGGAATTGCGCCAATGCCTCGTGATGGGAGCCTGCTTTCTCTTAATGGGCACGGTCACGGCTTTCCTGGCTCCATTGAAGACGGGCGAAGAGTTTGACCACGAACCCTCCAACTACTGGCCCGACCCGGACATCAAGCTCCCCATCCCGCTACAACACGGACCTGTGATGGTCACGGTGGAATATGATATCGCTCCGGAAGACTCGGCCAGTTTTCTGGCCGCCATGGAACGAATCCGACGAATCCGCTATCGCAACGGAGTGATCCGCTGGGGTATGTACGTGGAGCTGGAGCAACCTCACATATATCGGGAGGTCTATCTTGAAGAGAGCTGGGCCGCACACCTCCGCCAGCACGAGCGCGTTTCCACCTACGAGATGGAAGTGGCCCAACTGGCTTATCAATACCACCGGGGGAAAGAGAGCCCGAAGGTCTATCACATGGGATTTTGCGATCACAGCTTCCCCGGCAGGGCGTTTGAAGAGAAGCAGGCCCAAAGTGAAAGCTGGGAACCCGCGAGCGGGAGCGTACCAGTCTGGTTTCTGGACTAGCAAACCTCCTTCCTTACAAGTGGAAGGCCCCACCTTGAGTACCATCCACCGAGCATCGGGCTGTCGTCTCGACCGACAACAATAGGGGGAAATCCCCATTGTTAGAGTGTTGCGCCGGTCCTATGATGGAGGTGGAGTGTTGTAACAAGGTTTGAAGGATCATCACGAAAGAGACTTTGCAACTGCTTGTCAGGAGTTAGCTCTTCGGGCAAAGCCGGCAATTCTGGCTTATCCGATATCTCTCTTTTGCATAATCTTGCTAGGGCCGTACTATCGCTCTCACCCCAAGGTTAGCGGTACTCTTGCCCTTTGCATTCTCATAGCCACGATAGTGCGTTGGCGGCATTGTAACGTGATCTTGGCAGCGACAGGCCCTGTTTCGCATCGACTCAAACGGGAGTTCGATGTCATGGCTATTGCCAGCGCACTTGGTTGGGGGCTCCTGGGGGTTTACACCGCCGCGTTCGCAACCCCGAACGACTTGATCCTGCTTTACCTGGCTACTGTCACCATGGGGGCGGGGGCGGTAGCGTCCATGGCCACCGACTCTCGACTCTATCGTGCCTATGTTTACTGTCTCGCCATTCCCAATGCCGGCTATTTCTTGATTCGTGGGGATTTTCAGTCGTCGACGGTGGGCATACTGGGTCTGGTCTTGGCCACCGTAGCCAGCTATCTCAACTGGACGCTGTGCCGTAGCTACTGGACAAATCTTCGAGTGAACCGGGAGAGGGTCGAAGAGGTCACGAGCGCCCGAGAACGCTTGGAGATGGTGGTTTCAGGCTCCAACCTCGGCACCTTTGACTGGAGACTCGACACCCGCCAGTTTTTTCTGGACCGCAAGGCTCCCGAAAGCTTAGGTCTTCCCCTGGAGCAGTTCGACCCGCTCGAGGGGAACGGCTACGAGCTGCTGGAGCCGGAAGAGGCTGTTGCGGTTCGCCAACAACTGGTTCGGCTTCTGAAGTGCCCGGATCGGGAGACCTACGAGGTCGAAGTTCGGCTGAAAGCTCAAGACGGGCACTTCCGTTGGTTTAATTTCCGCGGGCGAGTTGTGCAGCACGATCTCGCCGGCAGAGCTGAGAGGGTAGCGGGGACTTATCAGGATGTCACCCAGCGAAAGCAGTCGGAAGCTCGTCTGGCTGAACTCCAACAGCGGGTGGAGCAAGCTGAGAAGCTCAAGACCCTGGGGGTGTTGGCCGGGGGCGTCGCTCATGATTTTAATAACCTTCTTACAGCTTTCATCGGAAATATCGAACTAGCGCGTTTGGAAATCGATGAAGCCTCGGGGGCTCAGGAGCTTCTGGATGAGGCTCGCAGGTCGGCTTTAGATGCCTCGGAATTGTGCAATCAGCTGTTGGCCTACGCGGGACGAGCGCGCTGCCGAGTAGAGCAGTTCGATCTCAATTCCCTTGTCCGGGAGATGGCTCATTTGCTTCAAGTTTCGGTGGGCAAGGAGCATGAATACCTGGTCGCTCTAGCTGAAGAGCTTCCTCAGGTCAGAGCGGACAAGAGCCAACTCCGCCAGGTGATCCTCAACCTCATGACCAACGCCGCCGAATCGATGGAGGGGCAGACGGGCAACATCACGTTGAGGACCGACACGGTGGATGCCACCGAACTGGAGTCGACCCGCCCGGAGCTGAAGCCCGGCGAGTACGTGCGTCTGACCGTGCGAGACGAAGGTTGCGGCATGGGTCCGGAGGTGATGGAGAAGATGTTCGATCCCTTCTTCACTACCAAGTTCACGGGACGAGGCCTCGGACTCGCCTCTGTACTGGGAATCGCTCGAGGACATGAGGGCGACATCTTTGCTGAATCAGAGATTGGAAAAGGCACCGTGGTACATCTTCTTCTGCCTGCGTGCCGGCAGAGGCTTATGGAACCCTCGGTTCGGGGGCAACGGGAGGGTTTCTCCATGCCCTCGATGCGTGTGCTCGTCGTGGATGACGAATCTTCCGTCAGAGGGCTCGTTAAAAAGTTATTGACGCGTCAGGGGCACACGGTGTTCGAAGCGGCCGATGGAGTGGAAGCGCTAGAAATGCTCTCGGACACGGAGGTGGATCTCGTTGTTCTGGACATGATCATGCCTCGCAAGGATGGCTACGCCACTCTCACGGCATTGAGGAAGTCTTGGCCCGATCTGCCGGTTCTGCTGTCGAGCGGATACTCTGAAGAAGCGGTCCTGAACAAGGCCAAGGAGCAGGTCCAGGGCTTTCTCAAGAAGCCTTACGACCTTGAGCAGCTATTGCAAACACTTCATGCCCTCCAGGTTGGAGATCGGGTGGCGGATTCGGTGAACGTCGTCGAACCGACGGGCTTACTGGTACAATCTTCCCCATTGTGAAAGCCCCCACATTCTCTGCGAAACTTGAACGATATAGTAGGCCTATGAAAAAGTTCTTCCAACCACAAACACATTGGGCCTACTGGGCGAGCGGCGCGCTGCTCTCCCTCGGCACCATCGGAGCCTGCAGCATGGATGTGCATCAGTACGGCGCGATGGGTATCGTCACTCTACTCTTCTGCTGGGGCACGCTCTCTTCCGAGCAAGCCGAGATCCGCACCATTACGAACTAAACCTTGAAGTAGCAGAAGGTTGACATGGCGCCCGGGGAAAACCGCCCTAGCGTATGTCGAGCCAACAAGTTAGCCCCGAGGATCGGATAGCCGAACTCCGGGAACAGATCCGCTTTCACAACAAACAGTATCACGAACTGGACGCGCCGGAAATCGCCGACGCCGAGTACGACGCGCTGGTCAGGGAACTGGCGAGCCTCGAAGAGCTCCATCCCGACCTCATCATAGCCGACTCGCCCACCCAGACAGTGGGCTCCGCCCCGTCCGAACAGTTCGCACCGGTCACCCATCTATCTCCCATGATGAGCTTGGACAACGCCACCGACTTGGAGGAGTTGCAGAGCTGGAAAGAGCGGATGAACCGTTACATTGGCTCCAATCCTCGATTCTCTTGTGAGTTGAAGCTGGACGGTTTGGCCGTGTCCCTTTTGTATCGCAACGGCAAGCTTGAGCGAGCAGCCACCCGGGGAAACGGAGTGGTCGGTGAGGATATCACCATCAACGTTCGCACCATCGCCAACGTGCCGCACCAACTCGCCGACGCCCCGGAGCTTCTGGAGGTCCGAGGCGAGATCTTTATGCCGGTGAGTTCCTTTGAGTCGCTCAACAAAGCCCAAGCCGAAGCTGGTGACAGGCTGTTTGCCAACCCCCGCAACGCGGCTGCCGGCTCTCTCCGCCAGAAAGACCCCTCGGTCACAGCCAGGCGCAATCTTGCCTTCACCGCCTATCAATTGGGGAAGGTCGAAGGTGGGCCCAGCCTCAAGCTGCACTCGGAAGGCATCGACTATCTCAAGAAGCTCGGCTTGCCCGTCAGTGAGCATTCCCGCGTCGTGGATGGTCTGGAAAAAGTCTACGAGTACTGTCAAAACTGGCAGAATAAGAGGCACACCAACGATTTCGAGATCGACGGAGTGGTGGTGAAGGTCGATAACCTGTCTCAGCAACTCGAACTCGGCGCCACATCCAAGGCGCCGCGTTGGGCCGTGGCCTACAAATTTCCCCCGGAAGAACGAACCACTTTGCTTCGTGATATCATGGTGTCAATCGGGCGCTCCGGAAAGGCGACGCCCTTCGCCGTGTTGGAGCCCGTGTTTGTAGGAGGTTCCACAGTGCGTTTAGCCACGCTCCACAACGAAGATCAGGTGGCACTCAAGGATGTCAGACCCGGCGACACGGTTTTCGTGCGCAAGGCCGGCGATGTCATCCCCGAAGTCGTTGGACCAGTGATGTCGCTCAGGCCCGATGGTCTTCCCGTCTGGCAGTTTCCTTCCGAATGCCCGGCTTGCGGGGGTCTGCTGGAGAGAAGAGAAGGGGAGAGCGACACCTTCTGCATCAACGCGAGCTGTCCCAAGCAGATCGAGCAGCGGATCGTTCACTTCGTGGGCCGCTCGGCGATGGATATCGAGCACCTCGGAGAACGCACTATCCAGCTCTTCATCGAGACCGGGCTCCTGAAGGACGCTACCGATATCTACAATCTCGACTGGAGCAGAGTCTCGCAGCTGGAAGGCTTCGGAGCGACCTCGATCGAGAATCTGCGGAAGGCTGTCGAGGATTCGAAGACGAGGTCTTTGGACCGACTACTCGTAGGGCTTGGCATACGCCATCTGGGCAATACCGGCTCCAAATTGATCGCCCAGGCATTCGGCCACATGGACCGTTTGATGGAGGCTTCCAGTGAAGAGATCGCCGAGGTCGACGGAATTGGAACAGTGATCGCCGAGAGCGTCTGGGCGTTTATGCAAGAGGAGGAAAACCGGGCTCTACTTCAGCGACTCAGGGAGGCGGGTCTGAATTTTACCGGCCCTCCGCCACCGACCGAAAAGCAAACTCTCAAAGGGATGTCGGTTGTGGTCACGGGCACGCTGGAGGGCTTCTCTCGGGAAGGCGCGACAGAGGCTATTAAAGCCCGGGGTGGTAAGGCGCCCGGTAGCGTTTCCGGAAAGACCTCTTGCCTGGTTTTGGGGGAATCGCCGGGGGCGGCCAAACTGAAGAAAGCCGAACAGCTAGGCCTTCCGATCTTGAATGAAGCCCAGTTTGAGGAGCTTCTACGAACAGGAGAGATTCCGACATAATTTTCGATCTCCAAAAACTCACGTTCCAGCCGGCGGTTAGACAGCTTCATAGGACTGACCTGAGATGACACTACGAAAGAAGATGTTGCTTTCGGTTGGGGGACTCACGGTGTTGTTACTGGTGTCGTTGCAGGCACTGTCTCTTTATGGAGCGCGCCAACTGACCCGTTCCTCGCTGCAGCAAACCAGCTTGCTCTTGGCCCGCTATCAAGCGGCCAAGGTCGATGCGAGCCTGGAGTTCGCCGAATCCAGCTCGGAGGCGATCCTGAGAGCGGTGGAACTCTCCGACCTGCTCGAAGACGAACCCCGAATGGTGGCCTACATCAGTGAGATTCTTCAGGGCAACCGGCAGATATCGGCCATTGAAGTACACCCACCCAATTCCAAGCCGATCGTGGTCAGAAGGACCGCGGATGGCCAGTTTGTGTCCGCCGAGCCCGTTTACGGCTCGGAAAACCTGGATCGTCTTGGGCTCCAAGAGAAGATTCGGGGAGTGTGGAACGTGTCCGGGCGGTCTCGGGAAATTGCCAAAGCCTACCACGTGCAGACCAGGCGAGGGGTCAACCTTTTCATCGAGATACCTTTCCATCTATTGAGCGAGCCTCTTGAAGTCACCGAAGGGACGGCCTACGGCTTTCTAGCCACCGACACCAGGCTCTTTTTTGATGCCAGATTAGCGGGGATCGAGGAGAGTGCCGAGTGGGGCTCTTTTTCCGATCAGGTCCTGCTGGGACCGATGGACGGGGAGGGTTTCCGGGTCGTCTCCGACCCGCTTCATCATATGGCGGCCTGGGTAGGAGCGGCCCGGGTTGGAGACCTCCCGTTGAAAGCAGGCGTCGTCTATCTCGAATCCGACCAGTTCGACCTTGTTCGCGAGTTGGTGACCTGGACGGTGAGTCTCTCTCTATTGGGGGTCGTGCTGATCCTGGCCGTCACGAACATTCTCAGCAAGGGCATCGTGGCTCCGCTGGAACAGCTTTGCGCGCGGGTCGACGCGGCCGCCGAATCAGATTTCGAAGGCAACATCGACGCTGCTCCCAAGGCCTCGTCGGAAGTAGTGGGGCTGGCCCGTAGTTTCAACAAGCTCCTGGACGATGTCCGTCGACATCTGGGAGACCTGGAAACGGCGGTCACCCGTCGACAAGCCCTGGAGAGCGAGCTGAGCATCGCCTCCAGAATTCAAGAATCGATCCTGCCGGATTTTCCGTTCTGCTCTCGAGTGGCCGAGGCAGAAGGTGTCTCCAAGCCTGCTCGCCAGGTCGGCGGGGACTTCGTGGATGTCTTTTCCATCGATGAAGACAGAGTCGGGTTCTTTCTGGGAGACGTCAGTGGGAAGGGTGTGCCGGCAGCCATCTACATGGCGTTTACCGCCAGCCTGTTGGAGCATCTCGGTAGGCTCAACGTGTCGCCGACGGAGACGATCCAAATCGTGAACAAGGCTCTTTGTGACCGGCAAGAACACACCATGTTCGCGACCGTCTTTTTCGGCATTCTGAACAGCAGCGGCGAGGTCGTCTATTGCAACGCAGGTCATCACCCACCCATGATCCTGACCCCGGAAGGAACGTTCCGAGAGATCACGGTGGAGGCCGGGTTGGGACTTGGGATTTTGGACTCTTTTGAATTTGGCCAATCGACCTTCTCGCTCAACGAGGGCGAGACACTCTTTCTTTACACCGACGGATTAACGGAAGCTATGAACGCGGAAAAGGAAGAGTATGGAGAAGAGCGTTTGTCTAAATTCCTGGCCGAACAGAAAGGGCTCGGGGACCTGAAAGAAATGCTGAACCGCCTCAGTCTCTCCGTTGAGGACTTCCGGGCGGGAGCCGAACCGAACGACGATTTCACCGTGCTCTTCCTCCGTCACATCGTTCGGACAGTGTCGGACTAGTCTCGAAAAATCGGGAGTTGTTCGAGCTTGAGCCCACTCTCCGACCAGGAGCGGGCAACTTCGTCGGAAGCTTCTCCGTTGAAGAGCGCGGCCGCATCGGGAAGGCCGTGAACTTCCGACTCGGGATCTTTTTTCTGATGGGCCACGTGTACCAGTTGACCCGCGCTATTGTAGGTCAGGCTCAGACCAGCGGTCACGTCTATCAGCAGTGGCTCGCTGAGAGACCATCCGGGAGCTGCGACGGCGGTCTCTTCGCTGAGCAGAAACTCGTGGGTCGTATAGCCTTGTCGATCGGACACGCTGCGAACCAGATCATACTCTTTAGCTCCCAGAAGCTCGGCGACTTCGAGGGGGGAGCCGGTCGGTAAGGGGCGCTCCAATTCCGCCAACTGCTCCGGCCTGAGGATATCCGATGAGGTAAAGGCTCTCGCGAGCGCTTCGGTATGACGTCCACCCTGCAATTCCTCAGCTCGCAGCATGGCCAAGGCGACGTCGGCAAATCGCGAGCGGTTGGGAGAGGCCATCGTCAGCCCTCGAGCCAGGGCGCGTCCTACCACCTGTCCTGCTTGCTCCAGCGCCGCATCCTGCTCCACTCCCCCGCTCACCTTGTCCTGGTAGACGTTCACCACGCTGTTGTAGAAAGCTCGAGTGAAGATCTGGCAGAAGCTGTGCGGCTCGGCGCTCAGCTCTTCCCGCGAACCGTCGTTCGGCAGCTCCGACGGGGGACGGTACCGGAAGCTGTTGTTGGCGTTGCGCAGATACGGCCGGTCGTCGTTCGGGTCCCGGTTGGCCAGGCGAACGGCTTCACCAAACTCCTCGGCGATGCTGGAGATGCAGTTGTCTCGGGTCAGGTCTCCACCGGTTTTTTCGAGGGCATCTCGGCGATTGTCCGGTCGGGATAAAGCCAACAGCATGGCGGCACAATCGCCGAACGCCTCGTGGGTGGCCTTGGTCTCTTTGTCGAAAGTTTTGCCCCACTCCGGTTTCAGGCCGTCCAGGATGGCGTGGCCGGTCTCGTGGGAGACCACGTCGGAGGAGACGGCGGTGTGGACCCGGCGACCGAGCGGTCGGGAGTCGAAGGAGTAAAAGGCGACCGATTGGTTCCAACGAGCGTAGTAGGCGTTCTTGCCCTCGCCGGCATGGGGAATGACGCCTAGCTCATTGCTGTCGAAAGCCCAGTCGATGCGTCGATCGGCATACTCCTGAAGGAGGTCCAAAGTCTTTTGAGCGGAGACGAACGATTGAACCTGATTGAATTTGGGGCTACCCGGCGAGTAGAGGTAGTTGCCCTCGCTGTCGGCTCGAGCCTTGAATTCGCCGCGTCCGGTGACTACGCCCACTCGAGGGCCGGACAGGCGATCGCCGATATCCGCCGAGGCGATCGATTCCTCCGAGGTGCCGGACACCGCCGGGTCCTGGCGAAAAACATAAACTCTAGAATGCGGCTTGTTGTGGCTGGATATCCTCACCCAGCCATTCTAAGTCTCGCGGATGGCGTGAATGCCAACGATTTTTGAACTTATCGCCAGTCGCCGATCAAGACGAAGCCGGCGAGGGTTTGCTTCAGAAACACACAAGCCTCGCCGTGTCAGGCGAGGCTTGCGATTAGACTTATCTGGTTTGGATTAGCCGGTTCTACGTTGCTGTAGAAAGCAGGTTCTGCAGTACAGCGGCCTGTCACTTCTCGGCTTAAACGGCACAATCGCCACTCCTTGACACTCATCGCATACCCCCTTGAAATTACCACTGTCCGCGGCCGGACGATTCTTTTGCTTGCGATTGTCTCGACAGTCTTTGCAGCGACTGGGATCGTTTTCCCAGCCTCTCTCGGCAAAGAGCGCTTGTTCCAGGACACCAAAGGTCCATTCTTGGTCACAGTCTCTACAGGGGGGCATCTCTCTTGGTTTAAAAATAGTTTTCACCTTCCGTTCGCGAATTCTTGGCCCGGTCCATAACAACGTCTACCGCAGAATCTGATGACGGCGGCTTGGAGCACGTTGAGAATCGAAGACAGCGGCTGAGCCGACTGATACTTGGGACTAAGAATCCTCAAAATTCATCGCGCGCATGCTCGACCGGAGGTCTGAAAGAGGAAGCTCCCATCAGCGGAGCCCATCCGGCGCGTGACGCACCTATGTTAACATATAAACCAGATTTGAAAAGGGTTTTAGTAAAAAAAACCTAGAATCCGCCCGAGTGACCGTGTTGAGGATAGAAGATCTGCTCAAAGACCTGGCCGACGACGGTATCATGGAGTCGACCGGCTCCTTTACTTTGGACCCGAAGAAAGCCGAAGAAAAGCTTCGCCATTTCAGTTTTGCGGAGCCTCATCACTATCTTCTCAAGATTCTTCAGTGTGCCGTAGCCGGAGGTGCGACTTGGGTGAAGGTGAGAATCGGGGCGGGAAAGGTCTGCGTTGAGTTTGACGGAGACACCATGGCCGAAGGCGAAGTCGCCGCTCTGGCGGGATATCTTTTGAGTCAGGAACTGGCTGTGGAGCAGAGGCGCTTTCGGCATCTAGCGGCCGGACTCAGAGGAGCAGCGGCTTGCGGACCGGAGGCCGTCATTTTCGATTTCTTCACAGGCTCCCGGCGAGTGCGTCGAATTTGGGACAAGGCGGGTTGGAGACCAGCGGAATGCCCCGGGGGCAACAAGCCGGCGCCGCACCGGTTTATCCTAGACCGAACTTTCGGGCAGTCGATGACGACCGCCAGGGAAGAATTCGTATCAGCCATAGGTACGGGCTACACGGCCGAGGAGAAGATGCTTGTGGATCGTTGCCGCTTCGCGGTGTGCGGAATTTCGTTGGATGGAGAAACTTTGCCGGGACCTCGATTCGGTGAAGCCCGCTATCCCGGGTATGATATCGGTAGCGACCCGAATCCGGGGGAAGCCCGTCCACCCCGATATATTAGGAGCGGTTTTATTTTCAAGGATGACTATATGGTAGCCGATCACCACCTGATAGAGCGACTTGTGCCCTCGACGGTCGACTTCCCGGGGTGTCTGCCCCTGCCGGTCTCCGAAGCGACCCTACGCTTGGAGCCGCCAGACTCGGGTCTTTGTCGCGCTTGGATAGCCATCACCGCAGCGTTGGACCCTCCGCGGTTAGCCTACGTGGAGGACGGAGTGATCGTGGAGTCCGAAGAGGACGCTTCCGACATCCCGGTGGCGGGTTTTCATGCGGTCGTCTCTACCATCGGCCTCCAGAAAGACCTCACCGGATTTCAGCTGGTGAGAGACGAGAGTTTTGAGCGGCAAAGGAAGTGGTTGCGAGAGCAGGCTCTTGAGATGAAGGGCAGATTGCTGGAAGAACTGGCGCTCTTCCCAAACCGGGAGCGCATCGGCGAGGTCCTGGCTCCTTGACCGCTCATCGTATTCTCCTTTACGGAGCAAGCAATCTTTGGCTTTCCAGACGGGCTGTTCTCACCGAGCTTCGGAAACGGTTTCCCGGATATCTAGAGATTGGGCTGGCACCCGGACCGGGCCGGTCCTACGGGTTGAGAGCGGGCAACCCTTTGATCCGGTATGAAGCGCTCCAAAATGTGGACTTCGGTTTTTCCGGAGAGGTTCGAGGCGAGATGGTGGCGTTCTTGACCGACATCGGCAACGACATAGCCTACTCTCAGCCGCCTCCCCAGATAGTCGACTGGGTCCGCCGTCTGAGCGATAGATTGCAGTCTCAGGGATACCGGGTGATCGTGGGCGGCATCCCGTCTCGGAGCTTGGCCAGGCTCCACCCCCGACTTTTCAAAACGGTGGCTCGGCTCTACTACCCGGAAGGTTCGGTGAGCCAGCAACTTGTGACCCGAAATCTCGAAGAGGTGGAGTTGGGGGTTAGAAACCTCTGTCTTGAAAGGGAGCTTCCGTACCTCGAGTTGGACCCGAACTGGTACACTTTCGATCGATTTCATCTAAAGAGCCGGGCTTGCACTCCGTACTGGCAGAGTCTGTTGCAATCTTTCCCCGAGAAACATGCCTTTTCCAGCAATTGGTCTTGGGCTGCCCGTCGCCCACTTTTCCCCAAGAGATACTGGCTGGTGGGCCGCGAACGCACAGGCCACGAGAGGTATCGGGATCTGGTGCCGCACAGCACGACTCGGGTTAGGTGATATGCTTGGTCGTGTATCGTTCGAGCGCTTCCATAAACACTTTGGCGGCGGGATTCGGTCTGCTAGGGGTACCCAGTCCTTCGGCCAGTTGATTGACGATGATCAGGTTGCCCCGCTCGCCTCTCTGGTAAGCGTCCACGAGCTCTTCCAGTTCGCTTCGATCGAGCCAAATACCGTGGCATTTAAGGCAGTAGTCGATCTGGGTGTTGCCCAGCTTCGAGGCGAAAAGGGGCTGTTCGTCGCAGACGGGGCAACCGCGTTCATCGGTACCTCTGCCCACGTCTTTCTCCGGAGAGAGGAGTCGGGCCGAGGCTCCTTCCTCGAGTATCTGTCTGGATAGAGTGGGGCTCTGAAAAATCAGCTTCAGCTCTTCACGATCAAACCACAACCCGTAGCACTCCGGGCAAGAGTCGATCTCGAGCGAGGTGGTCTGGTCATGAAACTTCATCATGACCACTTCTTGGCAAGCCGGGCAGTATCTCATCGACGCCAACGCATTCGACCGAAAAGCAAGCGGGGCCTGTCGAGGCCCCGTTCCGCGTCTCTACAACTTTGCCGACTTCTTATTTGTCGGAGATGATGCGCATCGCGGTTTGCCAACTCTTGCCGCTTCTCACGGAAGTCGCGGGTTTGGCTTGATTGTGGGTGATGTTGAAGTGGGGAGGCATAAAGCGGGTGGAGTGCTCGGGAGCGGGCAGAGCCAGCATCGGCTCCGACTTGCCGGGGCGGAAATAGTCGGTCCACTCCTTGGTTGCCTCCTGAGTGTCGAGGAACTGGACGCCGAACTCGGTACAGTTTGCCAGCCGGCGGACCCAGGCGACCCGCGCTTTGACTCTGAGTTGGGGACCGTGATGTAGCTCCACGACCTCGCCGGGTTCAACTCGCCGGTCGATCCGTAGGCACATTCCTCCGCCACTCAAGTTCAGGGCGTGGGCTCTGTCCTCTCCGCACCAAAAACTGTGGCAGCATAGCTGTCTGGGCTCTCGAGGGCTACTATTTCCATCTCTTCCTGCGAAAGTCGTCAGTGACATAGTGAGACACTCCTGCTTCTGGCCGAGCTTTGCCCTGACCTATACACTTAATCCCATCTGTCGGAAACTCGGACAGCTCAAATGTTAATTGAATGTAAACAAATGTTACAAGAATGTTAACTCTGATAGGGAGTGGTATAAACAGCCTGTTTAAGCCATTTTTTGCGCTTGCTATATGGGAAACCGAACCCTGGCGACGAAGCCTGGCGGGTGAGAGAACCGATCGATGTGATTCGGGATACGGAATACTTTTCCGATTTGGGTGAGTCAGCACTGGCAGAGATGGCCGAGGCGTGCCAGTATGTGGAGCTGAATCGCGGTGAGGTTCTCTTTGAAGAGGGTGAGGCCGCCGAGTCGTTCTACATCCTTGCCTACGGTCGGCTGGGGCTATGGAGCGGTCGACGGCGAGTCGGTGAGGTGCATCCTAAGGAGTGTATAGGCGAGGTCGCTCTGCTGCGCGACCGAAACCGCACGGAGACAGTGAAGGCAGAGCGGGACTGCCTGCTTTTGCAGCTCACCAAGAAATCGTTCGAGTCGCTCTTAGAAAACTACCCGAAAGCTATGCTCAAGGTGGCTCTCCACGTGACCGACCGCTTAGCCGGGTCCTACGTCCAGACGACCAGGCCGCCACAGAGTATCGCCATCGTGCCCATGACCACCCATCCGGAGTTCGAACGTTTCTGTCAGGCTCTTCAGGTCTCGCTGGATAAGAAGCATTCCACCTTCTTGGCGCTTCCCTCCGACCGTCTGCCGGGGATCGATTGGTTCACCGAGATCGAGCAGAATCACGGCACCGTGTTGTATCAGTGTCGTCGGGGTCTTTGTTCCTGGAGCGAACGCTGTCTGAGACAGGCCGACCGCGTGATGATCGTGGGGGTGGAGGCGGAGCCACACGGTCCAGGTGTCCACGAGCAGTATTGGAACGGTCTCCACAAGCGCGACGGCAAACTTCTGTTGGTGTTGCTGGGATTCGGAAAGGCCAAGCGGAGCTCGAAATGGCTGGCCGAGCGCAAGGATGTTCAGGTACACCACCTGGAGTGGAACAAGCCTCCCGATCGCATTGCTCGGTTTATCAACCGGGAGGCGTTCGGCCTGGTTTTGGGCGGTGGCGGAGCTCGAGGACTGGCCCACGTGGGAGTTTTTCGGGCTTTGGAAGAGCGGGGTATCAAACCCGACCTGGTGGCGGGCACGAGTATGGGCGGTTTCTGTGCCGCGCTCATCGCTTCGGGCCGGTCGGCGGCGGAAGTGGAGCGAGACCTCCGCTGGACCTGGATCGATGCCGGTCCGTTCCTGGATTTCAATCTCCCTCTCTATTCCTTGGTCAAAGGGGATCGTGTGAGAGGCCGTTTGATGAGGCTTTTCGGTCAGAGGCATATCGAAGACCTGGACGTCCCGTTCTTCTGCATGACGGCCGACATCACCAACGCCCAGTCGGTGGTCCACGATCGGGGAATCATTTATCGGTGGGTGGCGGTGGGCATGTCGATTCCCGGTGTGGCCGCGCCATATCCCGACAAAGGTCGCCTGCTCCTCGACGGCGGTCTCCTGAACAACCTGCCGGTGGACATGGCTTCGGAGGCCGGTTGTGGGGAGATCCTGGCCGTCAATGTGGACCCGAAAGAAGAGATGGCGATTCGGGATGAGGATTTTGAGGGCAGTTTGACCAAGCAGTTCTGGCGGAAGGTGACAGGCAACACGACGGCGCCGCACATCGTGGAGACTTTGATTCGAGTGACCACGCTCACCAACGCGGCGGCGGTCGGTCGAATGAGGCATCTGATCGACCACTACGTGCAGCCCGATACCGATCGTTTTGGTTTATTTGACTTCCATATGGCCGACGATATAGTCAAGAGTGGATACGAAGCCATGAAGGCTTATCAGTTCACTCCCAAACATCTTAAAGACTAAACATGTCAAAATTGAGATTCGTTTCGTTCATATTCTTGCTATTTCTGTGGCTGCTGCTGCCGGCGGCGGCTCAGTCTCCTTCTCCCTCGCCCTCGCCTCAGTCGCTCTCTGAGCTGAGGCAGCGCTTGGAGGAAGTTGAACAACGCCTTGCCGACACGCCCCCTCCCACTAGCGGGGCGTCTCAGCTCAACGAGATTCCGCCTCTCACCGATTCTCTCCGAAGATTGGACGTGGCCCTGCGGAGATTGATCACGCTGGAGGAGAACAAGGCAAATCTGGGCCAGCAACTCGACGCTTTGAATCAACAACTCGACCAAGTGTCCGCCAAGGGTCTGGACGAACCCAAGCCTTACGGAGTGGACTTGCTAGACGAACTTCAAGCTCAGCTGGACGCCAATCAAGAGAAGATGGCCGCAGCCGAACTTTCCAGCACGGCGGCTCGCACAACCTACGATCTTCAGGTCTCGGAGCTGGAAAGCTTGCAGGCCACTCGGCGCCGCCTTCTGGACGAACAGAGGTTTGCTCCCAGCGACCTCACTTTGCGAAGAAAGCTGGAGCTGGTCGAGGTCGCGATCGAGGCTGCCGAAGCTGAGGTGGAACTGGCCCAAGCAGATATCGAGTCGTCCGCTCTGGAGTTGGAGGTGGCCCAGAAGCAGCACGAGTTGTTGCAGGCGAAACTGCACCTAATTCAGGAAAGCTTCAAGTTCTCCGAGTCGACTCTGGAGAGTCAGTTGGAGGAGCTGGAGGAGGGTCGCAAAGATCTCACGGCCAGGCTGGAAGACCACAAGCAAGACGAGGAGGCGAGTAGAGAGAAGCTCCAAGCACTGCTCGACGATGATATTGACGACAATTTACAAGCCGACGAGCTAGAAACCCGTCAAGAATGGGTTCAGACTCACGACCGTGAGGAGCGGCTTCTGGAGGAGCGGCTCGAGTTCAATCTGATACGCCAGGACCTCTGGGAGCGTCGCTACCTCGCTCACGGTGGGAAATCCACCGCCAAGTATGATGAATGGGTGGATTCCGCCCGTGGGCTTCTGGTCAGGCTTCAAAAGAACCGGGATATCCTCAATGCCGAGTTGAGTCAGATCCGTAATCAACTTTCCGAGCTTCTGAATGAGGATAGCGAAGAATTGCCCGCCGACGAGGACGCCCAAGCTGAAGCGGAACTTTGGAAGGAGGTTCAAGCCCAAGCCCTGGTGGCCCGCCAGAAATCGCTGGAAGAAGCTCTCCAGTACGAGCAACAGACCGAGCATCTGACCAGGCGTTTGCTGGCAGAGCTGAGCTTTCATCAGGACAACGCCAGTTTCGGCGAAAGGGTCGGTCGGGCTTGGAACTCGTTGCTGGATATCTGGAATATCGAGCTCTACACTTTGGGCGACAGTTCTGTGACGGTCGGCAAAGTCTGTGTGGCTCTGCTGGTGCTCATAGTAGGTCTCGGCATCACCGGCCGTGCGACCCGGTTCCTCAGCTCCAGGTTCCTAACTCGGCTGCCGATTCGGGACAATGTCAGAGTCAATATCGAGCGATTCCTGCAGTATCTCTTCGTACTCCTGGTGTTTTTGTTCGCACTTCACGTGGTGAACATCCCCCTCACTATCTTCACCTTCCTCGGTGGTACGCTGGCCATCGCGGTCGGTTTCGGCGCCCAAAACATTCTCAACAACTTTATCAGCGGATTGATCCTGATGGTCGAACGTCCGGTGAGGGCGGGCGACCTGATCGAGGTGGACGACACTTTGGGCTACGTGGAAGAGATAGGAGCGAGATCGACTCGTATTCGAGTACCTTCGGGGATCCACGTCATCGTTCCAAACTCTTCTCTGCTAGAAAACAAAGTGATCAACTGGACTCTCCAGGACCACCGTTTGCGGATCAAGGTGTCGGTCGGTGTGGCCTACGGTTCTCCCACCCGCAAGGTCATCGAACTGATCACGAAAGCAGTGAGCGACCAGCCCGAAGCGCATAAGTCGCCCGCTCCGGTTGTGGTCTTCGACGAGTTTGGCGATTCCTCACTGAATTTCACCGCCCACTTTTGGGTGAATGTGGTGAGCCCTCTTGATAGAGATACGATCGCTACCAAGGTGAGGTTGGATATCGACGACCTCTTCCGAGAGCACGATATCACGATCCCGTTTCCCCAGCGTGATCTCAATTTTAATCAGCCGGTCCCGGTACGAATGGTGGAAGATAGAGAATGAAAAAGACGTGGGTGACCTTCACCTACCATCCGGATGGTTTGCCCGTAGAGCAGCTGTTTGTCGTGGGCTCCTGGAATGATGCCGGAGAGTTCGACGGCAGCTGGCCTTGTGAGGGCCGGCCGATGGAGCTCGCCGAGGACGGAAGTTATCGGGCCAGGGTGCCGCTGAAGGCCGCAGCCGATCAAGAGTTTTGGTGGGGGGTCAAGGACGGCCGTCACCGCTGGATGCTCTTCGAGCAGAAGGCGATAGGCTTTCGGCCGGTCGACGGAGCGCAGAGCTTCAGGCTGGGCAACAGGCACAAATTGGGATTGCACCGGCGAGGGGCGAACGGGTTTAGGGCCGCCTTGTGGGCACCGGCCGCCAAGGCTGTTCGGCTGTTCGTGGAAAGAGAGGGAGAGCCGCTCTCTTTTCCGCTGAAGCGAGGGGAAGAGTTTTGGGAGCTTACTCAGGACTCAGGCTGGTTGGACATCTGTGGACGGCCCTACGGCTACTGGCTTCTCACCAGTTGTGGGCAGACCGTGACCAGGTCCGACCCCTACGCCAGAGTCCGTCAGGGGCCTCAGCGGGGAGTACACGATCTCTTTCTTCACCGGAACGGCACCTACGCGCACCGCTATAACGTCGGAGAGAAAGGTCATCATCTGCTGCGGTTCGAGTGCTGCCCGGGAGACGAACTGTCGAGAACTCCGGTACTCAGGCTTTATCGCGATGAACGGCAGCTCTCCAAGCAACAGCTGAGGGCACTCTTGCCCGACCCCGCTCCCAAGCTTCCCGAGGATGAGACCTGGTGGACCAAGACGGTACGAGACAATGGAGACATACCTCTGCGCCAAAGACCGGGGATCCAGGCGTACTCAATCTGCGCCGGACCGGAGAGTGCTCTACGAGGGCTGAGATATGAGTTGGTCGATCAGTCCGGTCGGGTCTACCACGATCGGTGGAGCAATTTCTTAGATGGTCACCACAATTGGGCCCGTCTGGGGATTGTGAAGGAGCGGAAACAGGTGAAACCCTCCTTGGCAGCCCCTGTCGGAGACGAGCACGATCTGGTGATGTACCAAGTCCACGTGGGATCCTTACTCGGCGAAGGGGGCAACCTCAAGACCTCTACTCTTCTGGATGTGCAAGAAAGGCTGGGCAGCATCAAGAGGATGGGCTTCAATTCGGTGGCTCTGATGCCGACGAACGCCACCGAGGGCTGGCGAGATTGGGGCTATCTCGGGACCTGCAGCCTGGCCCATCAGGAGGCTTACGCCGCTCCGGGTCAGGATGCCGAGGATTCTCTGCTCGCTCTGGTGGAGAAAGCCCACGAACTGGGGATGCGGGTCTTTACCGACGTTGTTTACAACCACGTGGGGGGATTTCACAACGACCTGTGGGAGTTCGACGGATTGGAAAACTGTTGGTTTGAGCGGACCGAACAGACCGAGGTCCAGGAAGGAGAGCTTCCCGAAAAGCCGTTTGAGAATACCGACAACAAGCCCCGAACCAAGAATCCTTCGGTGCGAGATACGCCCTGGGGGCCCATCCCGGCTTACACCCGCTCGCCGGTCAGCCAGTTTTTCGTGGATCACGCCATGGATCAGGTGGAGCGGCTCGGACTGGACGGGATTCGATTCGACTTCACCCATCTTATTCACGCTCAAGAGGCGGGAGGCACCGAGGGCTGGGAGATGCTGCGGGCCATTCATCGCCGCCTGGACCACTTCTATCCTCGAGTGATCACGTTTGCCGAAGAGTTCCCACCTCACCCGATCATCACTCAATCGGTGGACGAGGGTGGAGCGGGATTCACGGGGATGTGGAATACCGAGCACCAACACCGGCTCATCTTTGACCACCATCGCCCGTCGGTGACTCAAAACCTGGTGGAGGGCAGCGAGCCGCCGCTCGATCGTTACACTCAGCACCTTTTGCTGCCGGACGGATTTGCCGATCCACTCCGCTCAGCCACCGTCCTCTCTAATCATGACGAAGTGGGCAACGCCCAGCGCCTCTACCATATCGTGAAGACCCATCCGAGGGGGTTCGATATCGCTCGCCTGGTGAGCTGGTTTAGCTTGCTCTGTCCCGGCTACGGTCTGCTCTTTCAAGGCACCGAAGACCTGGCGTCTAACTACTTTTCTTGGGGTCTGCCTCATACTTGGGATGTGGAGAGCCATCTCTTGCGGCCACTCTCAAGCGGGTATCGACATAGGCAGTTGATGGCCATTCGAGACGTGCTCCAGTATCGCCGTAAAACACCGGATCTCTGGGCTCACACGGGGATTTCAGACGTTCAACGAGACACTTACCACCACATCTTGTCGATCCGGCGGGGCCGGCATTGGGTCGTCGGCAACTTCAGCGAGACGCCTCAGGACGTCCATCCCGCCCTGACGAGTGACGCCGAGTTGGTGCTCAGCCTGGAGCGGCCGACCCAATACGGCTATCTGGGTAAGCGGACCCGTGGCTCACGGATCGGTGGGTTTTCGGTCAAGGTTTGGCGTCACCGATAGATCTGAAAATCGGGCTTGCGGTCCGGATAGACCACCAGACGGAGACGGCACTCTCCATCGGTGTCGATGGCGGACAGGTACCATCCGTTGTTCCATTGACCTGCCTCCAGAGCACCTGTGGCCAGAGAAAATCCGATCAGAAAAACGAGCAGAAGGGTCACGGCCATCCGGACCTTCTGGGTTTCGCTAGGGGTTAGGACTCGTTCCCGGGGTGGGGGAGACTTGGAGCTCCGGGCTTTCTTGCGCGTCGGGGCTTTGCTCCGGCTGGGGGCTTTCTTCCGGGCCGGGGCTTTCTTCGGGTTTGATTTTGTCTTCTTCTTTGCTGTCACTGGTCTCGTTGGAAGAAGCTTCTTGGACGGAAAAACCTATCCTCGGATAGTCGGAAGGAACACCCGCGTCGGAATGATGGCTGCCTTTGCAGACGAGTAGATAGGAAGTCCGGTCAGCCGAGACCTGATAGCCCTCTTTGTAAGCGTCGTCTCCTCCCACCGGACAGGCCGGCATCTTGCCTGCCGGGAAGACTTTGGTGAAATCGGCGTTGTACAGCTTATCGTCGGAGAGCAGCCGGTCTTTTTCCAGAGCCACTCCCATTTCGTGCATATGTTTGCCGCAGAGATCCAGCTGATAGTCCGGATTTTTATCCGGGCGGTTTTGGCAAAGATACCAGGTCAGAATGATAAGGGGTAAAAGATTGAGTACGGTTCTCCACAACGACGGGGGTGGTAACTCTTGTTTGGCATTGTCCGACATAAAGTCTACTCGCTATCCTCGGCAAGAAGTATGAAGATCTTTCCCGGCATACGCTCGTCGCTCTTGGCGAGCACGTCCTTCACTGCTTCGTCGGAACCGGCCGCGATCAAGATATTCCACCGCTGGTCCGACACTACTTGCCTCTCGCTATAATCGTCTCGATACACCGAAGCCCATTTTTCCATAGCTCTCCGCGGTGCGTCTTCCTGGAGCCCTTCGACTCCCAGAACCGGGCTCTTGGGGCTCCAAACCCGAAAAAAATTCTCCATGGCCTGGACGGCTTGGCGCCGGTCCAATCCGGAAAGGTCGAGGACGGGAAGCCCTTGCAGCTCCAGTCCCGCCGCCACCGGCTTATGTTTAAAAACCGGTTCGAAAGTGTCGCTGGGGGCCGTACCGATCGCTTCGCCGGGGTCGTACTCGGCCAGGCAAACATCTTCGATTTCCGGCAGATACCGGCGATAGGTACCGGCGATCGCTTTGACCAGGAAGGCCACGGGGACTCCCGGGGCGACCCGTTTGGCTCTGATGTTGACAATGGAGCCTTCGCGGCCCAAAAAGTCGACCTCCAGGCCTTCTTCGCGGAGCTTCGGCTTCAGCTTGTCTATGATTTCAATGGCGGTCACAGAATCCTATCCACCCCGGGTGTGCATCTCCAGGTGCACATTCTCCTGCAACTCCCGGGCATTTGCGAGGGGACCGCGTCGCTGTAGTTCCAACCTTTTTTCGGCCCCGCGGTCGGTCCGCAACTGCCACAGCGAGTGCAGCTTTTCAGCCATTTCGCGGTCGGAGAGCCCGGACCGGAGCCATTCTCTGAGGTCCGTCCCCATCCGGCTGTAGAGGCAGGTCAGGAGTTGGCCGTCGGCGGTGACCCGGGCCCGGTCGCAGGAGCGGCAGAAAGGCTTGGTGGTGGAGGCGATGATGCCGAAAGTCTGCCCGCCGGGCAGCTGAAATCGTTGGGCCGGCGCCGAGCCTCGACCCGGCAAAGTTTCGACCTCTCCGAACTCTGCTCGGAGCTTGTTCAGAATCTGGTCCTGAGAGAAGACGAGGTCGGTGGACCATTTGGTGGCTCCTCCCACGTCCATATACTCGATGAAGCGAACCTCCGCACCTACCTCTGCTCCTAACTCCAGCAACGGCACGAGTTGGCTGTCGTTGATACCGTTCATGATCACGGAATCTATCTTCAGGCCGGGAGTGTGGGCTACCGAATTCAGCCCCTCTAGCACCTTAGGGAGGTCATCTCGTTGGGCGATCTTCTGGAACAGTTTGGGTTCGACCGCGTCAAGCGACACGGTCACTCGGCTGAGTCCGGCTCCGAAGAGGGCGTCTTTCTGCTGAGCCAGCAAGACACCGTTGGTGGTCAGAGCGATGTCATCCAGCGAAAGTGAGGCTAGCTGCCCGATTAAGACATGGAGATCGCGCCGTACCAGCGGCTCCCCGCCGGTAATTCTTAGATTCCGAACCCCTAGCGTTTGGAAGATGCGAACCAGCCTGGTCAGCTCCTCGAAGTCTAAGATCAGAGAGCGACTGAGCCACTTATAACGCTCTTCCGGCATACAGTAGCGGCATCTAAGATTGCATCGGTCGGTGACCGACAACCTGAGATTCCTGAGGGGACGGCCGAACCGGTCCACACTATCGAGCTGCTCTAGCACGCCCCCATCATAGCGGACATATGCTTTCTGACAAGCTTTTCGTCAGATTCTAAGAATCTCAGGCCGCAGATGAACTTTCGAATTTTGCTTTTGTACTTGCAGCTTCGGACTTCGGCTTTGCAGATCAGCTCCGGTACCCCGGCCAGTCCGTCGATCTTCACTATCAACTGAAGGCCCTTCGGCATCTCCACTTCGCAGTCCACCGAGACGCCCCCGACCGATAGGTTTTGTACTTCGCCGGACGAGTAAGTGTCGCCGTCGGGACTCTTGAGGAAACAGCGACGATGGTGGCCGGGGACTCTGGTGAGTTGTCGTTTTTCGCTGATTTTGCCGACTTGAAACCCTAAATCTTTTAGGGCCGGCTTGATCCAGGAGTTCTTGAGCATGGCCCGGTCGTCTTCGTAGGCGATGCCGACCTGATAGCGGTTGCTGCCTTTGGCCACTCGACACCATAAGACGGTGCCCGAGACCGGGCCGCCGTACTGACTGCGGTGAATGGTGACCGCGGTCTTCTTGCGTATCTTGCTTTCCATCTCAATGCCGAGGCCGGTCAGGCTGGCGTTGGTCACACGGCATTCACGGGTCGATTTCTTGGTCTTGAGAGTGGCTTTGATCGAGCACTCAAGCCGGATGGTGTCGCGCCGCTCCTCGGTGGGCACCCCGGCGCCCGGACTCAACAGATTTAGCAACTCACGAAACACCAAGGAACTTTTCGAGGCTGATCCGGTCGGGATCCTGCAGGGACAGCGCTGAACGACACAAAACCTATTGGTTGTGTCAGAAGCGGAACAAACAAGTGCAGGCTCTCTCAAGAGTCTTAGCCCCGACGAATTAGGGAAATTGACGGCCTTGGCCCAGATCAGCGCAGCTTTGAGCAGAGCCGACGGCGGCTTTTTCGAAGTGGCCAACACTCTGTTGGACAAGTTGTTGGAGACCCTCGGAGCGGAGCGCTTCGCGGTCTTGTTGGAGCCTCCGAATGAGGATTTAAGCCTTTTCCGGAGTCTGAAAGCGGATGGTGTCTGTACCGACCGTTTCGAGTATTCCAGCACGGTAGTGAGCAGCGTCAAGGAAACGGGGGAGCCGCTGGTGACCTTGGACGCCATGG
>Ga0208331_100096_pt1 | contig 27911 bp, 27 predicted proteins | sample DeeseametaMP1648_FD_184184 | JGI IMG/M metagenome (GOLD analysis project Ga0208331, IMG submission 184184) | Marine microbial communities from the Deep Pacific Ocean - MP1648 (SPAdes) | ecosystem: Environmental > Aquatic > Marine > Oceanic | place: North of Tokelau, South Pacific Ocean... | reverse complement strand
CTTGGATCTGCTCCTTAGCAGCTTTCGAATCCCGCAAGGCCAGAAAACGGGTACTCCAGCTCTGGGGGTCTTCCATGAATGTATCGCGGCAGCGAGATTGGCAGAAATAAAACTTCTCGCCCTCCCAGGTCTCCGAGAGAGAGCAATCTTCTTCGTGGAGCCTTTGTTGCTCCGTGGAACAAACCGCGCAAGGCGCCTGCTCGGCCAGAGCCGGCGAGGCGCCAAAGATCAGAAAAAGCGCAACCATGGCGGGGACTATCAGTTGATGTGAACGTCGAAACATGAAACTATGTTAAACACCGTACCCAGGTACGGTGTCAAGGAGTTCATATGACCATCGGTACCCTCGCCCAAGAAGCCAACGTCAGCGTGGAAACGGTCCGCTACTATCAGCGCGTCGGCTTGCTGGAAGAACCGCCCAAGCCGACCAGCGGCTACCGGACCTATCCTCCGGAAGCTCTGGACCAGCTGCTCTTTATCAGGAGAGCGAAGAACTTCGGGTTTTCTCTTGCCGACATCGGCTCTCTCCTGAAGCTCGGAGAGTCGGAAAACTCCTGTCAGTCGGCCTGCGCCCTGGCCGAAAAGAACCTCCAGGCGATCAAAGAGCGAAAACGAGAGCTCGAAGAACTGGAAGATCAGGTCTCCGAGCTACTCAGGCGATGCCGCTCTAGCTCGGGCTGCGCGGTCCTCGACGCTCTGGGCAGAGGGTCTAACTAATTCGCTGAAAACTCACAATCAGGTCGTCTCCGGCCATCCCATCCTTATTCCCGTCGAGCGGCTGCCCGAACGGGTCTTGAAGATACTCGGCCGACCCGACTAGAGTGTAAGAACCCTTGGGCAGCTTGGCTACGTTGAAATCGATCTCGTTGGTCATCAATCGAACCTCTCTGGGAGGTCCGCTCCGCACCACTTCCCCACTCTCGTCGACGATCGTCCAGGCCTCGGCGAGACTGGCCTTTTTCGGGTCCAGAACCTTGTCGAATCGAAGTTTGACGTTCATCGTCTGCCCGTTGGGGAAGGTCGAGAGTTCCGGCGTGATGGTGGGAGGTGGCAAGGCCTCGGTGAGCGCTCGACCAGCGTTGACGCGTCCATAACCCAGCTCCCCGGCATCTTCCGCATTCAAGGCATCGATGGAGTCGGCCGTACCGGCGATTTGGGCCCAACGCTGGGCGCGATTCCAATCGGGATGAGCGCTCTGCACCAGCAGGTCGACTCCCATCACCAGCGGGCTCGCCATACTTGTTCCGCTCAAGGGGCCGGACCGCTCGCCGGGCAGGGTGGAGACGATGTCACTTCCGGGGGCGGCGATATCGATGCCCGAACCGTAATTCGAAAAATCGCTTCGCTTATCGACCAGACCGTCGGCCGTTTGAGTGGAAGCCACCAGGACGACGTCTTCCAGTTCGCCACGTCTGGGGTTTCTGCGCCCGCTATTCCCCGCCGAGTTGAAGAGCAGCACATCTTCCTCGGCCAGTTGACGATAGGTCTCCTCGATCGCTCGATCGCCCACGAAGCCGTCGATATTGAAACTGGTGTTGATGCTTTTGGCTCCATTCTCCAATGCGTAGAGATAGCTCTCGATCATCACAGCCGAACTAAACCGGCGTTTGCCTCCACCGATGCGAAGCGCCATTCCCTTACTCCCGGGAGCCACTCCCACCACACCCCGACCTTCGTCCTGGGCGTGGACCGCTCCGAAGACGTGCGTGTGATGGCTTCCGTCGGCTTCACCGGGGTCGCCGTCCTGGTCGGTGAAATCCCAACCGTGCAGGTCATCGACTTTACCGTTGGAGTCGTCGTCCCGACCGTTTCCGGCAACTTCGTCAGGATTCTCCCAAACCGTGCTCTGAAGCAGCGGGTGTCCGAGATCGAGCCCCGTATCGGTAACGGCAGACAGCACCTCGGGCCTTCCTTTGGAGACCTCCCAGGCGGGACCGATGTTCATGATCTCCAGATGTCGAGGAAAGTCGGCCCCAGGTGAACCTTCAGAAACAACCGCCGAGTCGAATAGGTCTCCCTCGTATTCGTAGTTGGGGAAGACTCTCGCTCCACTCTCACTCAAAGTCCGAATCTGCTCCAACGAGTCGCTCAATAGAAAAACGGTATCTTGAGTGCCGCCCAACACCTTGTCCTCCTCAACCGCGGCAAGGCCTGCGGCCTTCGGAGCCATAATGATAAAACTATCGGGGATCGCGCGGCGCGTCGGTATCGAAGAGGAGAGCTGCATGGAGTTCCATTGTGCACCCAAACAGACGCGAGTTCATGAGGAGATTGTTAAAGAGCGGACTATTTCCCAAACAAGGAGGCGAAAAAGGCCACGATGCGGTCAAAGAACGAGTCGTTCTGCCGCTCGGCCAGCGCCGCCTCGCGCTGAGCGACCAGCTTCTCCACAATTGATTGAGGGATATTCATAAAATGCCCGCAGAAAAGACACTGATGCTGTCCGCCACCGGCCACCTCGTCCAGATCGAGATCGGTCACACGCTGGCGGCAATTCGGACAAGCCGCGGCGGCCAAGACATCTATCTTTGCTAGTTGCGCCATCGAGATCCCCTTCGCGAAAGCCTACATCCAGCCTTTTCTCTTGAAATAGATGAGGAAGCCTCCAGCCACGCCGGCCATGACGGCCAACACAATCGGGTAGCCGTACGGATAATGCAACTCGGGCATATTCCAGGGCGACACCGAAGGGTCGAAGTTCATCCCGTAGAGTCCCGCGATGAAAGAAAGGGGAATGAAGATCGCTCCGATCACCGTGAGGGTCTGCATAGCCTCGTTGGTCTGTTGGGAGAGGTTGGATTGATGATGGGATAGCAGTTCGCTGGTCCACTCTCGAATGTGCTCCAGCTCTTCGTGTAGCTCGATCGAGTGGTCCAGACTGTCTCGAAAATAAGGGCGCGAATTCTCCGTGAGCAGAGGAGAGCGACTCTTTGAAAAAAACGATAACCCTTCCCTCATTTGACGAACGACGCGCCTCAGGGTACCGGCCTCTCGACGAATCTGTCGAGTCTTCTCCACGCTTTCCCGATCGTGGTGGTCCTTCTCTAGCTTCTCTTCCAGAACCTCGAGTTCGTGACTCCAGCGATCGAGAAGAGGAAAGTAGTTATCCACGACCGTGTCGACAATGGCGTAGGTAAGATAGTCTGGACCGCGTTTGCGAATCTGACCTTTCGATTCGCGCAGTCTCAACCGGACGGGCGTGAGACAGTCTCCAGGTGCTCCCTCTTGAAACGTCAGGACGTGGTCTTTCCCCAGCAACAAACCGAGCTGCTCAAGCTGACCCGTGTCTGCGTCCAACATCGCCAAGCTCAGAAAAAGATGGCTCTCGAAATCGTCGGCACGAGGTCGCTCGCTGTAGAGAATGTCTTCCAGAGCGAGCCTGTGGATACCGAAGTGGTCGCCGATCTTTTCGATCGACACCACGTCTTTAAGACCCTCAAAGTTCAGCCAAAGCACTCCGGAATGCTTCTTACCCACGCTACCGTCGATATTGTCGATGACTTTTTCCTTGAAGCGCTCTCCATCGTAGGTCATGGACGAGATGACGGTCTCGGTGGCGCCAGGTGCCGCCTCCAGGATTCCCGGAATGGAGCCGATGGCTTGTCTATGTTTCTTCTTTCGCTTGCGCTTGGAACTCATAGGAGTTTATCGAAGAGTTTCAATGGTCGGCTTTCCGTCGCTCTTGAGAAGGTAGAGCCCACCAACTTTCATCGTGGTTTTGACACTCCCCCCGGGAAGCGTCACCGTCACTTCCATGCTCTCGCCGAGTTTTCGCGACTGACCCACTTTCTCCGAAGTGACGGCCGTGGAGCTGCGTGGTTCGCGAGTTTTCTTATTGTAGACCTTGCCGTCGGCATACTTCACTTCGAATTCGAGTTGCCGGCCGGTGGCGTTGATCAGGATGGGAAAACTCTTGTTAGGTGGGTCACCTTGAAACTCACCCAGGTTGTTGTGGATCAGCCGGTTGCCGTGGGGATTGATGACCACGATGTTGTCGGTTTTCACCTGCTCGCGATAAAGCTCCGTCCCATCGGTCGAGCGGACAACTAGAAGCTCGGCCTCGTTTTTCCCGAGCTTAGAGCCGACCACGTCCGAAAGCGCCGGACCTACCGGCAATGCCACTCCCTTACTGGGACCGACGTCCACTACTAAGGGCTGGTCTGTCCCGTTCATCAGACGCACTTCGGCCGAAACGCAAAGCGCCAGGGAGACAAGTAAAACTGAAACGAACGTAAATTTTCTCATCCTTAGAAATGCACGATACGGTGCGGAAGTCCTTGCCAGGGTGCAGCACTCCAACAAGGAATATACTCCTTCGATGGACCTCACGCGCAAGATAAATCGACTGGGGCTAGGACGCTACTCCGCCGCCATCACGGCGGCGGCCCGGCCCTGCCGAGTCGCTCGGGTCACGGGGTCCCGAAGTCCATCCTTTCTGGGTGGCCTGCCAGAAGTGGAAGACGGCTTTCAGTGGCCTGCCAAAGAGCAGCGACCGCTTGAGTTCTTGGCACAGATCACGCTCGCGGACCTTGGCTTGGGCGGCGCTGATCACTTGCTGTTTTTCTGGGACAACTACCACTGGGGAGGCTCCTCCAAGGACAAGGGGCACGCGGTGGCCGTGCCCGTCTCCTCAGGCAAGCCCTGGTCCGCGGAGCTTCCGATTTATGAAAAGAGAAGCTTCTTCGGACTCAAGAAAAGCTTGGTGGAAGTGCGAACCTATGCTCAACGTTTCCTCACTTTTTCGCCTTCGCTCAGCTTCCCGATGGAACTACCCGCAGTCAGCGACGAAGGCGACTTTGAAGTTTATATCGATGAGTTGCACACACCCGAAGAAGGGGTGGTAGCGCAGTCCGGTGGCTATCCTTGCCCAGTTCAGAGCGACGATATGGAAAAGGACTGCGAACACGCCGTCGGATTGCCCGCCGAGGACTGGTCTCTGCTTCTCCAGCTGGATTCGAGTGCCGACATGAATTGGGGGGATGCCGGTATGCTCTACTGGTTTATCCCGAGTGAAGACTTGTCGGTGCTTCGTTTCGACAGGGTTTGGATGGTCATGCAGTGTCACTAAACGAGGGTAAGATTCTAAGCTCCTGGGAAGCCAATGCGGAGCCCTGGTCATCGGCCGTCAGGGAGAACCGGATCGAGAGCCGGACTTCGGTAACCAACGAAGCGATGCTAGAAGCCGTCGGCCCCGGAAAAGACAGAGCGGCTCTCGACCTGGGATGCGGTGAGGGGTGGCTGAGTCGGGCCATGACACAGCTCGGGTGGCGAGTGGTTGGTGTCGACGGGTCCGCTGGACTCATCAACACCGCTCGGACCTTTGGAACCGGAGAATATCTGTGTCTCGACTACTCCCGGCTGGAGGCCGAGCTTCCCAACAACAGTTTCGACCTGGTCGTCTGCAACTTTTCCCTGCTAGGAGAAGAATCGACCCAGGCAGCCTTGCGCGCGGCGGCGGCGTTGCTCAAATCCAGGGGACGCGTTTTGATACAGACCATTCATCCGGTCTCTTTGGACGGACCGTACCGTAGCGGATGGAAGACAGAAGATTGGTCTGGATTTGCGGCTCTAGGCTGCGAACCCAGTCCCTGGTACTTCCACACGCTGTCCGATTGGGTGACCCTGCTCAGGAAGGCCGATTTCACCCTTTTGGAGTTGAGAGAGCCGATGGGAGAGGGAGCGAACCGTCCCTCATCTCTGATCCTGCTCGCCGAACTCAGAGGGAGGCCAAAGGATGAATAGCTACGCTCTACCCCCACCCAGCCCGTTCCTGGAGGGGGGCTTCTATCTGCTCGCAATCGCGGTGGCTCTGTCTCTGCCGGCCTTCACATGGAAGACCACCAAGGACCGAACCTGGACCGGCGGGGCGGGCTTATTAGCGCTAGGATGGATGGCGCTGACGGGTCTCCTGACCCAGTGGTCGGGCTTTCGTTCTTTCGAGCTACCGCCGCCGTTCTTGCTCACGGTGGTCACCGGGAGTGTGCTGGTCACTCTGCTCGTCTTCGGCCCATTTGGCAGCAAGACTCTCGGCGCTACGAGTCTGGCCGGATTGGTCATATTCCAGAGCTTCCGATTTCCCCTCGAACTCCTCATGCATCGCGCCTATGCAGAAGGACTGATGCCGGTCCAGATGGGCTACGACGGTCGCAATCTGGACATACTCACCGGAATGTCCGCTTTGATCCTGGGTTCGATTCTGTACTGGAGACCTCTGCCCAAAGGGCTCATCTGGATATGGAACCTGGCGGGATTCGGCCTGCTAGTCAATATCGTCGGCGTGGCTATTCTTTCGACCCCTGTGCCTTTTCGGCAGTTTCACAACGATCCACCCAACGTCTGGGTCTTGGACGTACCTTTTGTTTGGCTACCTACGGTAATGGTCTTGGCGGCCCTGTTCGGTCATCTAGCCATAGCGCGGAAGCTGTTGGGTTGGGGCCTCCATGACACCTGAGAGCGTGGGTCGTTCTTCTCTGCTGGGCTATTCTTTATCAGCCCTGGTGGGCGTGGTTTTGGTAGGACGATGGGATGCCTATTGATGGCTGTTCTTTAGGTCCGCGAGAGCCTCAAGAGCAGCCTCAAGCAACTCGTCCGGAGCCGAGCCGTCTACCCCGAAGATGCCGGAGGCGCAGGGTAGTTCGATTCTGTTTGACAGACGCTCGATACATTCACCGATATCGTGGTACGGCAGGTCTTCCTCGAGAATGACCCCGTAGGTCGACTCATCGATGCGGCCAAAGAGGTCGGAGTCTCTCAAAACCTTGAGAAGCCGTTCCTTTTCTCCCTCTCTCTCCACTCTTGGAAAGACCAGAATCGCCAATCCCCTTTCGTAACGTCGCGCTTTGCGAACGGCTAATTCAAGGGCCTGGTCGAACAGTTGTCGCTCTCTTTTGCGCTCTAAACTGTGGAGCTCCAATTCGGCATTGTAGGCTCGCTCTTCAGCGGCGTCAGCGACCTCCGCTGTCCTGAGCGCTGTTTCTTCCGCGGACTCGACCTGCTCCCAGGTAAAGGCCACGAGTTCTTCGACCTCCTCTAGAAGCGAGTTTGTCGCAGCGAGTTCGCTCTTGTAGTTTTCTACATCCGAGAGAGCGTTCGAGAGTTGCTCTTTCAGCTCAACGCTCTCTGAGTCTTCGTTGTTTGATGCCTGGCTCATGGTCGTGCTCTTCGCGCGTTATGGGGATTGGTCCCCTTCTCTACTTACAACTGCGAGAATCTTCCGGCTTGAAGCTACCGCAACTCCAACACCGGCATCGGGGTCATCACCGACGGACAGGGTGGAGCGGTCATTACCCGCTAGTTATTCCCTCAGGGTCGAGCTGGCAATGAACTCCAGGGATTTGGTGCGAGAACCGCGTTGAGAGGTCAGTGTCAAATTGAACTCGAGTTGATTTGGCGAGTCGCCGACGCTGACACTGAAAGACTCCACCCGACCCGGAAGAGGATCGGCGGGTCGGTTCGTCTCGAACCAGCCCGTCGTTTTTGTATCGTCTCGTGGGGGCGCTACCGAGGAGGGCGCGGCCAGGGGATCGACACACCGAAACACTTTCTGCTGAGCGGGCTGGAAGAAGTAGCATACCCGCTTCTGCCAAACCGGGCGGTTCGACACGGGGTCGAGAGTTATTCGCCCGTCGTCGTCTCGGGGTGAGAGAAAGACGAACCCCACTGGCTCTCCACCGGGCATGGTCAGAGGGGAGCCCGGCGTCCGGTCCGGCCAAAAGGTGGCGGAGTGGCCCTCCGCAGTTTCACGGGAGAGACGAGTGAGAATGGCGAGAGCGTCCTGCTGTAGTTCTATCTCTTCCTGCAACGCCTGTTGCTTCTTGACTCCCTCCACCAGGGCAAGGTGCGTCAGAGTCAGCAGGATCGTCAGCAGGAAAGAGGCCACGGCGAGCTCCACCAGAGTGAGCCCGCGGCAGGACGCTCGACCGGTGTCTCTCGACCTCAAGGCCCCTCCACCACAAGGGTCGAGGCTCGATTGGTGAGGGTTTTTCCACGCTCTTCCCATTCGATCTCGACGGTAATGAGCTTTTCGCCAGTCCTCAATGAAGGCTCCGTGGTTGGAGTGTCCACCGTTAGAGACCAAACAAAGCTCTTGTCGGAGGAGTGCGTGGACGAAGTGCCGGTAACGTCATCAGTGATAGTCGTTCTTAGGGTCAGGGTCCGATCGGCCAGCGTCGTCGCAGCCATTCCATCGACTCCGTCATAGCCGGCCTCCATGGCCTGCTCGAGAATCAGTTGGCAAATATTGGTGGCGGCGATGACGCCGGCGCTTTTTTCCACGGCCCGATGATGCTTAATCCAGATCCCCACGAAAAGTGGAACGAGAGTGGCGAAAAGAAACATGGCGAAAACGACTTCGAGAAGCGTCAGCCCAGAGCGTCGGTTTATTTGACCGTCCACGTTGTTGCGTATCTCAGCTCGCCGCCACCCAGACCGATATCGCTTCCACCACCGCTGCCTTCTTCACCCAACTCAGTGAAGTAGTGAAGCGCACCCGAGCCGTCCGGATCTCCAATCACATCGACACCGCCCCCCTGCACGTCGCCGAACAAGGTGCCGGAAATTCCAAGCGAACCGTTGAGAGGCTTGATCCGGGCCCAGACGTAGCTGGCATGAGAGACCCATCCCACTTTCCCCGAGGTAGCATTGGGTGGGCCGGTCAGGATAATCTCACAGTTACGGGGGTCGCCGTTGTAGTTCACAAAGGAGTCGTCGTCGGAAGTAAAACTACCCTTAACAAAAATTCTGACTTCGCCGTTGGCGTGAATCTTGGATGTACCGTAAGTCTTGAAGGTATCGGCAAAGTAGTAATCCCCGGGCTCCAAAAAGATTTCCGCGTCGTTGTCCGTTTGGAGACGGCCGTAATGACCCGGGAGCAAGGTTCGACTTCCGGCCGCCTTAAGAACGTCCGGTCCGCCTAGATAGGCCGGCGGTGCCGGAGGCGGATCTATGGTAGGCGCGTTGTCTAGCTTGGTCTCACCCGCGAGCTGAGAACCTGCTTCGAGGCTGTAGATACCAGGCTCGGGTGTGTTGATATCACCGTCCACATCGGCACTGGCCACGCTCCCCTCCACCCGGGCGGGGATGGGCGGGGTGCCATCGTTCGGCACGCGGGTTTCAATCACGATCTCTTCAGTGAGACTTCCCAATTGGGCTTTGCCGGGCTCCTCCACCAGGTCGGCTATCGCGAAACCGTTGGGTGCACTAAAGGCTCCGACCACACCACCGCGCACCCTGAGTTCGCCTTCCACCAGGGCCGCGAATCCATCAGAATTGGCCCCTGCTTCTTCCACAATCCCGGCCACTATTCGCTCCGAGCTACCGGCTCGACCGGTGGCCATAACTAGCGTGGATCCGGGAGCGATATCGACTCCCGCCGGAGTCCGCTTGGGTGTCCCACCCGTATTTCGCACGACCTTGATGTCGAAAGTCGACCCCCCGGCGCCCGGAAACTTTCCGTTGGTCTTCCCACCGTAGGCAGGATCGAGTCGGAGTTCGGTCAGCCCCCTTTGCAAAGCTCCTTGAGCGGTGAAATAAGCTATATTTCTCGCGTTAGACTCTCCGGCGGTCTGAAGAGAAGGCCCGTTGCCGCGACCACCGAGTCCGAACAGGAGGCCGAGAATCGAGATGAGCATCAACACGACGACGAGAGCCATCCCTCGTCGCCGTGGCCGCTTTTTTATGGTGGCCACTCCCTGCATAAACCAACGATTCAATACTGAGACGACTTCCCCTTGATCTGGACTCCGGCGATTCCACTTCCACCACACCCCGTCACAACTAGGTTCGCAGCTCGCCGAGTCGGCTCGAGACCTCATATCCACAGAAATGTAAAACGACCCGCCAAAATTCTTTACTTTCCCTTAACAGCCGTTCTGGAACTCCGGGGACCACGTTCTGTAGTAGCTTATGAATCGATTAATAACACAAACCGGTAAGTGATACGAACAATAAAAACTAGCACTTGAAGTGTGCAAGTCGGAGGATAATCAGATGGCTATAAACGGATTTACCGGTTTCGGTGGAACAAATTTTGCAAACACGGCGGCAATCGCCCAGATACAACAGAGCGACATCCTACAGGCCCAACAGATCGGCACTCAAATGATCGCCGAGGCACGCCGGTCCCAAACTCAGCAGTGGCAAATCCAGTCGGAGTTGCAGACCAAGATACACGAAATCACGGCCAAAGTTACCGTCAACAAAGCGAAGGTAGCGGACAAAGCTCACAACGCCTACACACAATACATCTCAAGCTAAAGTTGAGCGACTCCAACTCTCTGTAGGCCCGCCTCGGCGGGCTTTTTGCGTTCAGGCGGCTCGACGGGTCGTGCGTCAAATTTGTTCACATCGGCGCAACAGATTTGTTTCAATCTGTTTACAGAGCGGCTGTCCGAACTTGTCGAAAGGGGGAATAACAATAGACGAAAGCCCTCCACCGAGGGCTTTCCTTGTTTCCTCTTTTATCACTGCCCCGAAATCCCAGACTAACGGGAGTAACCGCTTCGAGTTCAGAAACGTCTCAAATGAGCAACCCGTCACCCGTACATTCCGACGCCTTCGTCTTTTTCGGCGCTACCGGCGACCTGGCGTACAAAAAGATCTTCCCTGCCCTCCAAGCCCTCATCCAAAGAGGGAAACTAGACGTCCCCATCATTGGAGTGGCCAAAGCCGACTGGACCCTTGACGATTTAGTCAAGCGGGCTCACGCCAGCCTTGAAGAGCACGGAGGTGGTGCGGAGGAAGACGCCTTCTCGAAACTCAAGAGTCTTCTCCGTTACGTTGACGGCGACTACAACAGCCAGAACACGTTCGAAGAGCTCTATCAAAAGCTCGGCGCAGCCAAAAACCCTATACACTACCTGGCCATACCCCCTAGCCTGTTCTCGGTCGTCACCACCCACCTGCAAGAGTCGCAATGCGCCGAAAACGCTCGGATCATCGTGGAGAAGCCGTTCGGTCGCAATCTGGAAACAGCCAGGAAACTGAATGCCACCATTCACCAGGTCTTCCCCGAATCCAACATCTTTCGCATCGACCACTATTTGGGCAAAGAGACCGTTCAAAACCTGGTCATCTTCCGTTTCGCGAATACTTTTCTAGAGCCGATCTGGAACCGAAACTACGTCAAGAATGTCCAAATAACGATGGCCGAATCGTTCGGAGTTCAGGGGCGAGGGAGCTTCTACGAGGAGGCGGGCGCTATCCGAGATGTGGTGCAGAACCACTTGATGCAGGTGGTCGGCTTTCTCGCCATGGAGGCCCCCTCGCTCAGCTATCACGACTCCCTCCGGGACGAATTGGTCAAGGTGTTCAGGCAGATCCGACCCCTCGAACCGGAGAATGTCGTTCGCGGCCAGTTCTCAGGCTATCGCCAGGAACCCGGGGTTGCTCCGGACTCCACTGTGGAAACCTTTGTGGCTCTAAAAATGTTCATCGATTCATGGCGCTGGGACGGAGTGCCGTTCTTTATTCGCGCGGGCAAGGGGTTGGCCAAGACAGCCACCGAGGTCACGGTGGAGCTAAAACGACCTCCCCTTGGTAATCTCGCCAATCCCGCGGAGAACTTCATCCGTTTTCAACTCTCCCCCGAACTCAAGATCGTGCTCGGAGCCAATGTGAAGAAACCCGGTGAAGCGATGAAAACGACTCCTACCGAGCTTTCTCTGATACACCAGTCGGAAGCCGACCGGTGTGGCCCTTACGAACGCTTGCTGGGCGACGCTATGAAGGGCGATTTCACCCTTTTCGCACGTCAGGATGCGGTGGAAGCGGCCTGGGAGGTTGTGGAACCCATCCTAAACGACGCCACACCTATCCACAGCTACGCAATGGGCACCTGGGGTCCCGCTCAGGCCGACGCCTTAACCCAAGACGTCGGAGGCTGGGCGGCCTCTTAAAACTCCTGCGCAGAAGTTTAACTTTGTTGGGGAGGTTCTTCCAGGATCTCCTGGTGTCCACCGAAAGCGCCTCGCATAGCCGACAACACCTTATCCGCATAGTCGGATTCGCCCCGAGACGAGAAGCGCTGGAAAAGCGCTGCGCTTAGGACCGGCACGGGAGCAGCGGTGTCGATGGCAGCCTTCATCGTCCACCGACCTTCGCCGGAGTCGGACACCCGGCCCGAAAAGCTCGACAGATTGGGCTCATGATGCAGCGCCTGGGCGGTCAGATCGAGTAGCCAGGAACTGATGACGCTGCCCCGGCGCCACACCTCCGCGATTTCGGCCAGGTCAAAATCATACTGGTAGTGCTCGGGATCCCGCAGCGGAGTTGTCTCCGCGTTTTTGGCGATCTCCTGGTTGCCTAGATTAGCGTGCTGCAAGACACTCAAGCCTTCCGCATAGGCCGCCATCACACCATACTCGATGCCGTTGTGGACCATCTTCACATAGTGGCCGGCTCCGGCGCCTCCGCAGTGAAGATATCCGTGCTCGGCCTGGCTGGTTTCACCCAAGCGTCCGGGCGTGCGGGGAGCCGAATCGATGGTGGGGGCCAAAGCTGAAAAGATCGGCTCCAGACGCTGGACAGTCTCGATCTCTCCTCCGATCATCTGGCAGTATCCTCGCTCCAGACCCCAAACACCACCACTGGTCCCGACGTCCACGTAGTGTATCCCACTCGCGGCGAGCTCCTTCGCTCTTCGGATGTCATCGATGTAGTACGAGTTTCCTCCATCGATAATCGTATCGCCGGAAGTGAGCAACGGCTTCAGATCGGCAATGGCGCTATCGACAACGGCGGCGGGCACCATCAGCCAGAAAGCCCTGGGGGCGGGAAGCGCCTCGACCATTTCTTCCAGAGTCTTCGCACCCACCGCTCCCTCGCCGGCCAGAGCCGTCACCGCCTCGAGGTCGCGGTCAAACACCACACAGCGGTGCCCCGCGTTCATCAGCCTGCGTACCATGTTCGCGCCCATTCGGCCCAGGCCGATCATTCCAATATCCATTGCATCTACTCCCTTGTTCCCATGACATTCTTCACGTTAAGTAAAGCAAGTAGCAGCGAACTCCTTCTATATCATCCAGTCGAAGCTCTCCTTAAGACAGAGCCGGCTGAGGAGTTACCGGTGTTGTAACAATATTTCAACAACTTCCGACATCTTTTGAATTTCCGGGGAATGAGCCCTCCTATTGTCTTCTCAAGACAGACCAATAGGAGTGCAACATGCCATCGAAACCAGTTCTCAATCGACACAACGCCAACACCAACTCCCCTTCCAGGCAAGCTGTGGGTACAGCGAATAAACCGACCGCCGGAGTCGGCTCTGCTCGTCCAGCGGCCCAGAAGCCCCAAGCCGAGTCCCCCTCTACCACCAATTTCTCCGGAACTCGAGATACCAGAGACTCCGCCCAAGTCTCTACTGAGGCTGGTGAGCCCGAGACAAGCGATACTCTCAACGGCTTGCTCTCCGGCTTATCAAATTGGGATGGAGCCCAGCCGGAGGGTTCCCAAACCTCTCCAGAAAACGCCCGCCAGGAGCTTTCGCTGGGGGAAGGACAGCTGCTAGGCAGACGGCGCAACCCAAACCCCGAGCAGGTCACTCAACTACAGGAGTTGCTCAACTCCCAGGGCGGGCAGCTCCAAGTGGACGGCCGCTTTGGGCTACAGACCGAGGAAGCTGTCAGGAGCTTTCAAAGACAACACGGACTTACAGTGGACGGAGTTGTCGGGCCGGAAACTCTGACCGCTCTCAACAGACCGAGAGAGAGCGAGGAGACCTCGCCCGCGACCCCCGCCGACCAGACACCACCAACCGCTCCCGGAGACAGAGGTCAGGTCAGCCTGGCCGATCCCAACCTCAGCACCGCCGAGCAGTTCGAGCACTATCGCCGGCTCATCGAAGCCAACGGTGGTCAACTCAATGCCGAAGGCGCTACCGTACTGGGTTTACGCGGGCTCGGCGCCGACGGACAGCGCCATGACGGAAGATCCAACATCGGCGGCTACGATGACAGCTTCGTCGTCCTGAATCAGAACGCCGACGGTTCGCCTTCCGTACAGATGTTTCAGGGAGCGACTCACGCCAACCAATACAGCAGCGGCTACTCCTCCGGCCCCGATGCTCAGGGGAACACTATAAGCGGAGTGGCCATGATGGCACCCGGCAACTACTCCGCTGTTCCGCATTCCAACGACTATCGAGGACGCGGACCGAGCTACCACGTGAGAACGCTCGGCGGCAGCGGAGATCTTCCGGCCTATCGCGATCGAAACCGAGACGGCGAGATATCCGGCCAGGAGCGCTCCCAAGCCGAGGCCGGAGGCTACACCGCCGACCAGATCCTCTTTCACGGAGGTGGCGCCAACGCCCCCATCTCCATCGGTTGCCAGACCTTGAGCCCCTCCGACATGAGAGCGTTCAGCCGTGCCATCGGCAGTGGAGGGTTCAACTACACGTTGTTGGACGCTAACGATGCCGTGGTTCCGTGAGTCCTCCAACCCGGACTCTCAAATCTTCCAGGCTCCCCCGAAAGAGAGCCTCCATCTCCATCTCCAAAGAGGCGTCTTGTTGGGAGATCCGGCGCGCGTTAGCGCCCAGGTAGACGCCTACCGGAAAGAAGACCAGAATCCCGAGCACGGCCTGAACGACCTGAGACTTGTAGTGGAAGCGTCCCTGCCTGCCGACCTCGAAAGAGATGTCGGAGTCGCACAAAGCGATCAGTTGATCATGGAGGCGCTCCAGTGCGGTCTCTCGTCGCTCCGAGAAAGCCTGGTCTTGCACCAGACCGAATCCTGAAAGGTCGGTGCGCAGACCTTCGGCACTGACGGCCAGGCCGAAACCGATGGAGGTTGACAAAGGTAGCTCCTCCTCGGAGATGACCGCACCATCCTGGACCCAGAGTAAGTAGGATGATCGAGACTGAGGGAGACGCCGCTTGTGATCCCGTTGGTTATTGAAATACCCGCGCGCCACTCGCGCCTCTGCTAGGTATGCGGCGAGAATGGCAACCGCTCCGTGCATCGTTCTTTCCGTTGGAGCTTTCTCGGTGCCTTGCACCTCGATATCCAGACCCTCTTGAGGCTCGGCCGAATCCCAATCCTGGGTCAACGACATGCCGAACGCCGGCAGGTTCGATTCCGGCTCTATGGATAAAAGCATCAGCGGTCGAGTGTCGCGAGTAGCCGCGAATCTGGGATCGTGATGCAGTCCGACCGCGTCCAGGCCGTCGATGGAGATAGGTACGGAGCTAGTGTAGGCGCGATGATAGAGCGTGGTCGAGATGGTGGCTGAAAAATGGGCTCCCTTGCGTGTCAGCCTACCTAGCAAGGAAGCTTTCTGCTCGGAATTTTCGTGCTCCACACAGAGCCAGGGCGATTTCGCGGTGGCATATTCCGTCTGCTCCACGGAAAAAGCGGTCTCATCCCATTTGACGAGATGGTCGTCCGGCAACGAAAGGACGAACGGGTGGTCCACGTCTCGAGCCAGCCAGCGCAGCGAAGTCGCTAGATGGTCCAGGCTCTCGGTCCCGCCTTCAGCCACCCGGCCGAGGGCGTTGCTTAGCGCGGACCAGTTCCATTCGACACCCTCGAAAGTGAAGGTGGTCGTATCGGCAAGCTGCATCACTCTGAGTTCACTGCAGCCGTCGGCGCAAGCGGCCTGGACGAGCTTGAGCACCCAGGCTTCCGGAAACGGCTGGGCCTGCGCGGCCAGCAACTCCCACGCTCGTCCGCTATCGATGGTGAAAGTCCCGGGCTCGTGATGTTGTCCGGTCGAGCCTTGTTCTTGGAGAAAGGAATCCAACTCTTGCCTACCCTCTCTTCTTATTATCGATTCTGTCCTTTTCTACTTCCTAGACCCACATTCCGCACTTCTCCCGGAGAATGGCGGAACGTGGGCCTAGAGATGGAATCAATCCAAGGTACCTCTCGCTTTGACAAGAACCGCTCTTCGTGGCGAACCTATCTCTGGAAATGACCTTGGCTCTGCTGGGCGACGATGTCCCTCTCAACCGGCTGAAACGCTTTTTCGATGCCGAGAGCCTGGATAACGACTTGCCTCCATCGCAGCATTTAAAGGTGCAAGACGGCTTCGTTCGATGGTCGCCGGGTAGCCTTCACTCCTTTTCCCAAACCCTGGACCAAGACACGATCAAATCGTATCTTCGCAACCAGGGAGGCGTATCGTATAGTGAGGCGCCCAACATCCTCCGACTCTGCGTCTATCTCAATCAACACTCTGCGCTGCTTGGTCCAGCCAGGCGCGCTTGTTCCAAAGGGTGGGCGGCCCGTTACTTCGTGCCGGTCGACGAAGAGTTTCTGGCCCAAAGAGAAGACTCGCTGAGGGCGCTGGTACTGGAAGACATCGCTCCCGTTCTATGGAGCGAAGGAGACTGGAGTTTGGAACTGCAGCGCCAGGTGCGAGAGACTCCGCTGCTGGAGGAGCTGTCGGTGGTCCTGGCTCTGGCTCGGGGAGAATCGCCGCACAGGTTGCCGGCCGCCTTGACGAAGAAGGGCTATGACGGATTGAGGCTTTTTCTCTCAGGAGACCTTGAGGGGGCGCTGAAAGAATGGAAGCGACGGGTCTCCGGCCGTAAAGGACTGCCCGATCTGATGGGAGTGTTCGCCAGGCTGGCCGCTCTTCAGGCCAACGACTTACAAACTTTCCTAGATCCCCGGTTCTCGACCCCCGATTTCCCCTGGCTAAACCGCTTTTGCAACACCCTGGCCCGCCATTTGCAATCGCCTATGGACGGGCTTGAGTTTGCCGAGACGACGCTTCTCTTCGATTGTGGGGCAGGGCTGGATGCGCTGTTCTGGAAACTGGTCGAGCCCCGCCTACCTGCATTGACGGTCCAATCCCCAGAGTTGTCCCACGAGGGACTCCTGGCTCTTCCCCAGTTGCTTCAAGCTCGCCCTCTGGAAGAGACCTGGCGAATGTGGCTGGAGAGCCTGCGCCGAAGCACTCAAACCAAAGTTTCACGCCCCCCAGTCGAACGGACCGATGGCTTTCTCTCCTGGCGTCTCTGGACCAACGGAGTCATGGCCTACTACCACGCCCACCAGGACGCCCCGGGCCGCGCCGTGGAAATAGCCAAGCTGGCCAAAGACCCTCCCGACTACTTGTCGCTCCAAGACCGGATCGTTCTTGGCAAAATGCGAGGCTCGGACATGACCGCTCGAGCAATCAGATCGCTGGTCGGTCACCCACATCTGAGTTTCGAAGCCGGGCCCTGTCATCTGGTGGAGCGTCCTCAGAGGCTCCATCTAGAAAAGACGCCGGAGGGTCTGCAGCTAGAGCTTCGACCGGAAATCGAGGAGGGGAAACCGTTTCTTCTCCGCCGTCTCAACGAGCGCCAGGTAGCACTCACCGTGCCTTCCCCATGGAATCAGGCTCTCTCTCCTTTGCTCAAGCTGAATCAACCGATCCCTCCGGAAGGCGAGAGCGAGCTCCGGGAGATTCTGCTGGGCTGGCCCGGCGGCATGCCGGTGGAGTGCGGCCGGGGTGTCAGACCGTTGGTACCCAAAAAGGTTCGTCCGACCCACGTTGTACTGAGGATCAGGCCCGTCGCCGGGGGCCTCCATCTGGAGTGGGTGGCCAAGGGAGACGGCCTGACCTTCCCTGCCCTGCGTGGACCCGAGAAAGAGGTGGTGAGATGGAACGACCAGGACTGCCATGTAGAGCGAAACTTCGAGCAAGAGCAGAGATGGCTTGATCAGGTTTGGGACCGATGTACCTTGATGCCTCGGGTACTGGAGTTGACACTTTCCGAGCTCGATCCCGCCTTGGATCTTTTGCAACAACTCCACGGTTCTTCCGTACCCATGGAGTGGAGTGAAGGCAAGGAATGGAAGCTCCGGCCAAGCGTGACAGCAAAATCGCTGAGCGTGACGACCCGAAAGGCGGAGGGCGATTGGTTTGAACTCTCGGGCTTTCTGCGGGTGGACGAGTCGAAGGTTCTTTCCCTGGGAAGAGCGTTGGAGCTATCCAGAGACTATCCAGGCCGCTATCTGCAGCTGGGTGAGGGCGATTTCGTGCTCTTAGACCAGCGCCTGCGCCGCCAGCTGAATGAGCTAGGAGATCTCCTGGACATCGGGTCCGGACCGCTTCAACTTTCCTCTCTAGCTGTTCCCGCACTAGAGGACATCGGAATCGATGAGATGCAGAGTGACGAGAAATACGCTTCCGTGCTTCGTCGTTTTCAGGAAGCCCAGCAAACGCGAGCTGCCGTCCCTCGGACTCTACAGGCGGAATTGCGCGACTACCAAGAAGTGGGATTTCGTTGGCTGGCCCAGAGAGCCGCCCTTCGGGTGGGAGCGTGCTTGGCGGATGACATGGGCCTTGGGAAAACCTTACAAACTTTGACCCTCATGGTTCAGGAGCAGTCCGAGGGCCCCCATCTCGTCGTCTGTCCGACCTCTGTTGCGGGCCACTGGGAAGAGCAGATTCTCCGCTTTTGCCCTACTCTGCGACCAATCCGTTACGAAGGGACGGGGCGTCGGTCGCTACTGGATTCGGTGGAACCTGGTCAAGTCGTGATCGCAAGCTACCAGATACTGCTGAGGGATCGGCGACAGGTCGCTAGGGTAGACTGGCACGTGGCCCTGCTGGACGAGGCCCAAATGATCAAGAACCCACGCTCTCAGACGGCCCGAGCTTGCTTTCAGTTGAAAGCAGAGATCAGATTGGCTACCACCGGCACTCCCATTGAAAACCGTCTGACGGAGTTGTGGAGTCTGTTTCGGTTTCTCAATCCGGGCTTACTGGGCAGCCTCGATTCCTTCCGACGGCGCTTTGAGAAGACGTTCGAGCGAGACAATCGGCCCAGACTGCGCCGGGTGGTGGCACCCTTTCTTCTCAGGCGGCTCAAGTCCGATGTCTTGCAAGAGTTGCCGGCTCGCACCGAACTGACCTTAACGGTCGAACTCTCCGCAGACGAACTAGCAATCTACGAGAGTGTTCGAAGAGAGGCTGAACAGGAGCTGGAGAAAGGACACACCATGAGGGTGCTGGCCCACCTAACCCGACTCCGCCAGGCTTGCTGCCATCCCCGACTCTTGATTCCGGAAAGCGAGGTGGCAAGCTCCAAAATCACGGCCCTGATGGAATTGACGGAGCACCTGAGAGAGGGGAACCACAGGGCTCTCGTGTTCAGTCAATTCACCTCTCTTCTCGATCTGGTACAGAAAGAACTGGAGACCACCGGTGTGGATTACCTACGACTGGACGGATCCACTCCCGCTTCCAGTCGTCAGGCCCGAGTGTCGGCTTTCCAAAACGGGCAGGCAGATCTGTTTCTCATCAGTCTCAAGGCCGGCGGGACGGGGCTCAATCTGACCGCCGCAGACTACGTGGTGCACCTCGATCCCTGGTGGAATCCCGCCGCCGAGGATCAGGCGACCGACCGCGCTCATCGGTTCGGCCAGACTCGGCCGGTCACCGTCTACCGCCTCCTCACTCGAAATACCATCGAAGAGAAAGTCTTACGCTTGCACGGATACAAGCGAGAGCTTGCTCGGGATGTGTTGAGTGGCGGCGGGAGGCAAGAGGCCCCTCTGGGAATAGAGGAGCTTCGGGCTCTGCTGATGAGGTAAACCCGTATCATTTGATACAGCCGAATGCTCCGGCTCCAACTAGAATATTCGTTGAAGAGATTAGATTATGCAAGAAGAACCGAAATGTGTTTGGGAATGTGCCAACATGGCTCAGTTTTCTATTGCCCAGTCCCTACTGCTTGACGCGGGTATCCCCGTTCTCGGGAAAAACAACGAGATGCAGCATCTTTTTGGCCTGGGGGCTATCGGCGGTGTCAATCACTTGATAGGCCATCCTCAGATTTGGGTCGGGGCAGAACACGTGGAAGTGGCTCGCGAACTTCTGGATCGAGCGTTTGACGACGATCCGGAGACCTAGGCTGACCTTGGCTTACGTTCCAGACCACGGTTGAAGCGTGCTTTGTCCAGTGGACGGGTCAAAAGCAGTAGTCTATGATGAAACGGTGAGTACCGCTCCGGAATTGGGACTGATCTCTGTTGAAGACTACCTTCAACAGGAGAGCGAATCGACTGTCAAACATGAGTACCTTGGCGGTGTGCTCTATGCCATAAGCGGAGGAAAAAATCGACACAACCTCCTGGCCAGCAATACCCTACTGGCACTCGGAAGTCGATTAAGAGGAACAGCCTGCCGCGTTTTCAACTCGGATACCAAGATACGTATCCGCTTGCCCGATCACACTCGCTTTTATTATCCCGACGTCTCCGTCGTCTGTGAACAAAACCCCCAGGACGAGGTCTTTCAAGATCGACCGGTTATCGTCGTAGAGATCCTCTCCGAGTCGACCCGGCGCACCGATCTCGGGGAGAAAGCCGCAGCCTACCAATCTCTCGCTAGTCTAGAAGTGTATCTGCTAGTCGAGCAGAGTACCCAAGCCGTCATAGCGTATCGGCGGACAGACAAGGGGTTCGAACGAGAAGTCTACCAGGGCCTATCCTCGGTAGTCCCCTTGCCGCAACTCGGCATCGAGCTTCCGCTCTCTGAAGTTTACGAAGCGGTCGATTTCGACAGCGCGACCTGAGCACATCAGCTCCAGCGACAGTCCACCTTGGACATTTCCGCAGTGCCGGGAGAAAATGTTGTTGCTGATTTCACCTCAGCATCCACGACCTTGGTAACGGTAGACACTCTTGTTATCAGCCCTGCAGGCTCCTCTATCCCCGCCGGCGACTCTCGGCAGTTCGTCGCCGGCCTAATCTTCAGTAACGGCGAGCAGCTCCCCGCCAACAACGTCGTCTGGTCGGCCGACGGTCAGGTGTCGATCGACGCCACCGGTTTTGCCATGTCCTCCACCGACGGTCTCGGTTCAGTGACAGCCTCTCGAGCGAGAATTGCGGTTTCCAGAACTTGTCCCAAGGCATTTTTGCCCAGGGAACTTTTGTCGCTCAAGGCAATGTCATCTCTGGGAATGCGTTTCTCAATGGATCATCAATATCGGGAAACGATTTCGGGACCTGAACGCCTAGCGATACCGAATGTTGGATGTGTGAGATCCTCAGAGATAGTATCCGCGACCGCCGTAGACCGTAACCATCCCGCTGAGACGGTCCTCTATGTAAGCAAGATTGCCGAAGAGAGCCAGAGTCTGGGTGTCTGTGTGCTCTTTTAGAAAGGGCAAGAGGCCTTCGAACTCTTTATTGCCTTCCTCGTCCGTGGTCCGCGTAAAGGCGGTTCCGCTGATCTCCGGACCAAAGCCAAGTTCGTTGGAGAGCACTCCGTGGAGGATCGACGGGGTGGCTTTGTAGGGACCGTCGAAGACGACGTAGCCGGCATCTCCATTCCAGTCGTTCTTACCGTTGTCCAGGTTCAGGAACTCTTGCCGATAGTTTTCGAGTTGGGCGTCGATGGTGTTTCGCAGCCTGGAGGCTTTCAATTGCTCGGAAGATTCGAAGTTGCCCATCTCGTCCAAAGAGAAGCAGCCAACGACCTCGCACCTTTGGCCCGAGCTTTTGAACACGCTGGTGAGTTTCTCTTCGAGCGTATTTATCTCAACGGGAGGTTCAGGCGATTCGAGATCGTTTGCGGTTTCTCGCGGTTTATTCAGATACTCATGGACCGTGAGGATCCCGGTTGCTTTGTTCTCAACCACGCGCTTCACGCCGTAGTCCCAAACCCGCTCCTTGGAGTCGTCCCGAAAAATCGCTTCCGGCGACCCTCCCCCTCGAGAAAGCTCGGCTTTCAATGTCGAACCCTCGTCGGTCTTTCGATAGGTGCCGGAATATCGAAAAGGCGACCCGGAGACCTTGTAGTCGCTGAGCACGACTACTCCCGGCTCGGTGTTGCCATCCTCGGGGGTATTGTCGGCCTTTCGGAAGACATCGACGGCCTCGTTCGTCGTCTCCATGGCCTTTTGAAACTTATTCTTGTAGAGTCGAGCCTCTTCCAAGGTTCTTAAGCGACCCACTCGGGAAGCGGGCATCTTATCAGTAGCAGTCATCATTGGTTCTCCGCCTTTTCTTAGAGTGAGCATAGCGGAGGTCGCCGGAGCGACGGGCGCAAGCGTATAACGGAGTCTCTGGAGTATGGGGCATCAAGAAGGTTCAGTTGTTAACGTCATGTTTCTTTGTCGACCTGGAATCTTTCGAAATCTTGAGCTCAAGCCAACAGCGCCGGTAAGAGAATCCCGTCTAATACCTTTTCATAGTATTCTTTATCGAACGACTGGAACAGTATCTGTGTTCGATGGGTGATCATCGAAATGATCATTTCGCAGGCACTCTCAATGTCCGCTTCCGGCCCAACCTCTCCTCGCTCTTGAGCGCGTTGCATAAGAAAGCGGTTGACCTTGTTCAGGGGTTCAAAAATATCGGCCAGGGTCTCCTCAGCCATCTCCTGGTTTTCCGAGAAGAATGAGCCCAGACCCCGGATCACCTGACTCTTCTTTTGCTGGCGGTCGGCCGAGTGAGGCTTGAGAATGGCGAGAAGGTCTCCCTTGAGAGTACCCGTATCCGGCAGCTTCTTTAGCTCGACGGATTGACTGCTCATCGAAACCAGGGCATCCCTCACAAGACGCGCTTTCGACGACCATCTCCTGTAGATGGTCGCTTTGCCGGTTTTGGCACGAGTCGCCACCATGTCCATGGTCATTCTATCGTAGCCGGTCTCCGCCAAAATATCGATTGCGGCATCGAGAATCACCTCATCCAACGACTCGTCGCGTTTTCGGCCTACCTGGGCTGTCTTCTTATTCGCCGCCATCCCCTTCACTTTTTCAAAAGCTCCTTCTTGCCCTTGCACCTTCACATTCCTCAATACTTTCAAGACTGTCAAGTTTCGAAACTTGACAGTCTCGTATTTGCGTGCTTAAATCCTGGTATCCAAACAACCCTCAAGGAGACTCATCATGAAAAAAGTTTTGATCACAGGCTGCTCGTCCGGATTCGGTTTAGAGATTGCCAACCACTTTCTTGACCGCGGCTGGGAGGTGGTGGCCACCATGCGCTCTCCGGAGACCGACCTCTTTCCCCAATCGGAGAACCTTCAGATTTTACCTCTCGACGTCACGAAGCAAGAGAGCATTGACCAAGCCGTGGAGGACGCCGGAGCGATCGACGTCCTTGTCAATAACGCCGGCGTCGGGCTTTTAAGCGCCATGGAGGGCACCTCTCAGGAGCAAATCCGGCACATCTTCGAGACCAACACCTTCGGTCCAATGGCTCTTATTCGCTCGGTCCTCCCCCAGTTTCGCGAACGAAAGTCGGGCGTGATCGTCAACGTCTCTTCGACCGTTACCCTCAAGTCGATCCCATTGCTCTCCATCTACACCGCGAGCAAACATGCGCTCAACGGATTCAGCCAATGCCTGGCTTTGGAACTCGAGCCGTTCAACATCCAGGTGAGGTTGGTACTACCAGGCCGAGCGCCGGAGACGAGTTTCGGCAGGAACGTCCAGCAGATGATGGACGAATTCCCCCCTGCCTACACGGACATGGCCCACCAGCTTCTCCAATCGTTCGGAGACTCGGAGGGACCCGTCACCGAATCCGTCGATGTCGCGGAGGCCGTATGGCGGGCTGCCACCGACCCTTCCGCCCCTATCCGTCTCCCCGCGGGAGCCGACGCAGTGATCTGGGCCGAAGAGGCCATGATGCCTGCCGCGACGGCCTAGCTATCTGCAACTGTCCTTTTCCGTATTCTCGCGATGCGACTTGAGCGGGCATCAACACTGCCAGAGCGCCTTCGCCTGACCACGGGAGAGACAGAGGTAAGCCAGACCGTCACCGAAGCTACCGCTTTCTTTGGCCCCTATTTTGCCATAGCGGACCGTTTGTCGAACGCCTTCCGTCGCAATCGACCAAACCTTGCTTGAGTTCCCCTCTTCAAACTCGAAATACCTTTCCACCAAACGCCTCCCTCCAGACGATCAAGTCGCCGTACTCGTAGCCACTTCTCCCCTAACCGCTCGTTCAACGTGGGAAAGCTCAATTCGTGACCCGTCTTGCCCCTGGCTACGCTGATCAACCGCCTACGTTGTACTCAAGCCAAACCGAGTTGATATCGGACGCAAACTTTTCTAGGCAATAGAAAAAAGGACCCCGCAACTCACGCTGCGAGGCCCACTTTCTAGGAACTTGATTGTGTTTAAGGCTTGAGAGCCTCTTCTTTTTGGCGTAGCTCTTCGATAACCTGATTGATGATCTCTCGGGTGACTTCCGGCTTGCCTTGGAGAGCAGCTTCGGAGAGGGAGAGGTCCATAACGTCGAGCGACTTGTCGGGATTCTTCCGCGAGGGGAGAGTCTTGTCGGCCAGGTCGAAGAGGTCGGACATCAGGTCTCTGGGCATCACGACGTTGTGGTGCTTTTCGAACTTCGGTGCGACGGCTTGCAGTACGGCGATCGACTCTTCTTTGTTCAACTCGTCAACGAAGATGGGGTCGAAGCGGCGCTCCAGAGCGGGGTCGCGGGTGATGTACTGACGGTATTCGTCCAGAGTGGTGGCACCGATGAGAGTGATCTCACCGCGGGCCAGGGCGGGCTTCAGCATGTTCGCTGCATCCAAAGCTCCGCCGTTTCCACCGGCACCCATCAGGGTGTGGATTTCGTCGATGAAGACGATGACGTTGGGGTCACGCTTGGCGGCTCGCAACACTTGCTTCATCCGCTCTTCGAACTCACCGCGTCCTCCGGTACCGGAGAGCAACTCGGTCATGCTGAGTTCGATGAGGCGCTTGCCGTGGAGATGGTGCTCAGGGTCTTGCATGTCGACCGCGAGTTTCTCAACGATAGCGGTTTTACCAACACCACCGTCACCGACCATCACCGGGTTGTTCTTACCGGCGCGTCCCAGAGTTCGCTCCAGGGCGCGGGTCTCTTCGGCACGTCCGGTGAACGGTCCGAGTTTGCCTTCTGCGGCAAGTCTGGTGAGGTCTCGTCCGTAGCGCACGAGGCTTTCGGCACCCTTTTGCATGTGGGAGAGAGCCTTGTTCACGTGCTCCACTGTGAGGGTGTCGGAACCGGCGATTCTAGCTCCGGACATCGCTTCGTCCATCAGGTCGATAGCTTTGTCGGGGAAGAAGCGCTCGGGCTGGCCTTTGTCGGCCTTCTCCACGATGTCTTTCAGCATAGCTTCGGGGAGCTGTACTCCGTGGTACTTCTGGAAGCTGTTACGAAGAACGCCGAGGATCTTAACGGTTTCGTCTTGAGAAGTCTCGTCCACCTGGATGGGAGCGAAACGACGCTCCATCGCGGGGTCTTTCATGATGTGCTTCTCATACTCGTCTTGAGTGGTGGAGCCGAGAACCTGGATGTCGCCACGAGCCAGAGCAGGCTTGAGGATGTTGGAGGCATCCATGGGGCTGTCTTGACCGGCGCCGGCACCCATGATGGTGTGCAGCTCGTCGATGAAGAGAACGATGTCTTCGCGCTCGGAAGCTTCGTCGATCACACCCTTGAGGCGCTCTTCGAACATTCCGCGGTAGCGAGTACCGGCGATCATCGCGGCCAGGTCCAGTTGAACGATGGTCTTACCGTTCAGCGGGTGGTGAGCATCGCCCACACAGTCGAGGGCGATCTTTTCAACCAGAGCAGTCTTACCGACACCGGCAGGACCTACGAACACGGCGTTGTTCTTGGTCTTACGGGTGAGGATGGTACCGGCACGAATTCCTTCGGCTTCGCGGCCGAAGAAAGGACCGAGCTTGCCGTCGAGGGCCAGCTTGGTGAGGTCCACGCCGTACTCTTTCATCCACTTCGAGCGCTCGATGCCGCGAGGGCGTTGCAACTCTTTGAAAACCCCCGGTCCGCCGATGGCGGACGATTCGGAAGCAACGATCTGGGTGAGGACGTCGAGACGCTGCTCGCGCACTTCGGCGATGTCGCCTTCCATCAGAGCGGCGTTGGTCGCGAGTTCTCTGGACTGAGGGGAGAGAGCCTGGATGTCGGCCATGCCGGCGAGCATGTTGCCCAGGCTGTCGTTGTGCTCGGCGGCTTCCGCGCCTTGAAGTGCGTTCTGAACGTTGAGAGCGGTCTGGGCGATCACCATGCCGGCGGGTCCGGGGATCTGAGCAGCGATTGCTTTGAGAGCCACGGCTTGAGCCTGGTTGGCCAGAGCGTCGCTCAGCTTTCCTTCAGTGGCACTGAAGCCCAGAGTGGCCAGAGCTTGTTCGGTGGAAGAAGCGTCGCTGGATTTACGGAGGTCGGCGAGAGTGTATTCACCGGCGTCGCGGGTGACGCGGTCAACCGTGGCGGAGTCCGAAGCGGCCCACTCACGGGATTTGTCAGATTTGGATTCGAGCCATTCGTCCTGGCGCTTGATAGTCTGCTCGGCGAGCACCTGGCCTATGCGGGTGTAGCTAGCTGCACCCGACCCCGCGAGGGGATTACGAGTCGATATATTCATTGTAGTAGTTCCTAGAAAGTTTAATGAAGGCGAGCGTTCGGCAAGCGAATACCGAAAGAGAACTCGGGGACGTCGTTAGCGTCCTAGAGAGAGCATAGCCTCCCCGTCCTTGAAAAGTAGTTTAAGATTTCAGAACGATTTAAGGATTACAGAAATGTAAACAGGATCTCCATGTCAGCGAAGTGCTTCAGGTATCAAATATAGGACCAAAGTTCGTTGTGCGTTCCAGAGTCCAATGCTACGGTTGAATCGTGTCGGATCCGTGTAAGCACGTAGATATCGAAGAGGAGATGCTGCCTCCGGACGGAGTCGTTGGTGTTCACTTGAGCGAGGACGACTCCGTGGAGATAGATTTCGATCCGAAGCAGCTTTCCGATGCCGAGGTGGAAGAGTACATTCGCCACCTCAGGCCTCACAAGTTTCAGAAGTGTCTCTTTCGTTTGAATGGGCGAGCTTGCGAAGCCTGCGCGCTGAAGCTGGAACGCAAAGTCGAGCGACTGGAAGGAGTCCGACACGCTTCGGCCACCTTTCTCGGCGGGGTTATGAGCGTCACCTTCGACGGAGGTGTGATCAGCGACGAGAAGCTCTTGGAGGAAGTCAAGGCGCAAGGCGCGCCGGTAACGCCCTGGAGCGATACGGTGTCCGTCTCCGACAAAGTCGAGATGGCGTTCACCCTTATCACGCTTCTCTGCATGCTGCTCGCCTGGCTCTGGCCGGTGACTCGAATCCCGGCTCTAACTCTGGCCTATATCACGGGCGGCACCTTCGGAGTCCAGGCCGCCTGGCAATCTCTGAGAGAAGGCACGGTCGATGTCGACCTGTTGATGGTCCTGGCCGCCCTCGGGGCAGCTTACGTGGACGCCCCCATGGAAGGGGCGGTTCTCCTCTTCCTGTTTTCGCTCTCCAATGTGCTGCAAGCTTTTGCCATGGACCGCACTCGTCAGGCTATCCAGTCCCTTATGCGACTGCGCCCCGAGAAGGCTCTGGTTCGTCGAGGCGACAGCTTCGAACTGCTCCCCTTGGACGAACTGGCTGCCGGAGATCGAGTGGTTGTAAAACCCGGAGAAGCGGTGCCCCTCGACGGTGAGATCATCGAAGGTCACTCCAGTCTTGATGAATCGACGCTCACCGGAGAGTCTCTACCCGTATCCAAGGGTCTCGGCGACCCGGTCTTCGCCGGCACCATAAACCAATCGGGCAGTATTGAATTCCGGGTCACCAGACTAGCCAGAGACTCTACCATCGAAAAGTTGGTGCAGATGGTGGAAGAAGCCCAGAGCGAAAAAGCCAATACCCAACGCTGGCTCGACCAGGCCGAACAGTATTACGCCATGGGAGTAATTTTAGTGACTCTGGCGTTGATAGCTATTCCCATGGCCCTGGGCGGCGACTTCGACAGTGTCTTCTATCGAGCGATTACGGTCATGGTCGTGGCTTCGCCCTGCGCCCTGGTGATTTCCACTCCGGCCTCCATCCTTTCCGCTATCGGCGGTGCTGCCCGGCGAGGGGTGCTCTTCAAGGGTGGGGCCCATCTGGAAAGGGCCGCTTCGATCAACGCCATCGCTTTCGACAAGACCGGGAC
>Ga0208331_100091_pt1 | contig 28684 bp, 29 predicted proteins | sample DeeseametaMP1648_FD_184184 | JGI IMG/M metagenome (GOLD analysis project Ga0208331, IMG submission 184184) | Marine microbial communities from the Deep Pacific Ocean - MP1648 (SPAdes) | ecosystem: Environmental > Aquatic > Marine > Oceanic | place: North of Tokelau, South Pacific Ocean... | reverse complement strand
GGTCATCGTGGCCACCCAGATGTTGGAGTCCATGGTGGACAATCAACGTCCCACACGAGCCGAAGTCTCCGACGTCTCGCGCGCGGTCAGCGGCGGAGCCGATGCCGTGATGCTCTCGGCCGAAACCGCGGCCGGTGCTCACCCTGTGGAGGCCGTGGAGATGATGGACAGGGTGGCCCGGGAGATGGAGAACTACCTGTGGCAACGTGACGGCCACGGCCGATTCGACACGCCCACACCATTCAACCTGGAGCAAGGTGCCCTACCACTGAGTCACGCCTTCGGCACGGCCGTGGCCGACCTGTCCCGCGATCTTCTTGTCCGAGCTATCGTCGTGCTCTCCCGAGGTCGGGGAACCTCCGCCACCACTCTGAGTTCCGCGCGACCGGCCGCGCCGGTGGTAGCCATATCCCGCAATCCTCGTGTTTGCAGTTGGATGAGCCTTCTGTGGGGCGTCCTTCCCCAACTTGTGGAGAGCGAACAACCGGAAAATCCTCACGCTCTCGCTCGCCGTCTCTCGCTAGAGCTCGGCTTATCCGCACCCGGAGGCTATCTGCTCGAAGTGGGCGGATTCTCAGAAGACCCTAAATCCAACGTTCCCACGATTAGCGTTCTGAAAGTCTAAGATGGTTGAATTTGGTACCCTCGTCTTAAACGGTCAACCGATCGAACTGGAGCATCTTCACTTACTCTCTACCGGCCTCGGGAATGTCCGACTCGGGCCCCTCCTAGCCGAGCGCATTCAGAAGTCGCGGAAAAACCTTCTTCGTCACGTGGCCGAAGGTCGCCAGATCTACGGGACCAACACCGGCGTGGGTGCACTCTTCACGCTCAGCGTGCCTGAAAGCGAACAACCGGCCCTCTCCAGAAATATCGTCCTGAGTCACGCCTGCGGAGTCGGCGATCCGTTGATGCCTCGCACCGTCAGAGCCATCATGTTCGGAGCGATCTGCAACCTTTCCCAGGGCTACTCCGGAGTGCGATTGGAGCTGGTAGAGAGGTTGGCGGATTTTCTCAACCACGACCTTCTGCCCATCGTGCCGGGCTCCGGATCGATCGGCTCGCTCACCCACATGGCCCACATCGGGTGTGCCCTGATGGGCCTCGGAACGTGCCAGCTTCGAGGTATCGACATGACGGTCGCCGAGGCGCTGAAAGAGGTCGGCCTGGAGCCTCTGGAACTGGCCTCGGGTGAGGGTCTGTCAATCGTGAGCGGCACCCCTTCGATCGTGGGGATCGGCGGTGTGGCCGCTCTCAAAGCCCAACGGCTCTCGGACATCGCCGATCTGGCTGCTTCACTCAGTTTCGAAGCGCTTCGCGCCAATCCGGACAGCCTCGACCCGCGGGTCCACGAGGTAAGACCTCATCCGGGACAGGGCGCGGTGGCCCGCCGAATGCGTGAGTTCTTGGAGGGGAGCGAAATGCTCTCTCGAGAAAACCTGCAAGACTGTCTTTCCTTAAGAACCACACCCCAGGTGCACGGGGGCTCACGCCAGACCATCAGCCGGGCTAGCGAAACTCTGGAAGTGGAACTCAATTCAGCCACCGACAACCCTCTTATCTTTGAGGATAAAGTCCTCTCGGCTTGCAACGCTCACGGCGAGCCGATGGCGCAGTGTCTGGACAATCTGACGGTGGCTCTGGCCGAGCTCGGCAACATCTCGGAGCGACGGACCGACCGACTTTTGAACTACCGAATCAACGGATTGCCCCCCTTCTTGGCCGACAATCCGGGATTGCAATCGGGTCTGATGATCCCGCAATACGTCTCCGCCTACCTGGTGTCCGAAAGTAAAGTGCTCTCTCACCCCGTGTCGGTCGACTCCATTCCCATGTCGGCCTTTCAAGAGGACCACGTGAATATGGGGACGCTGAGTGCCTTGATGGCGCTAAGGGTAGCCATCAATCTGGAGAAAATCCTGGCGGTCGAGCTCATAACGGCAAGAGCGGCCTTAAGGTTCTTAAGACCGCTCTCACCCGCCCCACGACTGCAGCAGGCAGTGGATCTGCTGGATAGCCTGGTGCCGCCCATCACCGAAGACCGAATGCTAGGACCGGACATCACTCTGTTGGCCGACTACCTCGGTGCGGGTGGTTCGCTTTAGAAATTATTTGACAGTCAGCCAATCCACTGGGATGGGAGGGTTCACACCGAATTCGAAAGCTCCGTCCTTGGCCACCAGGGCATCACCTTCTCGACGCGCTTCTACGGCAGTCTTCTCTCCGTAAAAACCGTTCATGTCGGCCCGCAGCCCTCCACTCGGAGCGAAGTGAAAGTCAGGGAAGCCCATTCCTTCCTCACCCTGTGGAGCGGTTATCTCGCTTCCCCCTTCGGCGGGAAACGATTGCTTCCAAACTTGGAGGTAGCCGAACTGGTCTTCCATCTTGAAATAGATGGCGGGTTGAAACTCCTCGGCCTCATCATCGGAATCGATCCAAGCGTAGTTGTTGTTGAGAACGACTTTCTTCCCATCCGGATGGGTCACTGTGAGAGCGCCGTTCTCGTTCAGTCCCGATTCGTAGCTTTCCTCATGAACCGTGACCCCGTTGGAGAAGGTGATTCGATCGTTGTCGGTGTCGTCGATGGAGACGGAATCATCGTGCACGACTCGCATCGACTGGGCCGGCTTCAGTTCGTCGAAGGCAGCCTTAGGAGGGTCCTTCCGGGTCTGCTCCTGAGCGTACTCAAACTGCTTGACGGTACTGTGATGGTTCATCGAACCCCTGGGTTTCCAAACGATGGTCTTCATGCATATCCTCCATCGTCAACCTAACCGACATCCGTCAAGAAAACGGTAAAAAAACGTCACGTGGGTTGTAATCGGTGCCGCAAAGCCGGGAGAAGAATAGCTTTGCTCGAAGTTCGAGTGCATGAGTCTAGAGCAGTTTGTCTCTCAGCAGCGGTCCGCCGGCCGGTACGACTCCTCCGACGTGTTTACCATCGACACCCTGGAGATGGGGCGAAAGATGGCTGCCTATCAACTGCCCGAACGTGGGCTCTGGCTGGTCAAGATGGTGCAAGCGGCGGTTCGGCTGGAGGCTACCGAGGCACAGGTAAGCTTTGGCAAAAGAACGTTGGGAGTACGCTTTCGAACGACCCGCGAGGGCCCCGATGCCCGAGAGGTTTTCGAGGCCGTCTTTAAACCTGACCCGAACCAATCCCCTGCACTTGACCATCTCTCCACGGGCCTCAGGTCATGCCTGGCCTTGCGTCCTCAAAAACTGAGCCTGGACGTGCGCGGCCCGGAGGGAGGCTTATGGTATCAGCTCAATCGCCAAAGCACCGAATCTGGACCGTCTCCGGCCAGTTCCGACGGATTATGGGAATACAGTTTCGAGCTTTCTCGGAGTGTCGACCGTCCCGCCTTCAAGAAGGCACTCCGCCATCGAGTTGTGGACCTGGTGCGAGAAGTCGGCGAAGAGTATCAGACCGTCGTCTCGCGCTGCTGGTGTGCCCAGCTCCCTCTCGAAATAGACGGAGTCGACTTAGAGACCTCACTGCCTCACCCCGCCATGCGGCATCTCAGCGACTGCCGGCTGGTGGATTGCGGCGTCGACCGGTACTCCATGGGCGACCACTGGCTGGCCCTTCGCCCGTTGCGAGTCATCGGTACCTCGACGACCTTTCCAGACTTCTATCTAAGCCAATCGCCCGCGGGTGAGGAGATGGAGCTGACCACCAGGGTGAAGAACAAAGAGTGCTTTCTCAGCTGGCCCCGAGCAGAGGATACCAACGCCCAACTGTTGGTAAGTTTCGCCTCCCTGGCCGTGCCCGGGGTCGACTTTATTCACGACGGTGCCGTGGTGGACCAAGTCGACTTCCCCTACTCCCGACCCCTCCGTCCACTCGATCGCCTCACCCCGATCTATCAGCGGCAAGCGGTTGGTTTCCGACTTTTTGTCTGCCTCGACTCCAGCCACCTGGACCTGTCCGGATTCGCGGTGCGGGAAAAGGAAGCTCTGGCGGCCGACCTCTATATCCAAATTCGCAACCCTTTGCTGCACACGCTGGGCCAACTCGAGTCGCTGGCCAACAACTATCGCTACTCGGCCTACAGGCCGAAGTCGATAGGTCGTAAAGCTCGACTGATCGACCGCATGCTAGCGCCCTTCGCCGTGGTCAATCACGGCTTCACCGTGGGAGAAATCAAGCGGACCCTGGCTCAGCTCAAACACTTCGTGCAAAAAGCGCCCAGTCGGCAGCAGATGTTCTGACCCACCGGCGGCCAAGCGAATTTTAATATCGTTGAAACAAAATATTCACACACCGTTATGAACGATATGTTAAGGTTTGGTCAGGTATCTCCAACGAGTTGCGTTAGATGACCGTGGACTTTACCCCTGTGTGTGTCAGATCGAGGAGATGTTCTGGAGATTGAGATATCTGGAGCGTCATTTGACTCATATAAACAACCATGCTTATCGTTCCCTACATAAATTCAGCCTCAACGACAACAGTCAGACCCTAGCCGACCAAACCCCGACAGCGACTCCTCAAGGTACCCCCATCAAAAGGTTCTTGACCAACCAACCGATCGTCGCCCCGACAACGACCCAAGAAGACACTATCACCTTTCAGCCCGCGAACACGAACTCTCTCTATCAGAGACCCGGCTATCAAGGACCGACCATCCAAGCCAAACCGAAAGACCGTTCCAACGCCCTCAACGCGCTGCATGAGGAGCATCCGGACGCGTCGCCGGAAGAGTTCCAAGAGCTACTGAAAAAGAGGCTCAGAGCTAACTTTCTTCAGTTTTAGGCTGTTTTTAAAATCGACTAACGGGTGCCGGTGCAGCACCCGTTTTCTATTTCCGCCACTCAACGTATGTTAGCCCGAATGAACGTGGTTTCCACCCGTCTCTGGCTATTCGGGTCCGAATCATCGGACGCAACAAGGAAGAATCGCTTCACGGCGGGTGTCTTCTCTTCGTCTACCAGAACAAAAACCTGGACGACCTCGGACGATTCCGCGGGCACAGTGACCGGATTGTGGGGCGAAACAAGTTCGGCTTCATCGAACCCTTCCAAGCTCAGGGAGACCTTCATCTGAGGATTCTCCTTGTTGATGATTCGGACTTTGTAGCGGTTGCTGACCCGGCCGTCGATTGCTTGAGAGGCCACTCCATCCTTGTCGGCCCTAACGACGTCGAGTTCGAGGGGAATTCGCCCGAACAGAAGGAGCATGAAAACGGAGAGAAGCGCGGTGAGAGCCACCGCATAAGCGATCGGTCTGCCCCGGACCAAGCGAGTTTTGTCTCCTTCGATTTCGGCTTCGGAAGCATATCGGATCAGGCCCAACGGCTGCCCCACTCTTTCCATCACCGAGTCGCAAGCGTCGGCACAGGCACCACAGTTGATACACTCAAACTGCACTCCGTTTCGAATATCGATATTTTGAGGGCAAACCTGCACACACATCGAGCAGTCGATACAGTCCGCCGCCTTCGGGTCCTTCAGTTTCCCTCGCGGCTCGCCGCGCACCATGTCGTAGTTGACCATCACCGTATCGCGGTCGAACATCGCGCCTTGAAAGCGAGCGTAGGGACACATCGTGTTGCAAAACCGGCCTCTCAAAAAGCCGAAGAAAAACAAACTCACGACCGTGAAGAAGCCGATAAAAAGTAAAGTCCCTGGCTGTGCGTGTCCGCTGATAAAATCGGCGAAGAGAGGTCTTATCGGAGTATAGTAGCCGGCAAAGGTTAGCCCGAGAAACACCGACATCGCAAACCAGATCGACCATTTTGTCAGCATCTTGGAGATCTTCTCCGAGTTCCAGGGCCCGCGTTCGAGCTTCATGCGCTTATATCGGTCGCCTTCGACCAGTCGCTCGACCATAATGAAAGAATGGCTCAGTAGTGTCTGAGGACAGGCGTATCCGCACCATATTCGCCCCAACAAGGAGGTCACAAAAAAGAGAGTGATACCGGCCATCACCAGCATCAGAAAGATAAAGTGGGTTTCCTGGGGCCAAAACGTCCATTCAAAAAGGTGGAGCTTTCGTCCGGGCACGTCAAGCAAGACCATCTGACGGCCTTTCCAGTTGATCCATGGGGTCACGAACAGAATCAATTGGAGCACCACACTGGTGACGTTCTTCAGATTTTTATAGCGCCCCAGCTGATGCTTGGGGTAAGCCTTGTCTAGCTTGTGTTCGCTCAATCATCCTCCAAAAAACGAACTCCGTCGGCGTCCAGATCATCGTACTGACCGTTCTTCACTGCCAGAACGAACATCGAAACGCCCAGGGCGGAAAGAAACAGCGCCGCCGGTACGAGCACATACAAAATCTCCATAGACTAAGAAAGCCTCCTCGCCAATTGTAGGCTGTTGATGACTACGGCAAGCGACGCGATTGGCATCGCGATAGCCGCCATCAGGGGAGAAACAAGACCGGCCGCGGCCGTGGGCACGGCGATAAGATTGTACACCACGGACAGCATAAGGCTACCGGAGACTGTCTTCTTGTAGGCCCTGCCGAGATTCAGCCAGACCCGAACCGGTTCCAATCCGGGTCGCAAGAGCAAGACCGGAGCGGATGATGTAGCTACGGCGGTGGCGTGACCCATCGCCGCCCCCACGTCGGCCGTTGCCAGAGCGGGACCGTCGTTGACTCCGTCCCCCAAGAGACCGACCACCGCGCCCTCTTTTTGTAGGGCCACCACTCTTCGGGCCTTGTCCTCGGGAAGCTGAGACCCCGCGTAATGACCGATCCCAATCTGGCGGGCGACTCTCTCGGTGCGGTCGGGGCGGTCCCCACTTAGCAGATGAAGTCTCAGGCCTCTCGCTTGGAGCTCCTCGATAAGTCGATCGGCTTCGGGCCGGACGGCATCATCGAATGTCCAAGCCGCCCAACGCTCACCCTCTACCAAAAGTTCGATGTCGGTGCCGGAGTCTTGTCCTCTTCCGCTATTGCCGAGAAACAGGCTCTTACCTTGAAAGACGGCTCGTCGACCTCGTCCCGGCACGGTCTCCACCTCGCATTCCGGCACGGTCGCTTCGTCGTTATCCGAGTATCGAGTCATCAACGCCCGCGCATAGGGATGGCAAGAACTTTTCTCCAGAATCCTCACGTACTCGGCGATCTCCGACTCTTGGCGACCAAAGTGTTCTGCCGTGACTAGCTCGGGGCGGCCGACCGTCACCGTGCCGGTCTTGTCCAGGATCAGGTCGGTCAGATTGGGCGTGACCTCCAAAGCGGCTTCGTCTTTTACCAGCACGCCGTGTTCCACACCCGTTCGAACAGCCATCCAGTAGGCTAGCGGAAGGGCCAACCCGAGTGCGCAGGGACATGTGATCACCAGCACCGAGACTGCCACCAAAGTGGCTTTCTCCACTCCAACCGGCATCCACCACAAGAAGACCAATCCGGCCATCAAAAGAATCAGTCCGGAGAACAAGGCGGCGACTTTCCCGGAGAGCTTTCCCTCCCCCATTCGACTCTCTTGGGTCTCTTCAATAAGACCGGCCAGACGGCTCAACGTCGTCTTGCCTCCCACCGCATCCACTCGCATGGTGGCTTCGCCGGAGAAAACTTGAGTGCCGGCCAACATCGGGTCTCTCCTGGACTTTTTCAGCGGCAACGATTCGCCGGTCATGGAAGACTCGTCGACTTCCACACTCCCGGACAAGAGGATGCCGTCGGCCGGGACACCCTCGCCCTGAGAGAGAAACACAGTGTCGCCGACTTCAAGGGCGTCGACACCGATCACGACCCTCTCCCCGCCCTTGAGGACCGTCGCCTGTTCAGGACGCAGTCCGAGAAGCAGGTCCAGACTGTTTCGCACTCTGGTCATGCCGAGACTCTGCAAATAGCGGCCTACCAGAAGAGCAAACAGAAAGGCCGTCACCGTGTCGAAGTATTGGTGCTCGGTTCCGCGGACAAAGGACACCACCGAAAGCAGGTAAGTGGCACCGAGTCCGACCGTGATCGGGACATCGATAGTGACCTGCCGGCTTTTGAGAGCTCTGAAAGCCGGCCCGGCGAAATGCCCACCGCAATAGAAGACCACGGGGGTCGTCAGCAGAAAGCTGAGGACTTCGAAAAAACGTTTGATTCCGGCCTCGATACCCTGGTACTGACCGATATAGAGGGCTACGGAAAAGAGCATGACGTTGGCCGCCACTCCCCCGGCAACGCCGAGCTTCAAAAGCATGGCTCGCTGTTCTCTGGAATCTCTCGCTTGCTGTTCGAGCTGCTTGTCGGAGAGTCGCCGGCCGTTAAAACCAGCCTGACTCAGAGCGTTCAGTGCATCGGCCAGCACAAACCTGTCGGCCTGCACGGTCAGCCGAGCTTGCTTCTTGGTCAGATTGACTCGAGCTTCAGACACCCCTCCCCTGGTTCCAAGGATACTCTCCACCTTTTTGACACAAGCGATGCAGTGAAGACCCTCCAGGCTCAACAGCACCTCTTCCAAGCTGTCCGGGCACGTCGCTGCCTTATCCACACGACAGCTCGATAGCCGGCCGACAGCAGCGGGGCTTCCGCCGCAACACCCGTCGGAAACCGACACATCCTTCAAGGGCTCTAAGGGAGCCGACTTCTGAGTACAACAGGCCACAGATTTTACTCCTGAATGCGCGCCATCTTGTCTTTGGATACGGCTTCTTGAGGCTTCTCGACACCGGGGCCGCCGGGCCCCACCTGATGACGGAACTCGACTTTCACGATGTTCTCGCCCTTTTCGGCTTCCAGGTCGAGCTTCCACTTCCCGAATCCGAGATTCACATCGCTCGCGTAAACGCCGGGACCGACCTCTTTGAGTTCATAGCCGGCATCGTCTCGCAAGGTCGCCGGACGGCCGATCTTTAGTTTCACTTTCGCGTGCATCACCGGCTTCTGGTCGGAATCCAGCAGAGCGATCCTCAGAGGGAACTGCTCCTGGGGAGCGTTGGCTTGCTCCAGATTATGAGCGATAGTCCAACCGAGGTCGCGCTGCCGCTCTTGTCGATCGATCTCCTCGCCATACTCCACGCCGTGACGGTAATACTCCACGTCGTCGAGCCCTTCGAAGCCGCTGGAGGCGACCGCCACCAAGCTGAACTGGATCACACAGAAGCATACCAGCACCGTAGCCAGGCCGACCGGCCAGGGGTTAAAAGATTTTTTATTCATGCTCCACCTCGTCCTTGATCTCTTTTCTGATCCAGCCGAGCAGGAAGAAGCCCACCAGAGCGACGGCGATAAATCCCGCGAATCCGATCATACCTACCTGGGTCGTCATAATCTGTTCGATCATTGACCAGCCTCCTCACTCTTGCGCAGCGACATCACATAAACAGCCACACTCTTGACCTGCTCCTCGTCGAGCTGGCTTTTCCAGGCCGGCATCCCTTTGGGTCGCCCCTCGCGAATGCTGCTCAGAATATCTTTGGGTTCACTGTCGTAAAGCCAGGTCTCGTCGGTCAGGTTCGGACCGACCTTTCCTTCCGCGTTCATCCCGTGACAGGGGGAGCAGAACTGGGTAAACACTTCTCTTCCGGCCTGCACGGTGCCCTCGTCGTCCGACAGAGCAGCGAGCGCTTCCAAGGCTTTCTTCTCAGCCTCGGCACGTAGCGGAGCGTATCTCGCTTCTTCTACTTCCATCTGCTTATCGTACTGATTCTGCGCGCTCCACCCGGACAGTCCGTGGTAGTTGGGCAGGCTTGGATAGTAGATGGCGTAGCCGATTCCGAACAGGGTTGTGATGATGAACAGAGCACTGAGCCAGGTCGGAATCGGGTTGTCGTATTCTTGTATCCCGTCGAAATCGTGATCGAGTAGCTTCGCCATTTACCTGTCCTCCTTGAGCACGTCGAAGCGATGCTCTTCCAGGGAACGGTTTCCGGGGTAGAAGTAGAGCCACCAGATGTATCCCGAGAAGATGAGAAAGAATGTCACCAGAACGCCCTGCTTGATGAAGGCCAACATTGGGATATCGTGCATTACTTTTTCCTCCACTTGATGTCGGCGCCGAGTTTTTGCATATAGGCGATGAGAGCGATCACCTCGGTATCCGGAGGTACATCCTCTTTCAAGTCGCGGGCTATGCGTTCCGCGATTCGCTTGGAATCCCGATCCATCTGCTTCATCACCCATTCTTCGTCGTCGTACTTCTCGTCGTAGGGAGTGCCGAGTTTTTTCAAAACTTCCAGCTTTTTCATGGTGGCCGAACGGTCCAACTTCGCTTCGTAGAGCCAGGGATAGTTCGGCATGATAGAGCCGGGAGAGGTGACCCTGGGATCTTTGAAATGGAGATAGTGCCAGGAGTCGACGTTGGCGCCGCCCTCTCTCTGGAGGTCCGGCCCGGTTCTTTTGGACCCGAACTGGAAAGGGCGATCGTAAACGTACTCACCCGCTTTAGAGTACGGGCCGTAACGTTCGGTCTCATCTCGGAAGGGTCGCACCGCCTGGCTGTGACAGGTGTAGCAGCCCTCGCGGAGGTAGATGTCCCGTCCTTCCAGCTCAAGTGGCCTGTAGGGCTCGACATCCTCGATCTTCACGACTTGCTGATCGACGGTGTAGAGCGGAACGATCTCCACCAAACCTCCGATGGTGACCAGGATAGACACCAGGATGGCCATCGGCACCGATTTTGCTTCCAATTTCTTGTGGTTCATGGCTACTTCGCCTCTTTCTCTTCAGCGATATCGACTGCTTCGGGAGCAATAGGAGTCGGTGTGACCTTGCCTTGTTTGGCCGTCATCATCAGGTTGTATCCCATCATCACCACGCCCACGAGGTAGATTCCACCGCCGATGGCGCGCAAGATGTAGTAAGGGTGGAGTTGATGCACTGTCTCGATGAAGCTGTACATCAGGTCTCCTTGCGCCGTCACGGCTCTCCACATCAATCCTTGAGTCACGCCGGTAACCCACATCGAGACCACGTAGATCAAGATGCCGATCGTGCCGATCCAAAAGTGTTTGGTGGCCAGGTCCTGAGAGTACAACTCGGTCTTGTAGAGCCTCGGAACCATCCAGTAGAGCATCGCGAAGATGGTGAAGCCCACCCATCCGAGTGCTCCGGAGTGCACGTGCCCCACAATCCAGTCGGTGTAGTGACCCAGCGCGGAGACGCTTTTGATGCTCAACATCGGACCTTCGAAGGTCGACATCCCGTAGAAGGTCAAGCCCACCACGAAGAACTTGGCGATGGCGTCGGTTCTCAGTTTGTCCCAGGCCCCTTTGAAGGTCAGGATACCGTTGATCATTCCACCCCAGGACGGGGCTATCAGCATCAGCGAAAAGACCATTCCGAGGGTTTGACACCAGTCGGGAAGCGCGGTGTAGATCAGGTGGTGCGGTCCGGCCCAAATGTAGATGAAGACCAGAGACCAGAAGTGCAGAATTGAGAGCCGGTAGCTGTAGACCGGACGATTGACCGCTTTAGGCAAGAAGTAATACATCAATCCGAGTATCGGAGTTGTCAGTAAGAAGCCCACCGCGTTATGCCCATACCACCACTGGATCAAGGCGTCTTGGACCCCGGAGTAGATGGGGTAAGACTTGGTCAGAGTAACCGGGATGGCCAGGTTGTTCACGATATGAAGCATGGCGATGGTGATGATGGTCGACATATAAAACCACACCGCCACGTACATATGCTTGACTTTGCGAATGGCCACCGTGCCAAAAAAGTTAATGGCGAAGACCACCCAGATGAGAGTGATCAAAATATCGATACTCCAGACCGGCTCGGCGTATTCCTTGCCATCCGTGTAGCCCATCAACAGAAAGACGGCATCGAGAACGATGATGAGCTGCCAACCCCACAAGTGGATCTTAGAGAGCGCATCGGAGAACATCCGCGTCTTACACACCCGCTGCAGACTGTAGTAGACTCCTGCGAAGATACCGTTTGCCGTGAAGGCAAAGATGACGGCGTTGGTGTGGAGAGGCCTGATGCGCCCGAAGGTGAGGTAGGGGATGTCGAAGTTCATTTGCCAGAAGGCAAGTTCGAGAGCCGCATACAGCCCCACCAGCATTCCCACGAATCCCCAGAAGACCGTGAAGAAAGCGAACAGGCGGGGAGTCGACTCATCGTAGTAGAGTTTCTTATCCATGACGTATTGCTTTTCACCAGCTTATCTATGTATTTTCAGCTTTTCTGCCAGAACAATATCAACCCACGAGATTGGAGATTATGATCCAGATCATTTTTCTTAATTTGGAACTAGTCCATTCTTAACTCACGCTCACGACAATTTGCATCGCAGAAATTCTTGTTCAAAGACTTTCTCGCAACGAGCGACGATTGCGTTTGTTGGGACAAATAATTGAGGAGCGAGGCAGCGAGGGAGGCTTTGAACGAGAATTTCGTGCAAATTGTCGTGAGGGTGAGTTACACGTGGGCCTGATAGTGATGGTCATAGATGAGAGTCTGGGCGAAGCGCAGTTCGTCAAGCAGTTGCTTGAAGAGCTCGAGAATGTGGGGCTCGCTCTCGTTACCGAAGATCTCGACAACTTTACCTGGGAAGACCTGGTTCCGGACGTCTTTGTCCTGGGGGCCAACTGGCTGGACCGGGCTCGCCAACTGCGCAAGAAATTTCCTCGAGCCGCCATCATCGGACGCGGTCCGTGGCAGGGCAACACGACTCAAGAGTTCTTTCCTTGGGGAGATGAGCTCCGTGAACCGACTCTTCCCATCACCAGTCTCATACCGAAGTACAGCCACCCCGCCTGAGCCCGAAAGGGTCCGCCGGGGAGTGACGGGAAGTGCTTTCTGTGCTCGATACAGTTGAACTTCAGGCCGTCGTCCAGTCCTTACCCATCGCTCTGCTGACCACCAACAGCGATCGACAGATCGTGGGTGTGAACTCAGCAGCCAGCAAACTGTTCGGATACCTCGACGAGGAGCTCCTGGGTCAAAAAATTGAACTGCTCATACCTCAGCGGTTCGCCGCCAAGCACCCTTCCCTCTATCAGAGCTTTGTGGAGCACCCTTCCAACCGAGAGATGGGTGCGGGGAGGGATCTCTGGGCTTTGCGCAAGGACGGTACCGAATTTCCAGTGGAAGTGGCCCTGACCGTCCTGGAGACCTCACCTCCTAAATACCTGGCCTCTATTCTCGACATCAGTTATCGGAAGAAAACTGAAGAGCTACTCAGAAAACAGCAAGAGTTACTGGAGTTCAACCTGCAAGAAACCCAAGCGACATTGGAACAAGAGATCTCCGAGAAAACCAGGTTGGAAGAGCGCCAACGACTGGGGCGGGAGTTGCATGATTCACTCTCTCAAAACCTTTACGGTATCGGCCTGGGCATCAGAACCGCCCTGGCCAATGTCAAGAAGGAGCGAGACCCGACGGAGCCGCTCAACTATTGTCTCTCTTTGACCGAAGCATCGCTCGTGGAAATGCGGGCCTTGCTGTTTCGCCTTCGTCCCAAGAGCTTGGAAAACGTACCGCTGGCCGACGTTCTGCTCAGCCACACCCAGGCGGTATCCGCGCGCACGAAGTTGCAAATTGACTTCCAGGTCGACGGAGATCCTAAATCCGACCTTAGCTTCGATAAAAAGTACGCCCTCTATCGAATCGTCACCGAGGCCCTCCACAACTGCGTCAAGCATGCCAAAGCAAAAACCGTGGAGGTGACTCTGAGCTGTCGGCGCGGTCAGGTGGAAGCCGTCGTGCGAGACAACGGCCGCGGTTTCGAGGCCGCCCAGGCGATGGTCGGCCACGGTCTGGCAAGCATGAGGGAAAGAGCCGAAGCGGTGGACGGCTCACTCCGGATAGAGTCCGGCGACCAGGGAACAACGGTCTTGACCGTGATCCCAAGATAGCCTAAGGCTTACCCGGACTTGCTAGAAGGGCGTGTGGACATTCTCCCTTGCAAATAGGACTTTCGATGGAAGCGCACCGATCGTTCTTCCACTATCCTGTCATCAGGGTTCGCTAACCCACATTCACTGATTGTATGAGTATTTCGGAGGTTGATATGAAAACAGTAAGAGACATTATGAATCCGGTGGTCATCTGCCTGGAGCACTCGGCATTCTTGCCGGAGGCAGCCCAGCAACTAAGAGAGAGAGGCATCTCCGGAGCACCCGTGATTAATGCCGACGGCGACTACGTCGGACTCCTCTCCATCACCGACATCAACTCCGTGATGGCTCAAGACATGGACGATAAGGATTCGATGCAAAAGATTCTCGAAGGCGACATCCCTCGTGACATCGCCTCACTCCAGGTGAAGGAAGTCATGACTCCTCACATCTTGCGGATCTCGGCCAACGCGACCCTGGAAGAGCTCGGACAAACGCTCCTGATCGCCGGGGTGCACCGATTGATGGTGGCCGACAACGACGAGATTATAGGGCTTGTTTCTACCACCGATCTGATCCACGGGTTTATTCACCCCGACAGGACAACCGACACGGCCGTCCCTAGCCGTCCTCACACCCCTTACCTGTTTGAAACAGAGCTCCACCTCAAAGGAGACACTCTCACGATGAGCGGCCCCGGAAAAGATCTTGAGTTAGAGCCCCCCCCCGAGTTCGGAGGAACGGGCACGCGGTTCTCTCCGGAAGATCTCTTCGTGGCGTCCATCGGCTCTTGCCTCTGCCTCACCTTCAAGGAGTTCATGGTGAAGGCCGGAGAGAGCGTCGAAAAGATGAGTTGTCGAGCCATCGGTCGTCTGGAGGGAGACGGCACCGGTCTTCGATTTAGCAGGATCGATCTTTACCCGAAGATCACCGTATCGGGGAGTGTGGAGAAGACCGAAAAGATTCTCCAACAATCCAAGCTTCGATGCCTTGTTGGCCGCTCCGCCGACGTATTCGTGATGCTCCATCCCGAAATTGCGATTTCCTAGAAGCTCCGACCGCTCGAATTCAAAGGTCCTGAGCGAATCAAGTCAGAACAGTCCCCCATGCCGATCAAGGTTTTGCTGGTGGACGATCATTCTGTGGTTCGACAGGGCCTTCGTATGTTCTTGAACCTGGAAGAAGGTCTGGAAGTCGTGGGCGAGGCGGAAAACGGGGCCGAGGCGTTGGAGCGGATCGGTGAACTCCAACCCGACGTTGTTCTGATGGACTTGATGATGCCCGTGATGGATGGCATTGAAGCTATTGAAAAAGCCAAGTCTCAATACCCCGATGTCGAACTTGTCGCCCTGACCAGCGTCCTCGAAGACCGTTCCGTAGTCAAGGCTGTCAAAGCCGGCGCTATCGGCTACCTCCTGAAAGATACCGAGGCCGAGGAACTTTGCAAATCTATCAAGGCGGCCGCCGCCGGCAAAGTTCAACTCTCTCCCGAAGCTTCCACGCGACTCATGAAAGCTCTGCAGTCAGGAGACCCTCTGGAAGAGCTCACGGAGCGCGAGCTCGAAACACTGAAAGCCCTTTCTCAGGGGAAGTCCAATAAGGATATCGCAGACGAGCTTTTCGTGACGGAAAAGACCGTCAAGACTCACGTCAGCAACGTCCTGAGCAAGCTGGGAGTGAAGTCTCGTACCCAAGCCGCCCTCTACGCCTGGCAAACCGGCTTGGTGAAACCCGGCGCAGTCGTCTAAAGAACTTCCTAGTCGAGAGACCCCTCTCAGACTAAAGTCCCAAAACATCTCCAATCGGTCGCCCGATGTCTCCAGCTCCTTGATTTCATAGAATCGTTATGTAAGGAGAGAGAATTGCATGACCGAACAACACGATTTTATGAACCGCCGGAAAATCCTGAAGAAAGGGGAGGTACTCTTTGAACTGGATCAGCTTGCGGAAACGGCTTATCTCGTGAGAGAAGGGGTCCTGGTCGTGGGATGTTCCTCTCCCAACGGCAGAGAGGTCATCACCTCGGTCTACTTCCCGGGCGAAGTCTGTGCCGGGCTTAGCGTGATCACCGGATCGGAGTATATGGGTACGGCCCGGGCTCCCAAAAAGAGCACAACCGTGGTCACCCCCTTGAGCCGCCAAGAACTCATGACCTTGATGGCCGACAACGCCGAGATCTACAAGAGTCTGCTGTTGACCCAACGAGATAAACAAAGGTTCAAAGACCGAATGCTTCTGGGGATGGTGGCCGAGAGTTGCCAGCAACGTACGGCGTCGGCTCTACTCTGGCTCCACAAACAAGCTGCCGCAGAGGGATTAACATCTCGTTCCTACCTCTGTCGCCAAGAGATGGCCGATCTCATCGGCAGTACCGTCGAAACCGTTATCCGGGTGCTAAGCCAATTCCGCAAGAAAGGCTTGATTCAGGAGTTCAAAGATTCCATCAAGTTAGACGTACCGAAGCTGACTGCCTTAGCACTGAGCGCCTAGAATCAAAACTCTCTCTTGTGACCGGCCCGGGATTTTCCCGGGTCTTTTTTTGTTTCAACAAGGGCGTAAAAAAGTGGAGCGTCCCCCGAAAGGGGACGCTCCAGGCCGTGCCTTGGAATTGGTCTTGTCGTCGGCACAACGTTTCGAGACTTTGCGCCTTCAACTTTTAGGCGAGCGCGGGGATCTTCTCTTGCTCGAAGAGGTTGACCCCGAGTTCGCAAACCGTGTTTACCAGAAGTGCGGACACCAGGTACGGGTCGCAGTTGGCGGCCGGTCGACGGTCTTCGATGTAGCCGTAGCCGTCGATAGCCACCTGGGCGGGAATCCTGATGGAGGCTCCACGGTCGCTGCGACCTGAGCGGAACTCATTGATGTGACAGGTCTCGTGAAGACCGGTCAGCCGCTCGGCCAGTCCCGCGCCGTAATTGATGATATGAAGTTCATGAGCTTTGCGAAGCGACTCCACGGCGCCGTCGATCGTCGCCTGGCCGGTCTTGGGATCCCGCATGCTTTTGGTGGAGAAATTGGAGTGGTTTCCTGCGCCGTTCCAGTCCCCTTTCACCGGTTTAGGTGACAGGGTGATCATGATACCGTGCTCCTCGCTCAGTCGCTCCATAAGCCAGCGAGCCAAAATCAAGTGGTCGGACACGTTGAGCACATCGGCGCTCTCTTCTTTCACTCCCCGGTAGCCGATCTGATACTCCCACTGAGCATACATCACCTCGGCGTTGATACCGTAAAGCATAATGCCGGCATCCAGACACGCTTGAGCATGGCGCTCCACCAGTTCACGACCGATAACCCGGCCTGTTCCAGCCGAGCAGTAGTAAGGTCCCTGAGGCCCCGGATAGCCTTCTTCCGGCCATCCCAGCGGACGCAATCCATCCATCATGGTGTACTCTTGCTCAAACCCGATCCAGGGTTCGTGCGCGGCTCCGCCGGCTTCTAAGACTTTCCTCAACTTCGCCCTGGTATTGGTGGGGTGAGGCTGGCCGTTGGGGAGGAAGACCTCACAGACGACCAGGTAGTTGCCCTCTCCGCGAACCGGATCTTTCACGAAGTTCACGGGCTTGAGCATGCAGTCCGAGTCGTTGCCGGCAGCCTGGTTGGTGCTGGAGCCGTCATAGCTCCATTCCGGGAAGTCGGACAGCTTCGGTTCTTTTCCGATACCCGAGACAACTCTCGCCTTCGAACGAAGGATAGGGCTTGGTTCGGTTCCGTCAATCCAAAGATATTCGGCAAAATTAAACATTTAGTCACTCCAATTCTACGGGACCTCCGGGTGGCCGCCACAGCAGGGTCGGCCCCTCCGGTCCCACCTCACGCTAACAAAGCCGGCGCTCAGCGTATATGACCCGAACGGGTGATTCAGAGGGTAGGGGCTTCAAAAGGCAAAGCTATAGCGATGTGGCTGGTAAGGTTTATAACTGTGGTACTCCTTTTGGTGCCTTTCTTGGTACAGGATGGGGAGCCCCTGATGACGGCCCTGCTCTTCTTTCCAGCCATAGCATGCTCGATCGCTGTCGCTCACCAGGCCTCCGACCATGAGGATGAGGAAACTACCGACTTCGTCACCCCAGTTTTTTGGATAGCTCTCCGAGAGAGCAGCTGGGTGTTGCCGGCGCTGACTCTGCTCATAGGCCGCAGCCCCCACATGGGATGGGAAGACGGATTCCTCGACTCTCTTTCACTCCTAGCGCCCTCGGCCGTGTTCGCCCTGGCGGGCTGCCATATCGGTGTCCTCTTCACTCGCGAGAGCATGTCGCGTGAGGCTGAAGCTTTCGGCGCCGCAGCGCTCACGACCGCCTATCTGGTCGTGGCCACAACCGGTCTTTACTATCTCCTTTACAGTCCGATCGCCGACCGGGTCTGGCCCATGCCGTTCGCCATCGTCCTGGTGGCTGCTGTCCCACGGGTGCTGGCTCGGTTTCTAGCCGGTCCTATCAAGATTGGGAACACCTGGCCCTTGACGGTGGTGTCGGCGGTGATGGTCGGCTGGACGGTTCTGGTCTTTCCTCTTATTCATGGCGTGATTCAGAAAAAAGGGACCACTCACCTCAGCGGCTGCACCGGCAATCTTCGCCGTATCAGCACCGCTTTGGAGATGTACTCGGTGAACTGGTCGGGCAGGTTCCCACCCGACCCGGACAACATCGGGGGCTATCTGGTGCCGAACTACCTAGAATCGATGCCTATCTGCCCCTCATCGGAGCGGACTTACTCCTTCGAAATCGGTCCCGACGCTCCCAGCAACGAACTGGGAAACCCCAACTACTACTTCATCTTTTGCCCGGGCGAAAACCACTCTCGTGCCGACTGTCCGGCGGACTATCCCCGCTACTCCTCTCAGGAGGGCCTGACTCTGCGATAGCGTCGTAGACCAGCCGAACGCCCCACTTCCAGCCCAGATAGGCCCACGCCCAGCGGGCCGTCACCATCACCCGGTTCTGAAAATCAACGATTCTAAGCAGATGGTGCCAAAGCCACATCATCCAACCCCGAGATCCGGTATAGAGACGGCCGTTGAGACTCGCCACTCCTCGCGTGCGTCCCACGGTCGCCATAATCCCCGGGTCTTCGTAGACAAACGGCTCCGGGTCAAGTCCTCTAGCAATTCGCACGACGTTCTCACCACTGTGGCGACCCTGTTGCATGGCGACCGGAGCCATGGCCGGAAGTGGCCGGCCTGTCCGGGGCTCGACAAACTCTGCCATATCTCCGACACAATAGATATTGTCGTTTTCTGTCTGAAGGGACGGTCGCACCACTACCCGGCCTGCCCGATTGACCTCCAGCCCGCACTTCACCGAAACCGGGTGTCCCGAAACTCCACCCGCCCAAATCACCGTATGAGCCCAAATCTCCCCTTCGGTCGTTTTTACCAAGCCCTCGTGAATGTCGGTGACACGCTCATTCAGACGCACTTCCACCCCCAGACGACCCAGGTCTCTCTCGGCCGCTCGACTCAAGCTTTCGGGGAAGGCTCCAAGTACGCGCGGCCCCCCCTCGAGCAACACGATTCGGGCGCTACCGGGATCGATACGACGAAAATCCCAACGTAAAACGTGACTCCTCAACTCCGCGAAAGCCCCTGAAAGCTCCACTCCCGTCGGTCCGCCACCGATCACGAGCACCGACATCAATCGCGCCCTTTCATCCGGGTCGTCGATCTTCTCAGCACGCTCAAAAGCCAGCAAGACTCGCTTTCGGATGGCCAGAGCCTCCTCGATCGACTTCAAACCGAAAGAATGCTCTTTCCAGTGGTCGTTGCCGAAATAAGAAGTCTCCCCACCCACCGCCAGAATCAATGTGTCGTACTCAAGCCTCACATCACCATCGTCAAAGAGGGCGATTTTCGCCGCCTTGTCGAGACCGGTCAATTCCGACATCAGGACTCTGACGTTGCGACGCTCGCGAAAGATAGCTCGCACCGGGCTTGCTATCTCACTCGCGTTCAGACCGGCGGTGGCCACCTGATAAAGAAGCGCCTGAAACAGGTGATGATTTCTTCGATCGACCAGCGTCACTTCAAACTCCGGAGTGTCCGGAATCGCCCTGACCGCCGCAAGACCACCGAATCCGGCACCCACCACCAGGACTCTATGAGAAGATTTCTTCATGGCCGAAAGATACTCCATCAGGCCCGGGGAATCCGCCTTCCGAAGTATCCTCAAGCGAAATAACGGGTGATACTGTACTGCGCCATGAACCTTTGCAAACTGCTTCTTATTCTTTTATTTGCTACATCCCAGGCGGCCCTGGCCGACGACCTTTACCTGGCCGCCGACGATGCATCGACTAGCGACCGCAACCTACGACAGGTCTTGGAGGACGAAGGTCATCAGCGCTTCTTGAAGCTCCTCGAAGACGCCCAACTGGCCGACTATTTGAGCAAGACCAACATCACCTTGCTGGTGCCTGACGAAGAGTGGTTCGAATCGCTGCCCGAAGAAAAGTATCGCGAACTTGTGCTCAACCGTGAAGCGCTCCGAGAAGCGCTCCATGCCCATACTCTCAACGGCGTTCTCACGGAAACAGACTTGGCCGCCGGCACCGCCACAAGCACCCTGAATCAGGAAGCCGTCACCGCCGAGGTGGACGAAGAGATGGGCCTCATCGTGAACGGGTTAGTGGTACTCCGCGGAGACCTCCTGGGGACCGGATTCGCCGTTCACGTGGTGGACGATTTCTTCGTCGAAATCTAGTGCCTTCGGCCTACCTCGTCGGCGCGGTCGTATACTCCCTCACGAATGCGACGTGCCAGAAAAAGAAGGTCTGAGCGGCTTTATCCTGGCGGCCGTATGTCGTAATTTCGGCTTCCACCCGGTCCAGACTCATATAGTAGTCTTCGAGTTCCGGTTCCGGGGCTTTTCGAACTGAAGCGTAGACCGCGGTGTAACAGCGAAGCAGAATTGGTAAGGCTGCCATGATCAGGAGGTTGTGGTAGAGCGGACTGTTCAAGGTTAAGAACTTCCGCTCCACGAGAGCCTTCATGTAGCGCTCTATCTCCTCATCGAGCCAACCCAGAGACTCGACCTTCGTTTCCGCCAGAGTGTCCAGAAGGCTCCCTTTCCAACGAACTTTCCATAGCTGGGTTTTGCGATTCTCGAGCAAGTCGTCGAACAGATCCTTGGGAGTCCGGAAAAAAGCGTGCTCCATCTGCCCCAGCAGGTAGAGTGCCATCTGGTGCTCCAACTCTGTCAGGGGCTCTTTGGGTAATTCTCCGCCGGCAGGGACCTGGTCCAGGTCGGAGGTTAGCCAACGGCCCAGTTGCCACCGGAGTTCGCGGCAGGCCTCGACGAAAGACTCCGCTCCTAAGAGTCGTTGCTCCCATTCGGCGCAACGCTCCCAATCGACGCCCTTCCCCCAAGAGACCGGTATTTTCTGAGGAAGCACGGGCATCGCTCGATGAGAAAGAAGCCCGTGAATCTCGTCGGCGTAGCTTTCAAGAGACCGTCCCTGGTTCTTCTGAACGGAGTTGCACAGGTAGGAAACTCCCACCACGACTCCTTCCGGAGTGTCGCGAAGAAGAAAAGGAAACTGGGCGCAAGAACGAGGGCGGCTCGGACTCTCGTAGAGATTGCAGAGAGACTCCTCATTCAAGAAAATGCAGGCTCCTGCCGGGTTGGTATTGGTGGCCAGGCGCCCGTCTTTGAGAACCCGGAGCGGCTTGAAGCCGGCCTTGCCCGAATACTCACGAACTTCCTCGGAAGCCAGGATAGCGGCTCTATTGGACAACTCGACCGTGGCGCTCCAGGCACCCCGACAGCATTTCCCGCAGTTGGTGCACTCAAAATTCTGGTTCTCCGCGAAAAGAAGCTTCCGGGTTTTTCCACCCCGGGACTTGTGGCGAAAAACGGCCTCCCCCGCATCTCCCTGCATCCGTCGGTTCCAAAAAACCGAATCGGGAAACTGATGTACCTTGCGATAATCATCCATAAGAATTCCCGAATGGGTTCTAAACTCGGACCCGATCCGCTCGGCGTGCAAGAGGAGATCCGGCTCCTCCCCTTCGGCCGCCGCCTTGAGAAAGACTTCGCCGACCTTCTCGCCCGTCTCGGCCGCCCGCCCGATTCCCAAGTTCGAAAGCGGGTCGAACGCAGAGGACGCTTCACCTACAGCCACCCAGCCATCACCGAAACCCGGCACAAGGACGGAAAAGCCGGCCGCTACCCTGGCCGGTTTTTCTATCAAGCCGAGGTGACCGAACCGACTCTGGGCATGAAAAGACTCGGCCAACCGGGCCTCCCAGGCAGCCTGGGCCTCTCCTTTATCCAAATCGCTATCGGTAATGAAGACCGCCACTGATCGTTCGGCATCGATAGGAGCACCATACCACCAACCCTTGGCGGTCGTTTCCAGCAGCATATCGTGAGTCGAAGCGTATTTCCCGGACAAGAACCCCACCAGAGCGACTTGCCGGTCGAAGCGCTGGGTTTGGGCTCCAACCAAGCGGGTTATTTGTCCGCTTCGACCCGTGGCGACAATGAGCCAGTCCGCTTCCGCGGAAGCTCCGTCGAGTTGATAATGCCAAACACCCTCACGCCGCTCAAGCTTCTGAACTCGTGTGCCCATGTGGAGCGTCGCTCCGGCCTCGACCGCGGCCTCGGCCAGCGCCCTGTCCAGCCCGAGTCGATCCACGGTCCACCACGAAGGGGGTGAAAACCGTTGGAGATCCGCGTGATACCAGGCGCCCACGATCCCGATCTGAAGACAGAAATGCTTCTGGTAGGTCTCGGGCAAGAGCCGCTGAATCGACTCCTGGCCTTCCGGAGAAAGCAATTCGCCAACCCTCGGCTTGTCGAAGCGACTGGCTTCCACCAATGTGACTTCCTGCCCGCCTCCGGCTAAGACTTGAGCCGCGGCGCTACCCGCCGGACCGGCTCCCAATATCAAAAATCTTGATCGTTTCTTCATCGAACCCGTGAGCTATTCGCTCACCGAGACACGATTACTGCTTGTAGGGAAGTTTGTACCGATCGGCAGCCCTTGTTACATGTTTTTTACTTTTACCGGCCCGCCGTATCGTATCGTAGAGAGCAGAAAGAGAGGAATACCCCCATGGCGCTGTCACCAGCATCTTCATTTAGCCTTCAATCCGGAGACAAAATTTTCCAGGTTCATCAGAAACGAGCCGAACAAGCCGCTCGAATCGATGCCAACAAAGACAACAAGCTTGAAGACAAAGAGATTGTTGACTACTTGGAAAAGAACGGAGACCTGTGCGGACATGTTTCGGGGGAACAGCATGACCACAGCCGTATCGTAGAAGATTTCAAAACACACCTGCAAGGCAAGATGCCCGAAGCGCTCTCGTCCTACCAAAACTACGAGCAGATCTCGGCGCAGATGGACGACCTGGTCAAGAAGTTTCCTGACAAGGCTCAAAAGGTCTCTCTCGGCAAGACTCACGAAGGTCGTGACATCTGGGCTCTCAAAGTTTCGAAGAACGTTTCCTCTCCAGCCACCAAAGAGCGCACCGGTGTCGTCGTGACAGGCGTCCACCACGCTCGCGAATGGGCCACCGCCAAAGTTCCGTTGACCATCGCCACCGAAACCCTGGAAGGCTACAACTCCGACCCTGCTGCCAAGAAGCGAGTCGACGAGGGGGAACTGTGGTTCGTGCCGCTGGCCAATCCGGACGGATACGAGTACAGCCGCAACGAAAACTCCTGGTGGAGAAAGAACCGACGCCCTCTGGAGAAGACTCCCTGCGGCGAGAAGATCACCCGTGAGACCTACGGGGTGGACCTGAACCGCAACTACGCCGACGGCAACCCGGATCACGCCTACATCTATCGTCCTAAACACGATAGTCCTTGCTCCACCCGGGACGACGGACGCGCCACCAGCGACAATCCTAATAGCGACACCTATCGCGGCCCTTCCGGAGCCAGCGAAATCGAAGTGAAGAGCCTGCTCAACCTGGAGCTCGGACGAAAAAACATGAAGGGTGTTCTCGACTACCACTCCTACGGCGGAATGATCCTCTACCCTTGGGGCAACACCCGCGGTGAAGTGGAAAACGTCGATACCTATCGCGCTGTTGGCACGAAAATGAACGATGCCATCGGTGACGAGAAGTACCGGTTGATGCAGAGCGTCAGCCTCTACCCGACCAGCGGCGGTTCCCACGACATCCATCACGCCAACGGCCTCTTCTCTATGACCCTGGAGATCGGCGACAGTTTCCATCCCCGGGAGTCGGAACTGCCGAAAATCGTTGGTCAAGCGACTCGTGCCGGCAAAGTCTTTATCGACGAAGTCCTGGCGATGAACGCCGCACCTCCGCAAGGCTAGAAAGGCCGTCAACGAAGAAAGCCCGGTGTACCCACCGGGCTTTTTTCGTTGACGAGCCTAAGTCGACAGCTCCCGAATCCTACCCGGAGCCTCCGACCAGGGCGGCCCGGCGGTCAGTCCACCAAGGAGAAAACAGGTGCATAGGATGATCACTTCGGGGGTGAAGGCGCTGACTATGCCGGACGACATCACTGTGACGATTCCGTAACCGACTGCTAGCAAGGAAAATTTCATTTTGGTCGCGCCTCCTTTCCTCACAATCTAAGGAAAGAGCGAGGGCATTTCATGACAGCCTGTGACAGGAGCCCTTGCGTCAGAGCCGCTCCACCACCAAAAAGCTCCCTGTCACCTGTCGGGGGTCGGCAAAGCGAGGCAGTCGATAAACCCCGGGGGCCCAGTGCTCAGGGAACTCGCGGGCCTGCTCCTCCACCGCTCTCAATTCCCGAGCCTTGGGATGCCACCAGAAGAGCGACCAGCCCTCCGGAATGCGACGAAACAGCTCCAAGGCCATCCGCCCGAAGGAGTAGCGAGCGTTGATCTCCATGAGGGGCCGCAGCACCGGGGTCTCACCTAAGAAGCCACGGAAGGAATCGACGCTCACCGGCCCTCGATAGCCGGTCTCCCAAACCCTGGCCATCGCGAGTTGCACGGTATCCAGCAACTCAGTATCGAGTTCACTCACTCTCTTCACCGTGTTTCCTCGAAACGCTCCGCTCTCGTCAGAGACCAAACCGCACTGACCCAGGAAGGCCGTCCCGCTCTCTTCGATCTCGAAATGAAATGACGACTCGGTGCGCCGGTAGGCCCAGGGCTCAAAAACGAGAGACCAACCTTCCGCGAAACGCGAGGCCGCCCAGGACCGAGCCTGCGGATTGGCCTGCCCCCCCTTGCCGGTCACCCGCTCTCGACCTCCGACCCCCAATGGATGCTTGAGAACCCAGTCTCCCTCAGATCGGCGAGTTGCCCTTTCCAGTTCACTCAAAGAGCCCACGATATGCGCCCCGGGAAGCGCGCAACCCAATTCCTCTTCTAAGCGATGGGAGAACCTCTTGTCGTTGAGTTCGCGAACCGTCTCAATTTCAGGAAAGCGTTGCTCGCCGGTCGCCTGCACGATCGAGGGGCTCACACCCCATGGAACGATCTCCGCACCCGCTTCGGGCCCGATGGTCGCCTCCTCACAACCAGGAAGTAAGCGCAGGATCGCTTCCCAACGCCCGCACAACTTCTTCAGCTGGGGGCTCGGCCGAAAGGCGGGGCCGCCCGCCAACTCATATTCGAAGTCGAGATTGCTCCAGACAGAGCGGCGAATCACTCCGGACATGTCCTATGGTTGCCAATTCTTGACAGCGGAGATGAAGGCCTCATCCAGACCAGCCTTGCGACGAGCCTCCTCTTGAAACTCCATGCCTCGCGCGCGATCCGGCATGTTGTGAGCCGAACAGTTGCCCAAAAAAGCGCCGAACAACGTCTGCTCGCCCTGATACTCTTTGAGCCAATGGCTGCCGAATCGAACGTGTTTGATCTCGTCGCGGAAGATAAGATCCATAAGTTCAGCCGACTTTTGATCCTCCACACCGCGGAACTGGCGAGCGTAGAAAGGAGCGTGGTCAAGGTTGGCTTGCTCGAAGGTCAGGTGCATGGTGCAGACCCATTTGAGAGGGTCGGTGAGATGACTCGCGGCTCGCCAGAAGTGGTCGTTGATCGGCAGATCGCCGAACTGGACACCCATCTCTTGAAGACGCTCGGCGTAGAGGCGAAAGTGTCGCTGCTCGTCCATCAAGACGCTGGCTAACCCTCGACGGAAGTTGCTGTCGGCTTGGGGGAAGGCGAGAAGCGCCCAGGCCATCATCTCCAACGCCATCAGCTCGTGATTGGCGAAAGTGTGGAGACATCTGACGCGCATATCCTTGTGCTGCAGAGATCTCGGCGAGGGAAACTTGATGCGGATCCCCTTAGGGGCGATCTGAATCTTACCGGAGCGAGGCGGACGACTCCAAGGAACGACCTCCCCGGGGGCCTCGTCGGTCAACGATTTCAGGCCTCCCGTAGGCTGTACGAGTTTCTCTTCCAAGGTGTCGGCGCTGAAAACTCTCAACGCCCATTCACGTAGCTCCATAGAGACGAGAATATATGATCCAGGTTCGTCTCGCTACTTCTTGGCGAGTTGTTCGAGTTGGCGGTCTTGCCAGTCGATCCAATCGGTCCAGGCGGGAAATATGCCGGTGATGACTTGCTGCTCTTTTTGATCGTGCGAATACATGGTGGTCTCCTGCTAAGGTGATAGTCACAGAGTACAGAGCGACCCTAAAATAATTCTAAAAACTAAGGCCCTGACTTATAAGCACGCGCCAAAAGTGCTATCTCGGCCGCCCTCTGAACGAATCTCTGATTCTCCAAGAGCTGAAACCGTCGGTCAGGCGGACCCAGGACGAAAACCGAGAAGCAGTCGATCAAACGCTTGCCTCCCCAGGGCACCAATTCTTGGGAGAGCAATGAAAAACCGAGCTCCTCGGCCCGTTTCGCGACATTCACACGAGAGACCGAAGGAGCCCGCCATCCGTCGAAGTCCAGAACCCCACGTCCCTGAAGCAACTCTCTCAACGGCTGGGGAAAGCGTCTAACCCATTTGAAGTAGCCTCGGTACGAGGCCAGGTTGGAATGGTGAAGAAAGCAAACTCCGTTCGGTTTCATCACTCGAGCCAACTCTTTGAGATACGATGCGAGGTCTTCCAACTCCGTATGGATCAAAGACTCAAAACTGAAGGCGAAATCGACCGAGCCATCCGATATCGGCCCGAGCGTCCGCCCGTCGCCCAAATGATACTCCATCCCCTGGTCGCCGAACCGCTCACGACAGACCTCCAAACAGCGAGGAGAGAGCTCGACGGCAATCAATTTTTCACAAAACATCCTCAAAAACTGGGTCCAACGCCCCATCCCCGGACCGATCTCAAGAATCGTCGTGGTCGGCAGATGTTGCCGAATTCGTGGATAGACACACCATTGCCACTGAGCCTTGGGTCCACCCCAATGGTTGGACCAGACATCTCCCCGGTGAGTTCCCCAGTGGAAACGATCGTTCCAAAACTCTTGATTTTCCTCGATCGTCGGCATCCTTCTCAAGCCTTCTCGCGAAGCACCGCAGACTCATTTTCAGAAAATTTTCAGGGTCCTCTCGGTTCTGACTGAGCGTTAACATCACCGTATCAACTCGGACGCTTTAGAGCTGTATTTTACACTCACACTTTGAATAACAAATCGTAGCGATACGAGAGAGAGATACCCATGAATATTAATACCCAACAACGAATGATCAACATCCGCCCTCAGGCGGCCGCTGCAGCTCCGTCCAAGGCAGCAGCACCCGCGGCAGCTCAAGAAGCCGCTCCTTCCGAAAGCTCATCTCTTAGCTCGGTACCTGCGAGGATTGCCAACGTTTCTTCTTCCGCTGTCGCGGAAGTAGCCGCCAAGTACGGCGACGCCGAGGTCATCCCCGGTGAAATGATTGTAAAACTCAACCCTGGAATGGAAAACGGCTTGATGGGCGACTTCGCCAGCGAGTACGGCGCCAAGATGGTAGAGAAGTTCGATATGCCGCAAAGCATGTTCAAGAGCTTCGACGGCGACCTCATCCGCATCAAGCTGCCCGCCGGAATCAGCTACCAAGAAGCTGTCGCGGCTATGAAAGACGACGCTCGCGTGGCTTACGCCGAGCCGAACCTGGTTTACACCCTGGAAGATGTTCAGCAAGGACAAGACCAGCAGGGTCAACAACCTCCCCGCGACCCCAGCAGCCCTAACGACCTCGACGAGAAGCTGTGGGGCCTGAACAACACCGGTCAGACCGGCGGTACCGCCGGCGCTCACGTCAGCGCCAAAGATGCTTGGAAAATCCAGACCGGTAACGGCTCCGACAACGGCCCTCTGATCGCCGTTATCGACACCGGTATCGACTACAACCACCCCGACCTGAAAGCTAACATCTGGACCAACCCCGGCGAAATCGCCGGAGACGGAATCGACAACGACAACAACGGCGTTATCGACGACGTACACGGCTACAACGCTTTCGCCGATAACGGCGACCCGATGGACGGTCACTCCCACGGTACACACTGCTCCGGCACCATCGCCGGCGTTGGAAACAACGGCCAAGGTGTCACCGGTGTTATGCAAGACGCCAACCTGATGGCTGTCAAGATTTTCTCCGACAGCGGTCGTACCAGCGTCGACGCCATCGTTCGCGGTATCGCTTACAGCGCTAAAATGGGAGCCGACATCACCTCCAACAGCTGGGGTGGCGGCGGACGTTCGGAAGCCATCTACGATGCTTTCCGCACTAACGACGCCCTCCACGTGATCGCTGCCGGTAACTCCAACTACGACAACGACAAGCGGGACAACTTCCCCTCCAACTACGACCTCGACAACATCGTGGCCGTAGCGGCCACCACCCACACCGACGAGCGCGCCAGCTTCTCGCAGTGGGGTGCCAAAAACGTCGACGTAGCTGCTCCCGGTAAAGACATCTACTCCACCGTCAATGGTGGCGGATATGCCTCTTACTCCGGCACTTCGATGGCCACTCCTCACGTCTCCGGCGGCGCCGGCCTCATCATGAGCGAGTACCCTGAAGCCAGCAACGCCGAAATCA
>Ga0208331_100090_pt1 | contig 28689 bp, 28 predicted proteins | sample DeeseametaMP1648_FD_184184 | JGI IMG/M metagenome (GOLD analysis project Ga0208331, IMG submission 184184) | Marine microbial communities from the Deep Pacific Ocean - MP1648 (SPAdes) | ecosystem: Environmental > Aquatic > Marine > Oceanic | place: North of Tokelau, South Pacific Ocean... | reverse complement strand
GACTTTCATCGGAGTCTTCCCCGTTATTCTCTGGGCATAGGTTATTGAGCGTAGTGAATAAAGAGCGGCCGTAGCGCCGCTCTTTTCTTTTTTGTCCGGACTTCTTGCAGCCACGGTCCTATGCTACGGCGGTGCCGCCCGGCGACCTGGTTCACGCGCTAGGCGTCGCGGAAAGCTTATTCCAGAGGAAAGCCATCGGCTGACTCGGGGGCTCCGTTCCAGAACGTGATCGTACGCTCTGTTCTTGTCACAGAAATCGGACCGTCGGGGTGAGAAAGGCAGGTCAGAGTTGGACCGTGAAGTTGATAAGTGCCTCCCAGAGGGCAAACCAGAACACTCATCAAGCCTCTGTCTTTGGGATAGGCCGGGAGCTCATCTGTGGTGGAGGCGTAGCGCCCCAGTCGCCTTTTCGCATCGGGAATGAGCGAACTCACATGGTCAAGCCCCTCCAAGCAGACGCCCAGATCGTCGATTCTGTAGCAGAGAGCCATCCACTCCGGGTCCTCTCCCAGGATCGCTTGGGCTGCCACAGGGCCCCGGATCGATATGGGATGCTCTTTCATAAGAATCTTATGTTGATGAACCCAGATGTCGGTGGCTCGGCATCGATTCTCAATCACATTCGAGACATCCTCATCTGTGAAGGGCATCTCCGCCAAGGCGATTCCGTCCTTTTCCAGGGCAGGTCCCTCAACCTGAACAATCTGCTTCTCTTTATCGACAACGATATAGCCTCGGCTGATGTAACCGTTTTCATTCTGCCTGCGAAAAAGTGACATCTCTTCACCAAAGAAGTTTGCACGATAGATGAGCAGGAGTGTTTGCCACTTCGTGCTCGCCTCTTGCAGCGACATTCCCGGACGCACTCCGTCTATGCTCCAAGGCGCATATTTCTTGAAGTCGACCTCGGGCTTTGACTCCACGTGGAATGTTGGGTTAGTCAGTCGAGCTGCTACGGCGAGAGCGAGAAATACCAAAAGGAGAGGTAGAGTTCTTCTCATTCTTTGGATTGTAAAGCAAGCTGCTTTACAAGGCAAAGGTTTTGCAGAGTGAAGCTATCGACTGTACGATGCCTCACTCACCGAACAGCTCTGATGTTCAACCTACGAACAACCCCTCGCCTAGCCGGTCTGAAATGTTCAGCAAACGGTTACAAAACCTACTCCCCATCGGACTTTCATCGGAACCTTCCCCGCTATTCTCTGGGCATAGGTTATTGAGCGTAGTGAATAAAGAGTGGCCGGCAGTGCCGCTCTTTTCTTTTTGTCCGGATTCTCAACATCCGCGCCGTAGGCCACGCGAGGGCGACGGATCGGGTATTGCGGCGGCGCCCGGCGGTCCGGCTCACTGTAAAGCATTGCCTCCGGCTGTTCGACAACTCAATCACCGAACTGTTCGATTCTTCAGCCATCGAACAGCCCTCAGTACACCATTGAACTCCAGGGCTCTCCCACGTGGGAACGCCGAAGTCGGGCGAAATTATCAAATACTGCACTCTTTTTGATAGAAACACGCGTGTGACTTTGAACATGCATCGCCAGGCGGCATGACCATGCCGATTCCGGCTGCACGCCCCTTAGGAAGCCGTCTGAGACACCCCATCTCCTTGGAAAAGTTTGCAAGATCCTTGACCCTGACGAATGGCCACAAAACTCGCCCTAGTCACAGGGCAAAGCCGAAGCAACGGGCCGCACCGGCTTCACCCGAAGAACGAACACCAGAACGAGGGGTCAAGGATCTTGCGACTTTTTCTAAGAGCTGAGAAATAGAGACTGATGCCAAATCCCCAACTATCCTGTAATATCTATCCCCAATGGACCCCGACTATCTCTACCCCATAGCCGCAGCCTACGTCCGCGGCAAGCTCACTCTTGAGGGCAGCGACGAAGAACTCGTTGAGGCAGGACACGAGCATGGTCTGAAAATGCACCGTTTCAAACGGAGCCAGCTTCCTCGTGTGCTGAAGTGCGTCGGCCTGCTCAAAGGCTTGCGACCCACCAACCAGCTGGACATCGGTCCCGGACGGGGAGCATTTTTGTGGACCCTGCTCGCCGACATCCCCTACGTGATGGTAACGTGCGTGGACGTCTTGCCCCACCGAGTGGAGCTGATCAACACCGTAAGTAAGGGCGGCATCGAGCGAGTCATTTGCCACAACATGGACGTCCAATCTCTGGACTTCGAAGCCAATACGTTCGATACAGTGACAGCCCTGGAAGTCTTGGAGCACTTGCCCGACCCGGGCCGAGCGGTCCAAGAGCTGTGTAGAGTAGGCAAGGAGTGGCTTCTCGTCTCCGTTCCCTCGAAGCCTGACAACAATCCGGAGCATATCAACCTTTTCTCCGCCGACGACCTGGAGGCCCTACTTCTGGAAAACGGCGCCAAGTCGGTGCAGATGCACCACGTCCTGAATCATCGAATCGCCCTGGCCAAGATCGATGCAGCAGATTCATAAATATCCCCGCACCCATCATCTGGCCGGCTCCAGACTCGGACCGGGCGACGAAGACCTGGAACAGATCCCCTTAAAGCTTCTCTCCGGCCGTCCCGTGGTCATAGAAGAGAAGCTCGACGGAGCCAACTGCGCCATCAGCTTCAACAGCCACGGCGATCTCCAGTTGCAGAGTCGTGGCCATTACCTCAGCGGCGGAGCCCGAGAGAGGCAGTTTGAGCTCTTCAAAGCCTGGGCCCACCGCCACAGTTCGGATTTTTTTGATGTGTTCCGAGACCGCTATATCGTCTACGGAGAGTGGACCTATGGCAAGCACACCGTGTTTTACGATCTTCTTCCTCACTATTTCCACGAGTTCGATATCCTCGATACCGAAAAGATGGAATTCCTGGACACTCCCTCTCGCCGGAAAATGCTGGAAGAGCTCCCGATCGTCTCAGTACCCGTCTTGCACTCAGGCGACGGCGTTTGCCTCAAGGAGCCTGAAGCTTTCGTCGACAAAAGTCTTTATAAGAGTGGAGATTGGCTGGACAGGCTGAGATCCCACGCAAGAGAGAACCGGCACGACCCGGACCAGGTGGTCAAAGAAACCGACGCCAGTTCTCTATCCGAAGGCCTCTACATCAAAACCGAAGAGAACGGCGTCGTGACCGGCCGCTACAAGTGGGTCCGCTACGATTTTCTGCAAACGGTGGTGGAGTCGGGCAGCCACTGGCAAGACCGGCCGTTGCTCCCGAATCTGCTGGCAGACGGGGTGGACTTGTTCAGCTAATGACTTGGAAACTGGAAGGCATAAACGACGGCACGTTCTTCGAATACCTCTCGAAGGAGTCTTGGGTGGATCCCATGCGGGGCTGCCCTCAAGATCCTATCTACCACGCCGAGGGAGACGTCTACACCCACGTTTCGCTTGTCTGTCGAAGACTGTCCGAACTCAATGAGTATCGTGCGCTCGACCAGCAAGAGAAGCAGATCATAGCCTGGGCGGCGGCTCTCCACGATATGGCCAAGCCCGCTTGTACCATCCACGAGCCCGGTGGACGGATCACCTCACCCGCCCACGCCGCCAGAGGAGCGGTGATGGCCCGACCCATCTTGTGGGCCCTGGACTGTCCATTCGCCATCAGAGAAGAGATTTGCGGCCTTGTGAACTTTCACATGAAAGTCTTCTGGGCTCTGGAGAGAGACGATCCGGCCAGGCTGGTAAGGGAGATATCGTTACGCTGCCGTCCGCGCCTACTAGCTTTGCTCGCCCAAGCCGACGCCCTGGGACGAGAGTGCCCCGATACCGACGATCTTCTGCAAAAGGTCGAGCTGTTCCGAATGCTGGCTCAGGAGCACGATTGCTACGACCAGCCCGCCGAATTCTGTACAACTGTCGCTCGCTATCAATACTTCCAAGAGCGATGGCACGATCCTCACACCCCGCCCTACGAAGACTTTCGCGGCCAGGTCATCTTACTTTCCGGTCTGCCGGGTTCGGGGAAAGACACCTGGATTCAGCGAGACGGACCCCCCTGGCCGGTCATCTCTTTGGACCAGATCCGAAGAAGCCTCAAGATCGCGCCGACCGCCCCCCAGGGGAAAGTGGCCGACGCCGCCCGTGAAAAAGCCCGTGAGTATCTACGCGCCGGACAAAACTTCATCTGGAACGCCACCAATGTGAGCCCTTTGATAAGACGGAAGTGTCTCTCGCTCTTCACGGACTACAAGGCAAGGGTCCGGATCGTCTATCTGGAGCAGCCTCTGGCCATACTGCAGGAACGCAATCGAAACCGCGACGCGGAAGTCCCCTGGAAAGCGATCGAGAAGATGACGAGGAAGTGGGAGGTCCCCACTCATCTTGAGGCTCACGAAGTGGAGTTTCTCTAGGACCAAAACTTGACAGGCCAGAGCAAAACGACTAAATACTATCAAGATAGTAGTTGTGAGCAAAGAAACCAATCCAACATTCGGGGACCTCGAACTTGAGATCCTCTCCCTCCTCTGGGAAGCCGACACCCCTCTGCTGGTGGCCGATGTTCATTCGCGCCTTCAAAGCAAGCGGGAGTTGGCCTACACCACCGTGCTCACGGTGCTCGGCAACCTTTTCAAAAAGAAAGCGGTGGACCGAGCCCGCCAGGGTAAAGCGCACGTCTACTGGGCCGTTCACAAACGGGAGCAAGCCGCGGCCGGAATGTTCTCCAACCTGCTCAATCGAATCTACAACAACAATCCAGCCGAAATGCTGGCCGGTTTCTTGAAGACCGGCACTCATCTCACCGCAGCCCAGATTGCCGATCTGAAAGACGAGCTGGAAAAGTTGGAGGAGGAGCTATGAATATCGGTCTACCGGTCTTCCAGCAACTCGTTCACCTCAATCTGAACCTGGCCGTTCTGGTCTTATTCGCCTGGGCACTCCTGGGTCGGGGGCGGGGCCCCAAGACATCTCTGGCCGTGTGGTATATCCTGGTCCTCCGATGTGCCCTGGAGCCTATCCTCTACGCCGAATCCTTGACGCCGGCCCTTGATTTTACTCAACAGGGCGTTCTCAGCTTGGCCCTGGGGCTGGGATGGGATTGCGACACGGTAAGTTTGGCACTTGGCCTAGGCACGGACCCCGTAAGTGCGGGCACACTGGCTTATCTGGCGCTGGGTAGCGACCTGTGCTCCGCGCTGGGCTTGGTGGCTCTCGTGGTCGTATCCCTTTCGCTCGCGAATCGCTTGCGGCAGCTAGGGGCGATGTCCGGAGGTGACGGACCGATTGTTTGGAGTGATACGGCCCGCACGCCCCACGTGCGAGGATGGAAAACTCCTACCGTGGTGATGCCGAACTATTTGTGCGAAACCCTCACCTCCGAGGAGATTTCCGCGGTGCTTGCTCACGAGAATGCCCACGTCAAAGGTGGCGATCACCACCTGTTCGCTCTTCTCTATCTCGCTCGTGCCTTCTGCTGGGTCATCTGGCCGCTCGGAATTGTACTGAACGGGCTAGAACAGTCCGTGGAGCGACTCCGAGACCAGGCAGCCGCCCGCGAAGTCGGCTCCAAACCCCTGGCCCGGGCGCTCTTCAAACTGGCCCAGCGCCCCCATCTTCAAGGCTCCGCGGGTTTCACCGGAAGTGTGGTGAAAGAGCGCATTCGGGCCTTGCGTCCCGGATTCGCCCGAGAATCGATCCTGGTGGCCGGCCTCGCCCTCACCCTTTTGAGAACAGTTATCTTGTGAGCTTTTTTTGCAACTAACTACTAAGGAGATAGTAGATAATGACACTGCTCAAACATCGTGTTAGCGCGGCACTCTTGCTAGTAGCCTTCTTGCTCTCATCTTGTCAGAAACCCGAGCCGATCGCCTCCGAGCCTCCCTTACCTCCGCCCACAACAACGGAAACGACTCCGACAGCAACCGGTGAGCATCTCTCTACCGAGTACCTTCTCCGACCGCACGACGAACCCCGACTTCCGGCAATCGCAAGCCCTCGTCTCCAATGGACCCAACCAGACTCGCTGAGTCTCCCTCTACTGAGAACACCGGATTGGGTAGAGCCGGAATTCACCGCTCATCCACCGGAGTTATTGCTCCAAGGTTCCCGGCCTCTTCCGGAGTTCTCCCCACCAACCGGCCTCAGTCTCCCTCTCCGTCATCCCGAATTCCCGTCGCTGCCTGAGCCCGAACTCAATCTCGCGCTGTCCAACCCCCTCACCTCGGAGTCTCTCCAGTTTCGGCCCGAGGGTGGTAAGCTACGCCCCCGCTCTCCCTACTGGATGCCCGGACACACCTCTCAAAATTTCGTCCTGTACAGCGTGCACGACGGGCTTCCGCTCCACCCGGGTGTGTGGTGACAAACGAAGGAGGATCGGGCTCCTTTGATAACCTCCCGGTATGAAACACCTGTCCTTAATACTGACCATCTGCCTCTTTACTTTAGGCATCGCCGTTGCCGATTCGCCGTTTAAGATCGACACCATCAAGCCTCAGGAAATCTCTCCCGGCGTGGTCCAGGTCAAGCTGAAGACGACCCTGCTCGAACCACTCACTTTCACTGAAACGGTGCCGGTCCCCACCGCTCCCATTATCCTCAACGGACGGCTGCAGCTGAAGAACGCCCTCATGGAAGAGAGTATTCTAGGCAGTTTTCTGCACGAAGACATGGATGGAGACGGACATCTGAACCAAGTCCTGGTGAGGCCCTGGGAGAAAGGCGTTCGCATCGGAGGTGTCAAGATTGAGACCATGGGTGAGGGCGGGCCCCGGCAAGAGCCCTATCGTGAAAACGGTGAAATGAAGAGGTACCGACTCGACCCCAACGGTCCCGAGTTTTCCGTCCTCTATTTTGCGGACCCCGTGATCGGCATGCTGTTCGGCCACCGCACCGAACGACCTGAAGTTCTGGAGCTGGCTAATCCCAATCTTCAACTGGTGGTATTTGAACACAGCACCCCCGTGAAGGGCCCGACTTTTCTGCCCAACGAGCCTAATTTCAAGATGACCGTGGACGGCAAAGAGCCGGAGGAGAAGCATCTGCTCTTTGCCTGGGAGCCGGGACTCTTTCAAAAGCTGAATCTGTCGGAGCGTTGGCTGAGAGCCTGGTGGGTCACCATTCCGCTGCAGCGCAAACCGGGCGTCAGCGAGCACACCTTGCAGGTGGAAGCGGGGCTCGCCTCACCGAATCTGGGTCTCTTTGCCCAGATCAACTACTCCACCGAGAAAGGCGTGCAGATGCGCACCGACCGTTCCGTGGGGCTTCTCTGGACCCGACACAAGAATAATAAGGAAGATTAATCTTCCAGCAACGTCTTCAAGACAAGGACAGAGGAGAGCGCACAGCCCAGGATCACCAACTCCATACTGTGGTTGGTGAGAGAGTGCAGTTTACCGACCACGGCCGAAGCCAGAGCCGCCCCTCCGTACTGAATCAGCCCCAGGAGAGCCGAAGCGCTGCCCGCTCTTTCACTCTGCTCTGCCAACGCCCCGGCCGTTGAGTTGGGAAAGACCAGACCGAGAGAGGCCACGAACACGAAGAGACAGACGATGCTGACCCAGGTCGGTAGACCGACCTCCATTCGGGAAGCGAGTAGGACGGCCGCACCGGTGCTGATCGGGATCACCAGATGCAGCACCTTGGCGTAGCTTCGAGTTCGTAACAGCCAGGTGTTGAGTTGGGAGGCTCCGATGAGGCCTATCGCGTTCATGGCAAAGAACATCGTGTATTGCCGCGACGTGAATCCGAGATGCTCCATGAAAAAGTTGGGAGAGCCGGTGATGTAGGCAAAGAGTCCGGCTTGGATCAAAGCCCCCGTCAGGGCGTAGCCCAGGAATCCTCGGTGCTGCAAGAGTTCCCGGAGCGTGCGCAAGAACCGACCACCGATGTGTGGGGTCGTCTTTTGGGTTGCGGGTACGACCGCGGAGGCGGCTTTCATGACCACCGCGGCAAAAACGGCGCAAAGCGCGAAGATGGCTCTCCAGCCGATATTCGCCGAGATCACTTGCCCGATGAGAGGAGCCAGGACAGGCGCTAAGCCCATACACAACATGACCAGGGAGAAGACCTGGGCTGTTTCTTGAGGGGTAAAGAGATCTCGGATTAAGGCCCGCCCGACGACCATTCCCGCGCAAGAGCCGAGGGCCTGAACGAAACGGAGAACCAGAAGCGTTTCGATATTGGGAGCAAAGGCGCATCCGATGGAAGCCAGGATGTAAACAGCGAGTCCGGCGAGGAGCGGTGTCCTGCGCCCTATCCGGTCGCTGATAGGGCCGTAAATGAATTGACCGAGGCAGAGGCCGGTGAAGAATGTGGCCAAAGTCGCGGCCACGGCGCCGGAGCTAGCTCCGAGATCTTGCTGGACCAGCGGAAAGGCCGGAAGATAGGTATCGATCGACAACGGCCCCAGCGAAGCCAGGGCCGCGATCGTAAAAATTACGTAGAGTCGGCGTTTATCGTTCCAAATATCGGTCACCCCACGATCATAGAGGGTTACTGATCATTTGGTCAATCAATATCTTTCTGATGGATGTATCACATTTATTGATTGATGCTGTCCTGAATCCGTGCCCGATACTTCCGATAGAGCTCTTTCTGCCGATCATCCAGGCTGATCTCTCGTCCCTCTCCCCAAGCTCGGGTCACCACCGGAGCGACATCCAACAGATCCCCTTCGCAGAGCACAAAGCTCGCCTTTTTGCCTTTCTCGATGGAGCCCAGCTGGTCCTCAACACCGAGAATTCGAGCCGGGTTGAGAGTCACTGTTTGCAACGCTTGCACCGGGGTCAGCCCGAACGCTCGCGTCCGACCAGCAAGATCTCTCACTTCTCGGACGTCGAAGGCCAGACCCATCGGCGATAAAGCCACCGTGACACCGGCGGCGCGCAGTATTTGGGGCACGCGGTAGTGCAGATCGTACCTTTCCCGATCGCGCGGGTTCTGGTTGAAGACACTTCCGTACACCACCGGAATGTCGCGAGCAGCCAATTCTTCCGCGAAGAGATGAATATCTCGACCGGCCACCAGCACCGGCTTCACGCCTTTCTCTTTGCTCCAGTCCAAAGCGCTACGAATCTGTTTCTTTCCGTCGACCCGAATGAGAACGGGGGCTTCCCCTTGAGCGTACGGCTTGAGCGCACCCCATTTCACGTCTTCCACTTCAGTCTGTCGATAAGAGCGAGCTTCAGCAAAGGCATCGTTTAAAAAAAAGAGAGCTTTGCCGATATCCTCCAGCGCCTCTTTCTTCTTCTTCTCCTCATCGATGTTAAGACTGACTTCCAGACCCGGCCAATCCACCGCCAGAGCCCAGGTCGGTCGCACCGTCATCTCTTCCCAATCCCAACCCCAGGTCCGCATCACCGAACCCTGACCGGCGATCGACGCGCCGGTGGGGTTGACGCCGGAATACAGCACTCCCTGAGAGCGAGCCACCCCGATCGTATCGGCCTCGGCTCGATAGGCGTAGCGCGCGATGAGATTGGGATTGAGCAGACCTACTTCCCGGTTGTCACGGGTGGCCCGAAGCGACTCGACACCCACCAGCCCGAGTGCGCTGTCGGCGTCGATCAGGGCCGGATAGAGATGGGCCCCTTCCAGGTCGACCTGAGTTCCAGCGGGTGCCGCACCCTGTCCGACTTGTTCGATGCGGTCGCCCGCCACCACGACGTATCCCTGGAAAGGCTCGCCCACGGCGGTGTGGATGGTTCCGTTGACGAGAACGTAGCGGTCAGGCTGAGCCAGCCCTATTCCGGAAAGCAAGAGGAGCAAACAAAGCAGTCGTTTCATTTCTTTTTCTTCTCCTCCAGCAGCTTCAAATAGGCCGCGCGTTGTTTGACGACTTCGTCCACTCTCTGCGGCTCCAGAGAGCGGTCGAAATAGCGCTTGCCGTCGATCCAGGTTTGGAGAACGACGGCGTTCTGACTCAGCGGATTGTCGCTCCAAATGACGAAATCGGCGTCTTTGCCGGCGGTCAGCGTCCCGATCCGGTCGCCCACACCCAGCTGAATCGCCGGATTTTTGGTGATGAGGTCCAGGCACTGTTCGGCGCTGAGCCCTCCGTAGCGCATGGATTTCGCGGCTTCGGTATTCAGGCGGCGGGCCAGGTCGTTGCTGTCGGAGTTGATGCTGGTCATCACACCGGCTTCGGTCATCAGACTCGCGTTGTAGGGGATGGCGTCCTCCACCTCCACTTTATAGGCCCACCAATCGGCGAACGTGCTGGCCGTCGCTCCGTGCTCTTTCATGGCCTCGGTCACTTTGTAGCCTTCCAGGACGTGCTGAAAGACGTTGACCTTGAAACCGACTTCATCGGCCGCCCGAATCAGGGCCAGGATCTCGTCTTGGCGGTAGCTGTGGCAATGCACGATGCGACGGCCCTCCAGCACATCCACCAGGGCATCGAGCATCAGGTCGGGTTTCGGGTCCTTACCTTCTTTTTTCAGCTTTTGATAGTTGCGAGCAGAGATGAAAGCGCCTCGGATCAGCTCCACAACACCCATCCTCGACTGGGGATAGCGAGTGGTGTGAGCGTCGCCCCAGTTGCTCTGTTTGGGATTCTCTCCCAGAGCAAACTTGATGCCCTCCGGAGCTCCCTCCATCACCATCCGCGAAGGAGGTTCCCCGTAACGCCATTTGCAGGTGATAGACTGCCCTCCGATGGCGTTGGCGGAGCCGTGCAAGATGTTGGCTGTCGTCACACCGCTCGCGAGCTGCAGGTAGACCTCGTGGTCAAACGGATTGATCACGTCTTTCATCCGCACCATGGCGGTGATGTTTTTACCGGGCTCGTTCACCATCCCATCCACGGCGGTGTGGCTGTGAGCATCCACGATACCGGGGGTCACGTGGAGTCCGCTTCCATCTATCACGTGAGCGGCCGGGCCGCTCGACTGACCTACCGAGACGATCTTGCCACCTTGCACGGCGAGGTCACCGGTCACGGTACCGCCGTCTTGAGTCCAAAGGGTGGCCCCTTTCACTACCACCGAACCCGGGGCGAAGACGCTCGGTTTGTGCTCCGGCGGCTTCGAATAGTCGGCCTCTTTGACGAAGTCGCGTGGCTTCACCTTATCGGCCTCCGGCTCTTCGCCCAGCGCTATTTGCTTGTAGTCGGGGTAGCGTTTGCCGTCGATCCAGACCTCTTCGATGGAACTCTCGCCTGAAAACAGCTCTCCTTTCCTCACCACAAAGCTGGCCGATTTCCCCGGCTCTAAACTTCCATACTGAGAGAGCCCCAGCAGTCCGGCCGGCTCGGTTGTCAGTCCGCCTAGAGCAGCTTCCTTGGTCAAGCCGGCCGAGATAGCTTCTTGAACCCTCTGCTCGAGTTTGTCGGGGCTTTTCAAACCGTGGGTGGTTAGAGAAAAACGAACGCCTTTCTCTCTCAGCCAACGGGCGTTGGCGGGAGCGGCGTACCACTCGGTCAGGAGATCCAGGCTCAGTTGCTCCTCGCTGACTCCCTCTTTCATCTTCACCGTTTCCGGAAAATCGAGAGGGAGGATAAACTTGCCCCCGGCCGCCGTCTTGAACCAATCCAGATTTTTCCACTCCTGGCCGGACAAAACCACGACGATATTGGTCAATCCGACCTCTTCAGCGACCGCGAACAGACGAAGCGTTTGCAAGAAGTCGTCGGCTTGCAAAAGGAGAGGCCTCTGCCCCAACTGTACGGCTCTCAACGACTCGAGCGCTCCTTGATAGTCCGGGCGCATCGTGCCCAACGCCTGCTCGTCTCTCCATTGGGCATACCAGGCGCAGTCTAGAAAAGTCTGCCGAATGAGCGCCACGTTGCCCATCAAGGAAAGAGGGTAGTTTTCCCCTTTGAGTTCGCCCCAACCGCCTTGCTCGAAAGCCAGGACGGAGTAGGCCGAGGGAGCGAGTAAGAGTTCGGAATCCAGGTCGGAAGAGCCGGTCTTGTAGATCGCCGATTGTCCCCTGAAGATCCCCTGACCGGGCGCCACCGCGACCACCGCGAAGCCTTGCTTTCGATAGTCCTTCAAGGCGTCGTCTTTGAGGTTGAGATTCTCCGAAACCAGGAAGTCGTCGTGGACCTTTGGGTGACTTCCGGACACGGGAGTGGCGGGCGTCTCTTTGAGCCCCACCTCTTTGGCCGCCACATAGGGGTCGAGGAAGGCGGCGTGGACCACGCGGTCGGAGAAATCGACTTTTCTTACTCCGGCGGGGGCTGAGATGCCCGTGCCCGCGGCCTGGATGACTCCGTCTTTTAGATAGAGTTGACCGTTCGGGATGACCCGCTCCGGAGTGATATAGAGCTTGGAGGTCGTGATCAAGTACTCGTTCTGGGGCTGACCCCAGGAGGACGGATCTTCCTGAGCCCAAGCCGGTGTCAGGAGTAGTATCGCTAAGAGAAAGAAAAACCGTTTCATCTCGACAAGCGTTTTACGCTCAAGCAGTTACTCCCCCGGACAACATAGGAACCCCTTTTTGCAATTCGTTAATGGCTCTGTAACAACTTTTACAGAACCAAGCACGATCCACGTGTATCAGATCGACCTCATCTTCTGTACTTTTAGGGTATGAAGAGTGCTGCGTCCAAAAACGACAAAACAAATCTGCTGAGAGCGGAACTGATCTATCGAATGGAGCGAGGTGACCGGTCGGCCAAGAGACTTCTTACCGGACTGGCCCGTCATCGAGGCGAATCGGCGGTCGATATTATCTTCCGCTATCAGCGAGCAGCCGGACCGCTCTTTTTAGAACGTTTCCTCTTCATCCTCGGAGCGCTCTGTCTCGGACTCTCCATGGGCGTCTGTGCGCTCACCGCCGCCAGACTCGTCCCTACCGAAGTGGAGTCCCTCTTTCTCTGCCTTGGCGCGTTCCTCATGGCTCAATTCAGCTTCTCCGCCTACGGGAGGCTCTCCCAGGCTCGGTTTTATGCTGATGGATTCTCAAGAATCTTGGCCAAGTACCCTTAATCGACATCGCTGCCTGATGTTTTGATGCCTTGCATTCTTCTCTTTTAGACATCTTGACATCAACCGGTCTCCGAGACCGATGAGGACTGTTCTGAATCCGGGCCCCCAGCACGCCACTATTCTGTTTTCTCTTCTGGAGAAGCTAGGCACGGCCGGCAACCTGACGACCGACGCCCATCTTGCTTCCGTCCCCATCGAATATCAAGCCGAGTTGCATTCCACCGACTCCGATTTCAGTCGCTTCCCAGGACTCAATTGGCGGAACCCCTGGCATAGGTCCATCACAACCCGTGCTCATAAGGCTCCGGCTTCATCACCAACCCCGGCGGAGGCCACTCCTCAAGCCGCGGCCATTCCTCCACCGGCCGCCCTACTCCGGTGTAGGTCCAGCAGGCGACCGGCCCTGACTCGGTCACGACCGAGACAGCCACTCTGAGATATTCCGAACGGCTCCCCGGAAAAAAGCCTTCAAAGCGGTCGAGGATGGGAAGCGCCGTCGTTCCGTCTCGCAGATAGAGGAGCTGGCCCCTGATCGGATGGCCGTCCGAACATTCCGGAGCTGCCTGAAGCTCTAAATCGCTATCGTAGTCGCCGGTGCCCAGCCGTCCGTGGATTGGAAGAAACAGGGCGGGATAGTGATCGGGCCTCAACCGCATCTCTCCCCGGATCTCGGCTTCCTCCCACCGCTCGACCCAGTGCCGAAGCATAAAATCGTTGCACTCTCCCACCTTCAGGGAGCCGTAGACAAATAGCCTCAAAAACGAACTCATGGCACCTCCGATTCTCAGTCCTGGTCCATTTTACCCACCGATCGGCTTCAAATGGAGCTTTAAAGCCTGACCTGGCAGGAACCCACAATCGAAAAAAGTATATCTGCCTTCCAGATTACAAAACCTAGGAAAGATTATGTCCACTGGTACCGAGACCAGCTTCCAAGAACTGATTAAAAGCGCTGAGGAAGCCTTCAACGAAAAAGATTTTGAAAAAACCGTCGAGATCATGAATCAGGCCCGCAAATGCCTGCCTGACACGGCTCAGGATGATGAGATCGAACGGATCCACTACACGCTGGGTTACTGCTTTAACGAGCTAGATAAACCCACCGAAGCCAATCCGCATCTGAAGAAAGCCTTGCGTTTGGCCGAGAAGAACGAGCACGAAGCGGGTCAAGCCCGGGCCTTCGAACAGCTCGGTTCGGCCGCTTACCGAAAGAACGACCATCGAAGCGCTCTAGCCTACTTCCGCGCCGCGCTGGCCGTTTACCGTAAGCTCGACGACAAGGCCGGCCTGGCTCGTACCCTGCGAGACCTCGGCTCCATCCAGAGCGACCTGGCTCAAGACGGTGAAGCGGAGACCAACTTTGAAGAAGCCAAAGGGCTGTTTAAGGAGTTGGATGATCTCGAAGGTCAGATGGCCTGTATCACCAACGTCGGTCTCCTTCATTACCGTAAGGGCGGACCTCAAGCTTCGGTGAAAGTCTACGAGAAGAGCTTCGACGAAGATGGAATCAACCACTATCTTCTGCTGAACAACGCCGGTTTCCTGAAGCTGGTCGTCCACGAGTATCCGGAAGCCCGCAATTTCTTGGAAAAGGCGGAAGCCGACCTCAAGGACCGCGGCGCCATGGACGACAACGCGGCTCTGCTTTATCTCAACCTGGCGGTTGTGGAGGCCCTGGAGAAAAGCTTCGAAGAAGCCATGGGGCACCTCGACGAAGCGAAGAAATACTTCGACGAGTATCCCGACGGTCGAGCCGTGGAGCTGGTTCTCTGTGCCAACGGACCGGAAGTGAAGGAGCACGGATTTGAGCCGTTCCTGGTAGTAGAAGATGCCCACAAAGACGGTGTCATCGCTATGAACAAGGCCGCCGTGATTGCTCGCGAAGACGAAAAGAGACTGGACGAAGCGATCGCTCTAGCCGAAGAGGGCGTGGCTCACAACAGAGATATGGCCTATCCCTACTTCGGTCTCGGCTGGCTCTACATGCGAAAAGGCGACAGCCAGAAAGCGACCACCTACTTCAAGCGGGCGGCCGGTCTCGATTCGCAAAACGAAACGATCCGCAAAGCCCTCCAGACGGTCAACCCCTACATCGATCAGAAGGTCGGTCGGAACGAACCGTGTCCTTGCGGCTCAGGTAAGAAGTTTAAGAAGTGCCACGGCAAGGCGTAAGCACCCCAAGACTCTCCAAGCGCGAACGAGTTCTCAGAACCTTCGCCGGTGAAGAGGTCGATCGCCGGCCCTTCACCTTCTGGTGCCCGTTTGGATTGTCTCACATGAAAGGGGAGTCGCTGGCCGCGGCGGCTCTTACTTTCGCCGCCACCTATGGGATGGAGCTTCTCCGATTTCCGGTGGTGAGGGATCTGCCTTTGGGCGAGCAGGTCTCGTTGGACCGTCCTCACGACCTCACTCAGTTGGAAGTGCTCAAAGCCCACTCCGGGTTTTGGACCGAACGGTTGGAGGCTTTGAGAGTCGCTCGCAAGATGAGCGATAAAAAGGTCGCCTTGTTTGAGTCCGTGCCGGGTCCGTGGACGGCCCTCTCCTACGTCTGCAGTCGCGGCGTTCTGGATACGGCGGAAAAGAGCCACACCAACTTTCTGGGGAAAGCTCTGGAAGACGTGACCTCCTCTTTAAACAACTATCTGACCGAGTTGCTGAGCAAGGACTGGGTGGACGGTCTGGTCGTCGAAATCGAATCCGCCAGCTATGAACTCCGTGAACCCGCCGTGTTCGAGGATGTGGTCAAACCGCACCTTAAGCACATGCTGAACCATATCACCAAGGTCTCGGAAGTGCCGATCTGGCTTCAGGTCCGAGGCAATCGTGTCTATCTCGATCCGCTGCTGGACCTTCCTCACCAGATGGTTTCGTGGCCACACCTCAGCTGCGGACCGAAGCTTGAGAATACGCTTCCCAAGGGTTACAAAGGCCGATTGGCCGGCGGTTTGAACGAGCAGGCTCTCAGCGATATGTCGTATCAAGATATTCGAATGCATGTGGAAGAGGCTCGCAACCATCACGTCCACATGTTTTGCGTCGGGGATCAGCTGCCGGCCGACATCAGCCCGCGTCGCTTGAGCGCGCTGGCCAGCTTTCTGCAAAAACGCGATCGCGCCCCCGAATAGGGAAGCCTAATCGCGGGCTTTGAGTATGCGCTCGTAGAGTTCCGTCTGAGAGAGGGTCTGCAGGATGGCAAACGCCATCAGAGCGTAGACCGGCACGTGGGTCAGTTGGGCGAGCGCTCGTGTGTTCAACTCGTACATGAGGGGCGTCCCCGCCACGATCTTCGAGCGGAAGATCGAGACCAGGAGGACCGATGTCACCCCTTGCGTCACCGCGAAGATCCCAAAGATACGTAGGTAGGCTCCGACACTTCCGCCCCGGGGTATCTTCACTTCGCTGTCCGGCTCTCTCCAGGTGAACGGGTCTCGGAGTCGGGTGAAGAGTCCGGGAAGCATGCACGTCAGGCCCTGGGTGAGAGTGAATCCGGGAAAGAACGGGCCGGTCGGTCGGAAGGCGAATCCGATCAAATCGGTCAGACAACCGACAGCAAACCCGGTTCGCGGCCCCAGCAACATGCCCCCCAGAAGAAGGGGAAACCCGGCGAATTTGGTGATCGGGCCGGGGAGCGTCGGCAGGAGAGAGATCACGAAGCTCAAGGCCACAATCATGGCACCCAGAGCGATTCTTTGAGCCGAACCTTTCATCTCGTGCAAGACATTTCGCCTTCATAAGGAAGACACCCGCAACCAAAGCTATTTCCACAGGAATAGTGGGCTGGGAATCACGGGCTGGAGTAGATGATGTCGGACAGAGATGGCTGGTTTGATGGGCGAGGGCTGGACCTCCTAAGGGAGAACTTCCTCGACGATCATGAAGGCTGGAAGAAATACATAGAAGACAGCCAGATTACGGCCGAAGAGATCCTGGAGCAGGAAAACCGGATCATCAGCATGCTTCGCGACCTGGAACCCACCATCGACGACGCGCTCCATAAGCGACTCACCGAGGTGCTCCTGGAGTACGAAGTTTTGGTGAACATGGCCCTGATTCACTACCCCTCGGTGATGGACAGCGAACAGTATTGGTCGCTCAGCCTGAGCCAGGGTCACTAGGGCGTGTCCTGAATCTTTAGAAATACCCCCATTTTAAGTCGAAATTCCTATCGACAATGAACTATTTTTTTGCTACAATTATACAGATTATTTTGTAACCCAGAGGCTCTATGAAACAGGATATTGTACTCATCGAAAACACCAAATTTATTGAGATTCTACTTCACTACCGCGGCGTGACCAACTAGCCGACTCGATCACGCTTTTTCTTCACCAAGCACGAGTCCCAGCCTCTTAGTAGGAAACAGAGCCGTCGACCTCCAAGCAGACCACAGACCTCTCCCGCTAACCCAAAGATAAGACTCGTCTTGCTCAAACCAACCTTATACTCTGCGGAAATTCTCGCACACTTTCGAGAAGTCGTGCCGCTGGATAAGCTATTGTCGCGTCTGGCTGCCGAATTTCAGGAGCGTATCGACGGATGTTCCGCCGTGCTTCTTGCTTATCGGCCCACCCCCGAGCATCACGCGGTCATCGGCACCAGCTCTAATCCCCATCCCGAAATCGATCTCGTCATCCGATCCCTGGAGCAGCAAGCATCCACTTGTTGCGAACCGGTCGAGATCGCGGAGGAAGAGCACGGCAAAATCCGCCGCCTATTGGGCGTTTCCACTACCAGAGGCCTCCTCTATCCCGTCCGCTCTTTACCCGGCGCGCCGGTAGAACTCTCGGTCGTTGCTCTCTTTGACGAGACCCGACCTCTTCCCGAAGAGGCCCTTCCTGAAGCTCATCTCCATGAACTGCTCTTTCACCTACGCGGTGCGGCGCTTCGCCAAAGCCAGTTCCAGGTCAACGGTTCAGCCAAGGAAAACGGATCCCGGCCTCAAGCTTCACTGACCGAGGTGGGAGCCGCTCTGACCACGGCCCTCAACCTCGAGGATCTCTCTCGTCTCATCCTGGAAGTCTCAGCCAAACTGGTGAATGCCCACCACGGCACCATCAAACTGATCGAAGGTCAGCAGGAGGTACTGAAATTCTCCCTGGAAAGAAACGCCCACCCCAGCGAGAGCGGATATTTCTATCTCCCCATCGCCCGCCACGGACGGCTCAAGGCTCTGCTCACTCTGGCTCGTGAGCCCGAAGAACTCTCAACCGATCTGGTCAACGTTCTACACCAATTTGCCGACCAGGCCGCGATGGCCATTGAAAACGCTCAGATTTTCGAATGGGAGCAGGAGCGTGCCCGGGAAGCCACCGCCCTCTATCAGGCGGCTCGCACTATCGAAGAGGCCCAAGAACTTGACGACATCCTCGGCTCGGCCACCGAAGTCTTCACTCGCCTTGCCGGGGTCGATCGTTGCATCATTCTCCTAAAAGACAGTCGCAAGTCTTTCTTCGCCGTGGCCTCCGCGGCCGGGCTTTCTCCCGACCAGGAGCAGTTTTTCAGCACTTTTCGGCTCTCCATCTCACGTCTCTCCACCAAAAACAAGCAGAGCCTCTTCCAGGGCACACCCATCCATTTTACCTCCGCACCCGAGGAAGGCTCCGGGTTCGAAAAGTTCACCACCCTCTTGCCCAGCTATTCTTGTCTGATTCTGCCGCTCAAATCGCAAGATCGCTTGCTAGGCTTGATCTTCCTGGATTCTTCCAAAGGAGCCCACCACTTCTCTTCGGCCAACGTTCGACAGCTGCTCACTTTGAGTTTACAGTTGGCCAACGCCATCCAGCGGGCGTCCTTGATTCAGAAGCTCCAGGAAAACCTCGGTCCCCTGAAAGCGCTCTACCAGGTCTCCACCGCCATCACGGGTACGCTCAGCCTCCCCCGGGTCATCCGTCTTATCGTGGACCAGGCCGTGGAACTGCTGGACTCCGTCTCCTGCGCCTTATTGGTGCTCGACGAAACCGGCGAGAGCTTCCGTATCGAGACTAGCGGACCTGATAACGAAGCCTTCCAGCAGCCCAGCTTCCAAGCCCGGATGGCCAAACAGAGCGTAGAGAGTAAGAAACCCCACGCTCACTATATCGATCAGGACGACACCGACGAGTCGGTTCGAAATGAGTTGGTGGCCCACAATTTCGGTGGTCTTCTGTCCGTTCCGCTGATCGCCAAAAAACGTATGGTGGGCGTCCTCAACTGCTTCGTGCCGCCACGAATCCGTTTTCGACAGCAAGAGATCCGACTGATCAAAGGGTTTGCCAACCAGGCTGCCATCGCGGTCGACAACGCTCGTTTGCACGGGATGATCCGCTTCAAAATGAACGAACTCGGCACTCTCTTCGAGGTCAGTAAAGCGGTCACTTCGACTCTCCAACTTACCCGGGTCCTCGAGGAGATCGTTTATCACGTACGGACCATCCTCAATGCCGAAGCTTGTGTATTGATGCTCAAAGAGGGCAACCACCTCAAGGTCAAAGCCATCAAAGGCTTGGAGCCCGAACAGCACAAAGAGAGCATATCGGTAGGCGAAGGGCCGGCGGGGGTCGCTGTGAAGACCGGACAGACCCTGGTTTATCACGAGGAGAAACCGCTCCCGATCACCGATCCTAACACCATCATCCGTACCGGTCTCTCCGTCCCGATCAAAACCCGGGGCAACATCATCGGACTGATCAACGTCTACTACAAAGACTACGTAGACCACACTCCCGCCCAACTCAGCTTGCTGAGTACCCTTTGCGGGCAGGCCGCGGTAGCTATCGAAAACGCGCGCCTTTTCGCCGACAAAGAGCAAGTGACCGAGCTCCTAAGGAGCTCGCTCATCCCCGACGAGAAGATGAGCTTCAAAAACCTCACCATAGGTCACCGCTTCATTCCCTCGATGGATCTTTCCGGAGACTACTACGACCTGATACCACTCGGGGAGAAGAAGTGCGCCTTCGTCATCGCCGACGTCTCGGGGAAGGGCCCCGAAGCCGCTATCCAGACTATCCGCGCCAAGCACGTCATCCGAAGTTACGCCTCGGCCGGCTACGGTCCGGCCAAGATCCTTTCCATGCTCAACCATCACGTTCTCAAGTCCTCTTCGGAGATGACGCGGGCCGTGACCGTCTTCTACGCCGAAGCCGATCTGGAGGAGATGAGGCTCACCTACGCCAGCGCCGGTCACGAACAGCCCCTCTATTGGCAAGGCTCCGACCTCGAGGCCGACCTCTTGGAAGCCGACGGCATTATGATTGGCGCCTGGGCCGAAGCCGAGTTCGAGGAGAAGTCGCTAACCATCCAACCGGGCTCCTGGCTTTTGATGTACACCGACGGGCTCACCGAAGCTCGATCGCCCTCGGGAGAGTTTTTTGGTCTGGAACGGATCAAGACTATTCTCGAAAAACACGAAGGTAATTCAGCTCAGCGGCTGGTCAATCGGCTCTACAGTCGCATTCGGAAATTCACTCGCGAGCGAATCACCGATGACTTCTCGCTCCTAGCCGTTCGCTTCTAAGCAACCCCATTTTCCCGTCTTTGCGACGTTCTCACGCCTTGTGATCTATTCGCACAAAAAATGTTCTGTTTAAATCATCCTCTGTGGATAACTTTGTGGAAATGTTGATAACTCCAAAATATTGAAAAACTTTCTATTTTATGAAGGAACTTCACCTTTTATAGAATATTATTCAATTACGATGAGTAAGACTTCCCCAGAACTAGCCCAGAAAATTGTTGACCTACTACTGAACGACCCCGGCGTAGCTGACTCCTGGTCCATCCAGCGAGTCTCTGCAGAGGAGTCTCGACCGCTCGAAGAGCAAAACTGCGTCGGCTGCAAAGAGCAATTTATGCCTAAAGCCGTGGGACGCCAGTTCTGCTCGCGGGACTGCTACAACGAGTACCTTGAGCGCAAGCGCAAGGCCAAAGGCAAGACCAAGACCAAGCCGAAGCGTGAACGTGCTCCCGGACAGCTTGGACCCGGTCGCCGCTTTACCGGTGAGGTAGCAGAATATTGCTGCTCTCGCCAGGGCCTCGCTTCGGTCTACGAAGTGCAGCAAGAGATCCATGAGAAGTTCGGTATGCGAGTGGGTATCACCACGATTTATCGCGCTTGGAGACGTCGCGCTTCCGGCGTTAGCAAGAAGAAAGACGGTACCAACGGATAAAAGAAGGTTCCGGGCTGTTGGGGCCCGGTGGCCATCCGTTTAACCATTGTTCACAATTCTCGTCTTATTTGCTCCTAAAGTAAGAGAGTGAGAATATCGAACTTTTCTTCTCAAAGTTTAGCGCAAGGCGCTAAGCAGCTGAAAAAGCTTCAGGACCGCCACGACGAGGTCGTTCGCCACGAAGAGGCGCACTACCGCGAGGCGGGCGACCTGGCGCTTTCCGGCCCGCGATTGACCGACCACGTCGAGGGTGCCGATGGCAAGATGTATGCCACCGGCGGTCACGTCATGATCGATACCTCGGAAACCGGCGATCCCGAAAAGGATCTGGTCCGCGGTAAAACGATCGTTCGGTCGGCCGAAGCTCCGCTCAGCGTCGACAGCGAGATGTCGCAGGCTGACAAGAATGTGGCCGGTAAAGGTCGGCGCATGATTGAGAAGAGTCAACAGAAGCTCGACAAGCTCAAAAAGCTGAAGCTCACAGTGGGTGGACTGGCGAGCAAGCTCAATACTCAGCAAGTACAAACTCTGGCTAAGGGTTTGGACCTGGATATGAATCCAGGTCGTATCGTCAATTTTCTGGTCTAGATATTCCAATATCTAGACTATCCCACAGGCCCAAGGAATAGATTCTCCAGTTTCGTATTTTCGAAATCCATGAGGATTCTGTTAGTTTTTTTTCTTTTCTTGTTGTTACTATTACCGGGTCACGCGCAAGGCTCCCAATACGAACTCGGCCAGGAGTTGCAGAACGCCGCCGCAGCGGGTGACTTGTCTACCGTTCGCCGAATCATCGAGGGAGGCTTTGACGTCAACTCCGACCTCGGCGGCAGTTCCACGGTTCTGCACATGGCCGCTTCCTGTGGCCGGACCGAGATCGTAAACTACTTGCTCTCCAAGGGAGCCGACCCGACGATCAGAGATAGTTTGAATAGAACGCCCGAAGCGCTCGCGCGAGCCATGAACCACCGAGAGACCAGCCAGGTGTTAGCTGCCGCGGAAGCAAGCAGCCCCACCGCTGTCAACTCAACATCTCAATCAAGCACGCAAAATGTCGCCGGCAAAACCTCAACACCTTCCGCTCCGCAAACTCCCGCTCACAACCAGAGCGCAGACACTCAAGGGGTAACCAAGCCACCTCAGAGCCCCCCAAAAAGCTCGAACAACCTCTCTCAAGCCAGTGGTGGTCCCATCCCGACAGGGATCTATCAGGGCTACGACAAGTTCGTCGCCGTTGGCACCGACCAAACCAACTATAAAGAGAAACTGGCCATTCTGGGCGGAGGCCGCTACGAGCGCCGATGGGGCGGATCTCAGCCCGGCACGTACACCTACAATGCAGCAACGGGCGTTATCACGTTCACCAGCGGTCCTTACGCGGAAGACGGTGTGACCGCTCGTTTCGGTAAACGCGGCGACGGCAAGCCCTTGATCACGATTACCTACAATCTCGGTCGTCTTGGGACTGATGACGATTTCTTCGTCCTGGTGAGTCCCTAAGAAACCGGGAGAGCTACCTGAGACCGGAGTGCGGGAGAAAGAAAACATGGGCAACGACCTTTTGAAGAAGGCGGCCCAATAAATCTCGCTAAACCATAGCGATGAAAATTCTACTCCTCCACGGCTGGTTGCTCGAGCGCTCCGGCTCCAACGTCTACACCGCCAGTCTCGCCCATCAGTGGGCCCAGGCCGGACACGAAGTCCATCTCTTTTGTCAGGAACGACATCCCGACAGGTGGCCGTTCATCAGCCGTAGTCTGGTCTACAATCGGGACGGCACCGTGGATCGTTGCGAGTTGGAAAGCGAGCCGTTGGCCGGTTCATGTACTCTGCATCGCGCCGACATCGGAGACCTTTTGCCGGTTTTCAACCTTGATAAGTACGAAGGCTTTTCGGTGGTCAAACGATTTGTGGACATGACCAATGAAGAGATCGAAAACTACCTTAAGATTTGTGTAGACTGCTTGAAACGAGTGGTCGACGAAAACCCCGTCGACGTAGCGTTCGCCAATCACGTCATCCCCAATCCCACTATCTTGAGTAGGCTCAAAGAACACTCCGGGACTCCCTTTGCCGTCTTCCCCCATGGAAGCGCCATCGAATACGCGGTCAAACCGAACCCCTATCTCAAAGAACTGGCTCGGGAAGCCCTGGACTCTTGCGATCTTCTCATCGTGGGCAATCAGATCGTGACCGACCGAATCTATCGTCTCTTCCCGGAACGCAAAGGCGATTGGCAGAGAAAGCACTGCATCGTCTCGGTGGGAGTGGACACCAGCCTTTTCCAACCGTTAGCGCATCATGAACGTGATGGCTCCATTTCCCGGCTTCTGGCCCTGCCCAACTCCGGCAAAGGAAAATCTCGCCTCCAGACCGCGGAATTATGCCGAGCATCGGACTCCGTCCAGACCGACCAGGATCTCCTCGATCTCGTCGATCGTTGGCGTGGTCAATACGACTACACAAGTCCCGACGCCGATCTTGCAGAAAAGCTCTCGGACGTGAATTGGCAGCAGGACCCGATTTTGCTCTACGTAGGCAAGCTGATCGCGGGCAAAGGAGTTCACGACCTCTTTCTGGCCCTTCCCGAACTTCTGAAGTCGGCCCCCGGCCTAAAACTTATGGTGGTGGGTGAGAGCACTTTTCGAGAGACTTTGGAGCTCATTCTGTACGCCTTGAGCCACAACAAGCCCGAGCTTCTCCAGCGCATCCTGCGGTTGGGTTGGGCACTCGATCAGCGAGACCCGAAGCCGCTTGCGAGCTGCCTGGCGTACGTCGAAAAGATCGGACTGGACACCCTGCTCCGGTGGGGGGCTGAGACCCGGCCCGACGAGCACGTGGTCTTCACCGGCTACCTCAACCATTCGCGCTTCAGCAAACTCTTACCGTGCGCCGACGTTTCCATCTTTCCGTCGGAGATTGCGGAGGCTTACCCCTTGGTGCTTCTGGAATCGATCTGCGCCGGAGTGACCCCCATCGGAGCTTACTTCGAAGGGCTTCGCGACGGTGTCGATACCATCTCCGAGGGGCTGGACGAAGAGATTCGAGAAGCCATGCGGCTGAGTGTGGAAGTAGACGAGAAGGTTCAGCAGATCGCGCGGAAAGTTCCCATCCTGTTGAAATACGCGCCGGGATTGAAAGACCAATGGGGTGATACGGCAGCACAGTACTCTTGGAAAGAAGTGGCCGAAAGACTCGTCTCTAAGATGGCTTCGATGCGGAGTCGAGGAGAGGCCCGAAAAGGAAGCGAATGATGTCCAAATGCATCGCGTGAGAGCCGTCTTTACCCTTCATGAGGAGTCCGGACGCCGACTTCAGTCGGCTCCCGAGGGGATTGAGTTGCCGGAAAAGTTCTTGGAGCTCGCTCAGGACGCTCGAGGTCGGAAAACGGATTCGGTACCCGATGCGCCCGACGACTTAGTGGAGAGTCTCTCAGGTTGGCTGGACCTCTCCCTGGGCTTCAACTGGGTCGTCTTAGGGGTGGAAAAGCTGGGCCCCGAACTTCTGTCAGTGAGCGACGTTCTCAGTGAGATAGGAATGCGTTGGCTTGGCACAGAGCCCACTCGAAGGTTTCGCACTCGCGAGAATTTCGCCGGCCCGAGGTCTTCGCAACGCTCTCTCTTCTCCTTGCACTGTAGTAAAGGGACCGATCTTCGAGCCATCCACGAGAGTGGGAGTCTCGTCACCGTGAAAGAGCGGTTGGCGAAGAAGCTAGGTCTCAATCTACCCAAGATATCGTACGTCGAAGATCGGTCGCTCAGTCAAACGGAGTATCAATGGAAGTTGCGCCAGAGCAGTCTCGGTGGTGGTTCTTTCCGCGCCGGAATGCGGCTGCTCCTGGCTCCCTCGGCCGTGCTCCAGGATGTTCGCGGCATCGAAGCCACCTATCTTGGAAACGTGGGGAGATGGGTCGAGGCCGACCAGGTCGTGCCCCGCGGGTATCCTTGCCTGACCAGTTCGGAAGTGGTGGCCGGGAAGCTCTACCATCTCTGTCTGCGTTATCCTCAAGAGTTGGTCACTCGTCAGGACGTGGTCGAACGTCTGCGGGAACTGAAGACGGAGGTTCCCGAGCTCTCTCTTGAGTTAGAACAGTCGGGAGTGGCCGTGGGCTTTCTACGAGATGTCTTACGGGGTCTGGTACGCGAACACGTCCCCTTGCACGACCTGATCGCTATCGTCGAAACCGTGATAGATCGCTGTGGCGAGGGTCTGAGCGCTGAGGAGATGACGGAGTTCTGCAGAGTGCGCCTCGGCGGCGCTATTGTGGAAGAGCTTTTGGATCAAGAAGGCAAGCTCAACTACGTGGAGTTCTCGGCTGACGACGCCAAGGAGAGTTCCACGGCGGATCGTCTCCGGCTCAGTTTAAAAAAGCTGGGCTTTCCCCCGGCCCTACTGGTTCCCGGCGAAGCCCGGTTGGGGATGGCACGGATGGTGGAGGAGGCCGAATTGCCGCTTCGAGTGTTGAAGCCCGCCGAAATCCCTCCCTGGATCAAAACCGTCCGATTGGACTCTTGGAAAGATCAGCATTAGCGATAACACGAAGCGATTGCCCCTCTAGAAGATCACCGGCAATGGCGCCCGTGCGGTTGCCGACGTATCCCAGGGTGGCAGTCGAAATCGCCGTACCGATCAGACCCAGACCAAGAGCGTTTCCAAGTAAATATCCGAGACCTCCGCCGATCCCGGTACCAGCCAGTCGCATACCCGGAGCAAAGAGACGGCTCCCCGCCAGACTTTCCACGAAAGAAACATCAAACGCCTCGGCCAATCCTTCGGTGTGCTCAAAGGGGTGAAGCTCCGCATCGGGCAAGTAGAATTGGGCTTTCTCCCGGCCGTAGATCTTCATATCTTTCATCACCGTGTTGTAGCTACTGGTGAGAACGGCTTCCGGCTTCATCAGCAGGCGAAGCGAGAGGTCGCTCATCACGCCCACGCCCTTGTCGGGCAAGGCCTTGTTCATGAGCTTGAGAAGCGATGAATAACAAGAGTTTCGGGTCGTGTGGTAGTACTCGCCGGTGCGGTCCTGGACGGCTTCGTGCAGACAGGTGTCGAGGAGAGCTTTCTTCTCGTCGGCCGTCAGCTTTAGCTTGCGGGTTTCCAGGCTAGCTCCCTGACGACGGGTCACCCACTGTTCGGCGTCATCGAAGGTCATCAGTTGATGCACCATGCCCATGGTCTTCTTCAGGCCACGTTGCCACGTCCACTCATCGCCCTCTTTTTTACGCGCTTCGATAGAGTAAACCATCTTATTGGTCTCTTTGCCGTCGGAGCCTTTCACCGCTCCATCCTCGAACTCAAACACCAGAGCCCCGTGACCTGCCGGAAAGAAGTGTTCTATATAGAAATGGACGTCTTTCAGCTTGCTGGTGTCGATGGTCGTGTTCTGGAAGTTGGGAGTCCAGTTTTCCACATTGAGGTCTTCATTCCAACCCCACCGAAAGCCGGAGTAGGTCTTCTTAGCGCCATCTTGCGCGACCAATTCGGCAGGCTGATTGCGAGTCTCCCAGGGTCGGCCGTCATCCCAAATATCTTCGGGGCTTGAACTCTTCTGAAAATGATCAACAAGAGCCGCTCCAGACGAGCTGTTCGATGTTTGGCCGAATTGCATAGTCCGGGTTACCGGGGTTCGAGTCGATTGGATCTGCATAGCTTAATGCTAAACCGAAATCCGGCGACCCGTGCGATCAAAATGTTTCCATGTCGCTAAAGTTTTCTTCTACTGCAAAACAGATGTAGATGATGAGAGTGGTACAGAACATCCAGATTCGGATGTAAGCGATCTCCTTTCGTCCCCCCATCAAACTCAGCTGTAGCGCGCCTGCAGAAACTCCGCCGTATCGTTGAAAGTCTTTTCCAGATCAGGGTGACCCGGTAGATGAATTCTCCGCCCATATTGCCCCTCACGTAGCGCTACCAGGCCTTCCTCCAGTCCCGCATAAGCGTCGGCAACTTGTTTGGCAGAGAAGAATCCACCCACTCCAATCAACACCAAGAGACCTAGAGATACGGCAGCAAAAATGATGGCGATTGGGATTACGGGAGCGCTGCTCCCAGCCTCGTGAGCACAGTGGAGCACCAGGAGGAGAGAGACGTAGAAGAAGTAGATGATGAGAGTCGTGCAGAGCATCCAAGTCCGGATGTAGGCCGCTTCCAGCTTGACCGAAGAGAGTGCCTTAATCATTTTCATCGTGATGATTTCCTTTGCGTTTGGGATCTGGCTAGTGCAGCGTCTATGAAGTTGGTAGGGATGAACTTTGTAGATGCTGTGCTAGGTCAAATATTCTATCCCCCTCCCGAAGTCGACCTGTGGCGGATCGGAATGTCTCTAACATGTGTCAAGACTGTTTAGCAATGTGTGTCATTCAAAGGAAAGCCGATTGAGCCAGGTGTGGGAAACGAAACTCCGAAGGACGAAAAGACGTGCAAGCCCTTCAAATCGCAAGAGAATACTTCGAACTTTCCAATCAGGCCGACCTGGATACCATTGAAGCGCTCTTCTTACCCACATCCACCTACAGCTCCAGCCAGGGACTTTTCTTCGGTCCTCCGGACATTATGGCTATGATGCGGGGCTTCTTCGCCTCCCATCTTAGTCTGCACTGGACCATCGACAGCGCCCGAGAGTCAACGCCTCATATCGTCGAAATCGAGTTCAGCTTTCAGGGCAGGGACTCAAAAGGGAACGATATTCTGAGGAGAGGGTTGGAACGTCTCGTCGTGCATGGAGGTCGGATTCAGCACATCGAGGTGCGGCCTTTGGACTCCAATTGAGGTAAGACGACGCACGCAGAGCCCTGAGTGGCGTCGACCGATGGCGATGACTCAGGACCGCATATTATTCTCCCGACGCCCTTGCGATAGGCGACCGCAAACTCGAAAAGTTCGCCATCTCAATCCTGGAATAGGGAGACCGGAGCTCGATTTGACGGGGCTGGTCGACTCTCTCCCGAATTTCCTACCACGAAATCTTTCGCGACCGGATTTCTGACGTCCATAGCTGGGCGCGTAGACTTTTCTTCAATGTGGTTAGGAGGCCAAGCTCATCGCGATTCAAGATTCTTGGAGACGAAGAGATTCCGAGTTTGCGGACGCCGACCATGAGTAAAACCCCCGAACCAGCCTAGAAGAGATGTTCGGCAAATGTTTACAGAACGCAGCCCTCATCGGATTTCTATCGGAGCTGAGTGCGCTATTCTCTGTTCATAGGTTATTGAGCGTAGTGAAAAAAGAGCGGCCCACAGCGCCGCTCTTTTCTTTTGTCCAAAAGCGCCGCCAACCGCACAGCTCGGGCCAGTGTGTTCGATAACTCAGTCACCGAACTGTTCGAATCTTTAGCTATCGAACGGCCCCAATCTCCCACGTGGGAAAACGCTCCCAACGATATGGGACCCCCGAATCGCCTTCAACTTCGTCCGCACCGTGGCACGGCCACGGGAAACCGCAAGTCACGTCGACTGAATGAGACGACCGGAGGCGGTGTACCTGTGAAATATCCGTCTCCAAACGGAGACATGGAGTCCTATGGGAATGTTCGATCGAATAAGAGCCTTTTTCAGCAACTCCGAACTACCCCAGGCGGGGCGATTCCAAGGTCTCAACTACCGACTAGTGCTCTGTCACATAAGAAATTTGGAGTTGAGGTTGCTTGAGGGTGGTTGTGGGGTCGCCGATTTTTCTGCGGCGTGCCGGGCGCACGTGAGGAAA
>Ga0208331_100084_pt1 | contig 29425 bp, 24 predicted proteins | sample DeeseametaMP1648_FD_184184 | JGI IMG/M metagenome (GOLD analysis project Ga0208331, IMG submission 184184) | Marine microbial communities from the Deep Pacific Ocean - MP1648 (SPAdes) | ecosystem: Environmental > Aquatic > Marine > Oceanic | place: North of Tokelau, South Pacific Ocean... | reverse complement strand
ACCAGCGGTGCCCAGGCTACCAGGCTCAGGGGGTGGGCCCAGTACGCAGGCCCGTAGTTGCCGAGCTTGCCGGGGAAGAAGTGGTGTCTCTGGGATTGCTTCGCGAATTTCGCGACGGCCGGATTGGAAGATTCGGGGTCGGCGTACTGGTCGGCCCAGTGGTGCATCATACCGGAGGCCACATCGGCGGCCAGGAAACCACCGGTGAGGGCGGCGCCGTTCATAGCGACTTTGCCGGCTACGGCCAGCGGGCTACCACCTGCGGCGATATCGGTCGCCACGTCCACGGCCGCCCAGGCGAGCGATCCGAGGACGACACCGTAGGTCAGCTTGTGGTAAGGAGAACTCTTGATTTTCTCACCCTCGGGAACGTTGCGGTCAACGTGGAAGAACCAGTGCTTCAGCTTGTCTCCGAGGCTCTTTTCTTCGGCGGAGCCCTTCTCTATGGCATCGACGGCGGCCGGTGCGGCGGATTCCGTTTTGGCTGCCGGTGCTTCCAGGGCCTTGATTTGAGCCTGAGGCTTTTTGATAGTGCTTTGGATCTGCATGGGTGAGTATCTTCCTTTTCACAAGAATAGACTCAAGCCATGAAAAATCCCTAAAATTTTTGAAAGGGAAATCTAATGATTGAAAAGCTGGGAAATGTACTCATACATTTCCGGATCGGCCGCCCTCAGACGCTGCCGATGATCGGAGTCACAGAACGCTTCTACCGACTCCGCGAAATACTCGGCGGGTTTAGTGGAGGCGTACTCCGAGATGAAAGCTTTGCGGGATTTCTCAAAACGATACCAGAGCTCCACGCCCAGGGGAAACTTTCGTTGGCGCTTTTTGCTCCAGGCGTCTTCATAAGCATGGGCGAATTCATGCCTGACCACCGAGCGCCCGCTTCGCCGGCTTTCGTCTAGGAGTTCTTCACCCAGCACGATCACACGTCGCTTGGCCGAGTAAGCACCCCGCACACCGGACCAGTCCCGTCCGTCGTGAGTTTTTTCACCGGGCCCAAACAAGAACAGCCCGCCGAGTTTGACGGAGGCGATCGAGCGTTGGGGATTGACGACAATGATTCCGGTGCCGAAACGTTTCACTTCGGAAAGCACTTCTGTCCCGAAAACTTCCAGGTCCTTGGCCACCTTCTTGGCCGACTTTTTGCTGGGGCACTCCGCGATCATCGAGATCGCGATTCGGCCGGCCTTCCCTAGACGGAGAAAGTCGTCATCGTCGGACGCACTGGTCGAGGAAGATCTCTGTGGGCGGTTTGCTTCGGCAGCGGGACTGTAGCTGGAGAGAGTGATCACGGGTGGCAAGAAAGGTTTCTCTTCCGGATTGACCGGCACCACAGGTGGTCGGACGTCCTGCTCTTCAAGCTGATCCAAAAGCTCCAGAAACGCTTCCTCGCTATCGTCGCGGTGTCGTCCTCGGCCGCGCTTTTTCTTTTTTTTCTTATGCTTGAGAAGCAGGTCCATCGCTTCTTCGGAAAGTTCGACTTCGTCACGAGTCAGAAGAGCGAGCAACTCCTCGACATCGAGATCCTCGATATCGAGATCGTACTTGTTCTTGAGATCTCGTAGGACGTTGGGCGCTACGCTCTCGTAGTTGCCTCTGGGAGTTACCCGAAGATGTTGGGGGTTGTACCTGCCGAGATTGGGACCGTTGATACTGTTGGAAGCCACGTCCCCGATTATAACCTTTTCGGACCGGTCCGCGCAAAAAAAGATTGGAGCCCAACTTTCGAACTTTCCCTTTCACCTGGAGGATGCTTGAATAATCTCGGTAATATTTTTGAAACATTTTCTTTGAGGGCAGAGGCAGTAATGAAAAAGACCGGTAAGATTATTTCGTTTCCCAAATCGAGACGTTCGGAGCAGACCGGTTTAACACATAAGGGGTTCCCGGTGAAATGGCTAGGATTGCTGTTGATGACCACCGTCGGTGGGGCCTGGGCTGTCAGTCCGGGAACGGACGAAGAAGTGATCCCGTCCGGTCCTCGGCAGGTCCAGGAAGTAGTTTTCGAAGGCGAGCCTCAAGTGGTCGCTCAGTTGATGGGAGCGGTCGTGGGAGCCGAAGGCGTACCGACAGGTGAGCTACGCGCTCTCTCTATAAGAGGGTCTTCGGACAGACGCGTCGTGGTGGGGCCCAAAGACAAGGCGGAGGCGCCCCGGCGGGATCAGATCGCTCCGTTCTTGGCGGGCGTGGAGAAGTTGGAAAGCGAGCTCGCGGACTCCGGTCGCTATCCAGCCATTCCCTCCAGTGATGCTGGCGTGAAGGAAGCCGGCTACCGCACCACCGGTGAGAGATTCAAGCTGGAGTCCGACCATTTCTTCTATGACTCGAGCGCTGGATTCCAAGTCGTGGAAGAAGCCCAGTCCGGCGGAACGAATTACAAAGTGGCCGGCTTTCTGCAGAACGTCACCAGCGGTTGGGGGCCCTGGAAACGAGACGGTCAAGAGTTTGCCACTCAGGCCGGGGGTAAGCATTCTCTCTACGATTGGCTAGAAGGTGCGCCGGTGACTCCGAGTTGGTCGGCCAGAATGTATTTCCCGGTCGATAGAGAGACAACCGGCTACGCTTTCCGACGGGGCGACGGCACGACACCCTACTGTTCCGGCGAGGTCTTGTACGACGCGGTGACCGGTACTTTTCAGCTCAAGCTGTATCGGACCGAGACTTCCGAGATGCAGCCGATGGATTCGGATAAGTTAGAAGCCTTGCTGGACCACACCGCCGCCGGCTGCGAACTCGTGGGAGAAGCCGCACTTCTCTCTGATTTGGGCTTACTGAGCCGTCCCGAGGAAGGGGCCTCGGTTGTCCGCATCTCCACCCCGGTTCGCCTTCCGTTGTCTGCCGACGACGCCCTGGACGGTCTCGCCCTTTCCACTTTTTCTCGTCACCAGACGAGCTTTCAAGGCGGGGAGTACCGCGCTCATCAAGATGCCACCAGTTCGGTGTCGGTCGTGGGACGAATCAATATTTCGGACAAGCTGGGACAAGTGCACCAGATGCGTGTGCGAGCCGGACGAGCTTCCGACTACGATTGGGTAGTGGGTCAGCTGTGTCCGGTAGGAGAGGGTTCCGACGTGGCTGTGACCGATGCTTACGACGACGCCTTCGGCCGTAAGACCGAATCGACTGTCATTGCGGGGGAATAGAGTTCTGTCTATCTCCGTTTTCGGTTGGAGCACCGGCTTTTCGGCTGAGCCAGTCCTCGCGGTCTAGCTGCATCATCAGCCGTCTTTCTACCAGGTTGCTATGAATGGTAGAGAATTCGACTTCCCTGATAGCTTTGAAGCCGCAACTCTCAAAGCATTGGCGGGCCCGGATGTTGAAATGCGCGGTATCCAGTTCGACCCGGCGTACACTTCGCTTTTCGAAGAGATAGTCGATCAAAGTCTGAAACGCTTCCTTGCCGACACCTGTACCGCGCACATCGGGGGGGCCGAGAATAATACCGACTCGAGCCCCCTTGTTTCTTCCACGGTGAAAGAGCTTATAACGCACGAAACCCACCGGCTTGACTCCGTCTGAACTACCCAGCCGGACAGAAAGGACTCCAACCTTATCCCTTTGAAGCTCTTCGATATACTCGGACCTCATGGCGCAAAGTATGTCCCAGGACGCTTTCACGCCAAAGGCGAGTTCGCAGGTTTCGCGGTCTTTAAACCATTCTTCGACCAAAGGTATGTCCGTGCCGTCTAGCGGCCGGAGATAAATTCGGCCTGAAGGCGAAACCAGGGGGTAGGGCGTTGGACACTTGGGCGAAAATTTCTTGGTCCAACTGCGAAACAGGTTCTGCACAAAGTGAGTCTACCATAGTGGGACTTAGCTTCCCTGTTCTATCACAAGGACACGGAGGAATGCCCGACTGTGGTTGGGAATCAGAAGACAGAATTGAAGGAGAGTCTTAAAGTTGCAAAAACGCGATCACTACTTGGTGCTTAACATCAAACCGATCTCATCAGCTGATGAGGTCCGCAAAGCCTATCGCGAATTGTCAAAGAAGTACCACCCGGACTTGAATCCGGGGAAGAAAGCTGCCTCAGACGATAAGATGAAAGAGTTGGTTGCAGCCTACAGCGTTCTCAACGATAAAGAGAAGCGCAAAGAGTACGACAACCAGCCTGTCTTTCAATTGCGACGGTTTGCCAAAGGTAGAGAGAAGCCCAAGAAAGGTGACTTCGGAAAGAAGAAGCCTAAAAAGCAGAGCTTTATAGGCAAAATGCTAGGCTTCTTCAAAGGCAAAGAGGGCGGTAAGAGCGGTCCCGACCCGAAGCAGGCCGACGTCCACTTCATGCTCGGTCTGAGTATGTCCGAAACGGAGCAGTTTTTGTCTCAGGCTAAGGAAGAGTTCAAGAAGGCTCTGGAGTACGACAAGAACCACCTCGAAGCGACGTACAACCTGGCTATCACTTCCTATAAAGTGGGCGAATTCGATGAAGCTCGGTTCGGCCTCCAGGATGTCCTGAAGCTCAGTCCCAACGACCAGCACGCCAAACATTTGCTCCGAATGTTGCACGAACCGGACCTTTAGTCTTTAGTTCAATCTTAGTCGATAATGAACGACATGTTCACATTCTAGAAAACAAACGTTCCACGACGGTAGATTAGACTGTCGTCGTGACTCGAATCTTCTCGAAAATATTTTCCAGCGGTCCTTTCTCGGCGGTCCGTCCCTATTTGGGCGGCTCCGAGGAGCCTGTCAACCTGGAAGGAAGTGCCCCCGCCGAGCCCACGGACGGTTTTGAGTCCGGGCCGCAGGAGCCTGAGTCTGCATCGCCTCCCACCCAAGACCTGCGCAACGAATCAACTCGAAGCGGTATGAAGGCTGCGCTGCAAGCCTTCCCCCAAATCGTGCACCTACTCGTGGATCCCGGTCAGGACTGGGGAGAGAACCTCAGTAAGGAAGTCGGACTTCCGCTGATCAGCTTGACCGATGAAGGCGTCGACTGCTTGGAAGCCGAGTTGAAGAAACCGGAATATGCCGGGGGCTTTATTCTGGAAGGGTTTCCGCAGGATTCGGTGGCGGCGGAAAAGCTGGACGGTCTGCTGGAAAACACGGACCCGACCGGTCGACGCGTTCTGAGTTGGGAACTGAGCGATTCGCGTCATCAAGAGGTTTTGGACCACTATATGAACCAGGACCTCCTGTGGATGGTCCCGGAGTCGAATGACCCGGCCTGTTCGACTCAGGCCAAAGACAACCTTATGAGTTGTCTGAGCGGTTTGCCGGCCCTAAACTAGACTCTTCTGTCCTGTCAGGCTGCTCGAAACACCAGTGCTCCCAAATCGTCTGCTTCTCCGGTATTTTTTCTCGGCCGTCGAGTTGTGTTTCTTCCAGCATAAAGATGATGTCGAATTCCAAGAGTTGGCTCTCGTAGGGCTGATTTCTGTTCCATTTGCGGCACAAATACTGGCCGTACGCAAGGCGATAGTCGGAGTAGTCGGACAGCCAGATGTTCATAAGATATTTGCGCCAACGCTGGTTTCGGAAGGTGTCAGCCACCCTTGGCGGTTTTTCCCAAGAGATTTCATCACCACCCCGGAAGAGGTCCAGCACTCTGCCGTCGCGGAACCGCCCCTCGATAATGTACCAGCCGTCATCGGTCATGGGGAGAGGCGCAAACAGTTGCCAACTCTGGTCCAACTGAACGGAGCGACCGAACCACCGGGCGCCTTCAGGAAGTCGGAGCCAGCCAGGAGAGCAGGATTCGTTGGCCCAGTTCCACGCTAGACAATAGAGCATCAAGAAGACCACCAGCGCTTCTCGGGCCGGCGCCAACCGGCGATCACCGGTTACGGGTCCACTCACTCCCAGGCGCCTATCGGCCCAGGCTGAAATTCGTTTGAAAGCTGACTCCCAAAACAGAGTCGGTAGAAGCACCAGCGGAGTCAGAGCTCCGACCCAGGCGAAGATTCCCAACTCCATCATCATTCCAAATCCGGCGTGCAGGGCGACGAATCCCGCGATTCCGACGATCCGCACCTGACCGCGATCGAAAGGAAAAAAGAGTAAGGCAGGACCCCAAAACTCCCAGCCGATGACAAGCTGAGTCAGCAACGGCAAGTACTGCTCAAACGTATCTCGGAAGAAGAGACCGAAAGGAGTCAAGAACATATCGAGATGGAGAGCCAGGTCGGTGGCTGTGAAAGTGACTGTCCAACTCGGGTCGGTCTTGGGGATGGCGGCGAACCAATACACGCTCGATATCTGTATGAGAAGCGCCAGGGCAAACGTCCCGAAGAGACAGTCTCGAGTGAGGTCCGGCATCCAGCGAAAGTGGTCGCCTCGTCCGCTTTTGGCGTCCATGGACCAGCGCTGGCCGGTGGGCAGGAAAATCAGCCAGAACAAGATGACCCTGAGGTAGGTGTCACCTCCGTCGAGAATGAGTGGATTCCGATTGTGAATGGAAATGAGCAAGAGCCAGGATAGCAATGTCGCCCATCGAGTACGCCATCCCGCGATCATGGCCACCGCCGCCGCGACTTGCACTAGAAAAAGAAAATGGACCCAGCCGGGGCTTCCGCTCAGCAGATGCAGGCTGAATCCCGTCGATGCGTCCAACTCGAGAAGTTGGTGACGAGGTAGGACGCCCGACTCGGAATAGAAATCGGAGCTGTTGGCCCAGCGCGCCAAGGTATCCCAGAGTAGGAGAACTCCGTAGGTCAGCCGGGTGAGGGCGAGACTGCGCAGATCCAGACGGAGAATGTGGCCGCCGGGCCACAGGCGAGATGGCGGAATTTCCTGAATTTCTTGGTCTTCCAAGCCTTTTTGTTCGACGACCCGGAAGAAAAGCCCCGGTAGTCGAGAGAGACCCGGCCGAGGTGGGGGACTCTCCTTTCTGTGAGAGCTGAACCGAAGGAATGAACTCCTACTTCCTCTAATAGCACCCTGCCCAGATTTGAGAATGATCTGGTTTATCTGTTGGAGGTCAAATGGCTGGTACTGAATCGACGTCGTCCCAACCCGCGTTGGAGGGTGAAACTCCTTCACCGCTGTGCAACCATCTGTTGGAACAGGCGCGTCTCCGTTTCGAGGACGCGCTTTCGGAAAAACAGTTGCGCGAAGGCGTAGCTCAAGCTCTGGAGAGTTTGGAGCAAGCGAGGGTCCAGACACTGGCGAACTTGGAACGAGACGGAGCCAAGTCCGAGGTCCTCGACTCTTTCGAGCGCAGTTTTGAAGAGATGCAGATAGCCCTGGAGGATCTGGACGAATTCGCCGCCTCGGCCACGCCCGAGTCTTACGAGTCGGTTCGAGGCTCCATTTTCCGCGCGGCCAGCGCCACCGTTTTTGCCATGACCAGTCTTCAGCAAGCGCAATTCGCCGACGGACCCACGGACATGCCACTTTTCAATGCGCTCTTCAAGATGAAGGAAGGCTTTATGAAGGGCGGCGTCCAGGCCGAGCAGCTGAAGAATGCGCTGGCCGGGGTGGTCGACATGACCAAGAAGGCTATCGAAGAGCTTCTGGCTGCCGAAGGGGAGCAGCCTCCCCAAAGAGATGGACTGGTCCGAGCCTACGAAGAGCAGATACAAAGTTTAGAGCAGGTCGAGCAGGCCGTGGATGCGGGCGACAAGCAGGCTTTGGAGAAGATGTTTCAGCAACTGCTGGCCACTTCCAACGGAGTGAAGGAAGCCATGGGATCGCTGAACGCGGCCCTGATGAGCGAAGGCCCTTGTCGTCTTGCCCGCACCAACATCCTCCTGTCCGCGGCCGACACCTATCTGCAGGGAGGTATCGGCGCCGACGGTTTCGCCGAATCGCTCGAACTCTTCGAGGTGGATCTGCGCGAAGAATCCACGAAGTTTCAAGAACTCGCGGCTATGCCGAACGACTCCGACGCCGTTCAGCAAGAAGTTGAGGGCGTGAAGGAAGCTTACGATCTTCACGAAGATGCGCTGGCTCTGTTCCACGAGATCTTAGAAGGGGAAGCCGACCCCGCTGAGTTCGAGAACGCCAAGAAGATTCTCATCGAGGCTTCGGAGAAGCTTTCCGACCACAAGGAAGCCCTCATCGCTATCGGAGAGAACGAAGGCAAAGTGTCTTGCGTTCGTTGCGGTAAGATGAACGAGCCGGGCAGCCGAGTGTGCAACAACTGTGGGGCTCAACTGCCCCAGCAGACCGGTGTCCAGTCGACCATGTCGTACCAGGAGTCCGACGGTGCGGCCGATTTCGGCGGCGAGTTGGAGATCACCACTAACCTGGAACGGCTCTTCCACGCTATCAACGAGGTAGCCGAGGAGCGCTGCAGCGACGAAGAGTTTGAAGAGGTTCTGGTCTGGATGGACAACCTCTTGGCCAACGCTCAAGCGACCATGCCCGAGGTGCCCAACATGACGCCGCGTCCCGAGTTCAACGAGGAAGCGGTGAAGAAGATCGAGCTGGTGGCCGAAGATCTGCATGAGCAGCGTGGCGTGATGCTGGGTGGTATCGAAGAATTTCGAGTCGCTCTCGGCACTCTTCAGTCTTTCTTTGAGACTAGAGACAAAGAGACTCTCATCCAAGGAGTCAGAGAGGTGCGCTCCGCTGCTATCAAGATGCAGCAGGCGGAGAAAGCGCTGAACCTGATCCAGCAGTCCATCGAAGAGGCGACTCGCCAAGCGGCCGAGGCTGAAGCTTCGGATGAAAATGAACCGGGCTAGTTAGCCCCAAAGGCACTCAATATGGAGCAAGAATTTCGCCGACTGGCATCCGAACGAATCCTGATCATCGACGGAGCTATGGGCACGGCTCTTCAGTCTTATAAGTTTGAAGAGGCCGACTTTCGAGGTCAAAGGTTCGCAGATTGGACATGTTCGCTTCAAGGAGCAAACGACATGCTCTGCCTCACTCAACCGGACGCCGTGCGTTCGGTCCACGCGGGCTATCTGGAGGCCGGGGCCGATCTCATCGAGACGAACACCTTCAACGCCAACGCCGTTTCCCTGGCCGACTACGAAGCCTCCCATTTGGCTCGTGAGATCAACGTCGAGGCGGCTCGTTTGGCCTGTGAAGCAGTCGAGCAGAGCGGACGGAAAGCCTGGGTGGCGGGTGCTCTGGGCCCGATGAACAAAGCCCTGTCGCTCTCTTCGGACGTCAACAATCCGGGGGCCCGAGAAGTGACCTTCGCCCAGGTACGGGATGCCTACGCCGAACAGGTGGAGGGGCTCATGGAAGGTGGCGTGGACTGTATCCTCATCGAGACCATCTTCGACACCCTGAACTCGAAGGCCGCCGTCATCGCCACCCGACAGGTCTTTGAACGCCTGGGGCGAGAGGTGCCGGTCCTGATTTCCGTCACCATCACCGATCGGAGCGGACGAACTCTTTCGGGGCAGACGCTGGAGGCCTTCTGGGTTTCCATTCGGCAGGCCAAGCCGCTTTGTGTCGGTTTAAACTGTGCCCTGGGTGCCGATGAGATGGAGCCTTATGTAGCCGAGCTGTCGCGTCTGTGCGATACCTTCGTCAGCTGCTACCCCAACGCCGGTCTTCCTAACGCTTTGGGCGGGTACGACGAGACTCCCGAACAGATGGCATCCGTCTTGGAGCGGTTCGCCGACAACGGCTGGCTGAACATGGTCGGCGGTTGCTGCGGGACCGACGCTTCCTATATTCGAGCCATCTCAGAGCGTATGAAAGGCAAGCCGCCCCGAGAGGTAAGTCATCCGGTTCGAGCCTTCGAAGTCAGCGGTCTGGAGCCGTTCAGTCAGAATGCAGATACCGGTTTGATCGTGGTCGGTGAACGAACCAACGTGACCGGTTCGCCCAAGTTTGCTCGCCTCATCAAAGAGGGCGATCTCGACGGTGGATTAGCGGTGGCTCTGCAGCAGGTAAGAAACGGTGCCAACCTCATCGACGTCAACATGGACGAGGGCTTGCTCGATTCCGAAGATCTGATGCGGAAGTTCTTGCAGTTGATGGCTTCCGAGCCCGAGATTTCCAGGGTGCCGGTGATGATCGACTCTTCTCGTTGGGAAGTGTTGGTGGCCGGCTTGGAATCTTGCCAGGGCAAGTGTGTGGTCAACAGTCTCTCTCTCAAAGACGGTGAAGAGGAGTTCCTCAAGCGGGCCTCCGTGGTGGCCGAGTTCGGAGCGGCCGCGGTGGTGATGGCGTTCGACGAGGAGGGGCAGGCCGACAACACCGAGCGCCGCCTTACTATCTGTCGACGAGCCTACGACCTGCTGGTGGAGAAGGCCGGGTTTGCACCGCAGGACATCATATTCGATCCCAATGTGCTGACCGTGGCCACCGGAATGTCCGAGCACGATGGGTACGCTAAGAGCTTCATCGAGTCCATCCCACAGATCAAGAAAGCTTGTCCGGGGGTGCTGATTTCGGGCGGAATTTCCAATGTCAGTTTCAGCTTCCGAGGCAACAACCCGGTAAGGGAAGCGATGCACACGGTGTTTCTGTATCACGCCATCAAGGCGGGTCTGGATATGGCTATCGTCAACGCCGGAATGCTCGGCATTTACGAAGACATCCCAGAGGCGCTTCGGGTGGCGGTGGAGGATGTCTTGCTGGATCGCCATCCCCAGGCCACGGAAAACCTCCTGGCCCTGGCCGATTCCTTCAAGGGCGAGCAGCGAAAGAAGGAGCAGCGAAACGATCTGGCCTGGCGGGAGCAGCCGGTGGAGAAGAGACTCGAGTACGCTCTCATTCACGGTGTGGTGGAGTTCGTGGAAGCCGATACCGAGGAAGCGCGCCAGAATTTCGAGCAGCCTCTGGAGGTGATCGAAGGCCCGCTGATGTCCGGTATGGGCATCGTGGGGGAGCGTTTTGGGGAAGGCAAGATGTTTCTTCCTCAAGTGGTCAAGAGTGCTCGTGTGATGAAGAAGGCGGTGGCCTATCTCACTCCTTACATGGACGCCGCGAAGGCGGCCGGTGCGATCTCCAAGCAGGGGAAGATCTTGCTCGCCACGGTCAAGGGAGACGTCCACGATATCGGCAAAAATATCGTCGGAGTGGTGCTCGGATGCAACGGCTACGAAGTGGTGGACCTGGGAGTCATGGTGCCCACGGCGGAGATTTTAAAGAGAGCGATCGAGGAAGAGGTCGATCTGGTGGGGCTTTCCGGACTCATTACGCCCTCCCTGGACGAGATGGTGCGCGTGGCCCAGGCTATGAAGCGAGGCGGATACGTGAAGCCGCTGTTGATCGGTGGAGCGACGACCAGCGCCACTCATACGGCCTTGAAGATCGCGCCTGAGACCGAGCAGGTCGTTGTGCACGTCACCGACGCTTCGAAGGCAGCCGGGGTCTGCTCGAAATTGCTGGACCCTAAAAAGCTTGAGAACTTCCGCACGGAGGTGGAAGAGCGGCACGAGATGCTACGGGTCAGGTTTGCCAATAGGGGAGACAAGAAGTTGATCAGCCTGGCCGAGGCTCGGTCCAAAAGTTGGAAGTGGAGCCCTCCGAGCGTCCAGACTCAAAAACCGGGCGTTCAAGTCCACAAACCGATCCCTTTGGCCGAGTTGGTAGAGTTGATCGATTGGACTCCTTTTTTCATCGTTTGGGGTATGCGGGGCGCCTATCCGCGGATTCTGGAAACGCCGGAAGCGAAAGAACTTTTCGAAGAGGCCAAGACTTTCCTGGAAAAGGTAGTTCAGGAATCGACCTTGGAAGCGCGGGCGATCTACGGTGTCTTCGACGCCTGGTCCGAGGGCGACGATCTGCACCTAGTGCAATGCCCTCCGAAGCCTCATCCGGCGACGAACTTACCGGACATTGTACCGGGAGAGCATGTGCTGCCCATGTTGCGACAGCAGGTTCAGCGCTCTAACGGGAAGCCTCATCTGTGCCTTGCCGATTTCGTCTCCTCTCAAAAGGGACAGGACAGTCTGGGACTGTTCGCCGTCAGCGCCGGGTTTGGCTGCGATGAAGAAGCCGAGCGCTACAGACAAGATCATGACGACTATCACGCGATCATGGTAAGCGCTCTGGCCGACCGGTTGGCCGAAGCGGCCGCGGAATGGGTCCACAGGGAGGTCCGGATGGGCTGGGGACTCGAAGATAGAGGACGATTCTCCCCTCGCGAGCTTCTTAAGGAAGAATACAGCGGAATCCGTCCCGCACCGGGCTATCCGGCGTGCCCTGACCATTTCACCAAGCGAAAAATTTGGCAACTCCTGAACGTAGAGGAGCAGGTCGGGATCAAGCTCTTGGATTCCGGCTCTATGTGGCCCGCCGCCTCGGTGAGCGGGATGGTTTTTCATCATCCGGAGAGTCGCTATTTCGCGATCAGCCGAATCGGCCGGGACCAGCTCGAGGATTATGCCGCGAGACTGGGTCAGTCTCCCGATGAAGTCGCCCGCAGGTTGGTCAATATCTGTCCGAGTTAAGGCTTGAGACCGATGCGCGGGAGCATAACGACACCCGGAAAACACAGTCGACTATGGAAAGAGTGGCGTCGTGCCGGCAAGGGCAAGAGCGACTCTTTTTTTATGGAGCATCGGGAAGCTGTGCTGGAGACGCTGGAGTCGACCTCACCGCCGGCTCAGGTGCTGCTGGCCTCAAGCCTCTACACTCAAGACTCTGACTTCTGGGACGACCTGTCCCATCGGACTTCCTCTGCCTGGTATCTGCTAGAGGATAAAGCGCTGGAAGATCTTCTCTCGGTTAGAGGTTGTAGCGGTCTTTGTGGACTGTACCGGCCTGACGACAGGGACCTCGACTCTCTTCTCCACGAAAGCTTCATCCTGCTTACTTGGGAGATACAGGACCCTGGGAACTTGGGGACCATCATCCGCTCTTGCTCGGGTCTGGCAGGGGGAGCGGTCCTGGCTATCGGCGGCTGCAACCCCTGGTCTTCCAAGGTGGCGAGGGCTTCGGCGGGCGCTCTCTTTCGTTCGCCGGTCTTGCACCTACCGGTGACTCGCGGAGAAGAGGCTTTACACTTGCTTTCTTCGGGCGGATTCTCCATCTTGGCCGCGGTGCCAAGAGGGGGAAAGTCTCCTTCTCGTGTCAAGTGGACCGAACGGGATGTTTTGCTGGTGGGAAACGAAACCCACGGGCTTCCACAGCCTCTCGTCGAGAGGGTCGTCCCGGTCACTCTATCGATGACTTCCGAAACCGAGTCTCTCAACGCCGGAGTGGCTGCATCGCTGCTTATTTACGAACGTCAAAGGACTGATTGAACATCTTGTAACACTATCTCTCGTCCCCGTTTTTCATGGTTGACATCGATTGTGAAATCCTTCACAATTGGGCCGGGACAGGGAGTTACTCTAAGTGACAAGCGCATCCAAAAGTTTGGGGGATACGGTTTTTCCGTCCCCCTATGCCGCGTTTTGCCGGGTTGTTGCGTTCTCAACAGCCCTGCTTATATTCGTCGGTGCAACGATTACAACGACAGGTAGCGGTCTGGCCGTACCAGACTGGCCTCTTTCTTTTGGCCAGCTGAATCCGGCCATGGTCGGTGGTGTTTATTACGAGCACGGCCATCGTCTGGTGGCTTCGGGTGTTGGGTTTCTCGTACTGATTGGAGCCGTTTGGGCGGCTTTCAGTCGTGCTCACGCCACCGTAAGACGACTCGCTTTTCTGGCTCTCGGGTTGGTTATTTTCCAGGGGTTACTGGGCGGTCTAACCGTACTGATGCGTTTACCCACGGCGGTCTCCGTGGCTCACGGTACGGTGGCTCAGATCTTCTTTTGCACCACGGTCGCTCTCGTCTGGTGGACGAGCCGTTCCTTCGTTTCGGCCGAGCCGGAAGTCCAGGGCGACGCGGCCCGCAACTTAAGGGTCGCCTCCTACGGGATGACAGGTCTCGTTTTCTTGCAACTGCTGGTTGCGGCCACCATGCGTCACATGGGCGCGGGCAGCGTGATACCGGACTTCCCCACGTCCTTGGGAGCGATCGTGCCTCCTCTGGACAGCGCCCCGGTAGCCATCAACTTCACCCACCGTGTTCTGGCGCTCGCCATTCTCTGTATGGCCTGCCTCCTTTGTGCTCGTATTTTTCGATATCACAAGGCGCAGCCCGCTCTACCCACCTTGGCAACTTCCCTGGTGGGTCTTATTTTTCTCCAGGGTACGCTCGGAGCTTTCACCGTTTGGAGCGGTCGGGGCTTCTGGCCCACCTGTCTCCACGTGATGAACGGTGCACTCGTGCTGGGAGCCGCGTTTTCTATTTCACTCTGGACCATGCGTCTGACCCGCAAAGACGAATCCTTCGACCGAGTGGAGGAGGAGGCTGCGCCCGATACGGTGGCTCGCCGATTGCGGGACGTTTCCAGAGAAGACTGGATGGAGCTCACTAAAGCACGACTGGTGACGATGAGTGTCTTCACCGCTCTCTGCGGCTTCCTGTTGGGTGGGACCGCATTTAGCTGGAGCGGATTGCTCGTTACGGTACTCGGCGTGACCCTTCTGGGAGCAGGCTCGGGTATGCTCAACCACGTGGTGGAGATAGAAACCGACTCCCAGATGGATCGCACTCGAAATCGGCCGCTTCCCGCGGGCCGGGTGGATGTGGCCGTGGCCGAACGCACCGGAGGTCTCCTGGTGGCGTTCGGTAGTCTGGTGCTCGGTCTCTGGCAGCCATGGGCCGGTCTACTGGCCTTTCTCGCTTTCGCCAGCTACGTTCTGATTTACACTCCCATGAAGCGCTACAGCCCTAGTTGCACCGTGGTCGGCGCCGTCCCGGGCGCTCTGCCGGTGCTGATCGGCTACGTCGTGCGGACAGGCACGATCGACGTTGGAGGCGGAATTCTTTTCGCCATTCTCTTCCTCTGGCAACTACCTCACTTCATGGCCATCGCCTGGCTGTGTCGAGAAGATTATGCCAGGGCGGGTCTGCCGATGGTCACCGTCATCGACCCGAAAGGTCTTCTTGCCTCAAGCCAGATTTTGATTTACTGCCTGGCCCTCATACCGGTCTCGTTGGCACCGACCATCGCCGGCATGACCGGTCCGGTCTATTTTTATTGCGCTCTCGTGTTAGGTCTGGTTTACCTCTACGCGGGAGCGTCGCTGTGCCTGGACCGTACACCGGCCAAGGCGCGCAAACTGTTATTAACCTCCGTGATCTACCTACCGCTACTCTACGGTGTAATGGTAGTCGGTCGCTAGCAGGTTAGGAAAGATTTTTTACAAAGGTTGAATCGAGCAAACACACTCAGATGAGGAATATGATGCCAAACAGAATCAAGAGTCTCCTCGCCTTTTTGGCGCTGACGACGGCGGGCTGTGTGGACGGAGTGCAGAGCACTCTGGACCCCCTCGGCCCGGTGGCCGAACGTCAGATGAGTACCTTCATGGTCACCCTGTGGGTGAGTCTCGGAATCTTCGCGGTCGTGGGCAGCTTTATGGTCTACTGCATCGTGAAATTCCGCCACGAAGGTCAAATAACCCCGGACACTCCGCTCCCCGAGCAGGGACACGGAAGTGCCATTACGGAAATCGCCCTTATCCTGGTTTCCGTCGGATTGGTGGGCGTGATAGCGCTTCCCACCGTGACCGGCGTATTCTGGGTAGGTACCGAACCGGCCAACGAAGACGTCATGGTTATCGACGTGACCGGTCAGCAGTGGTGGTGGAAATTTGACTACCCCGAGTTGGGCGTCTCCACGGCCAACGAGTTCGCCATCCCGGCGGGACGTCCCGTACGCTTCAATCTGAAGTCGGCCGACGTTCAGCACTCGTTCTGGGTGCCGCGTCTCGGAGGAAAGATGGACCTTCTCCCCGGCCAGGACAACTGGCTCTGGTTAGAAGCCGATCCCGCGATGCTAGCCGCCAACAATGACCAACTTTCCACCGCGGACAACGAGCCCGGCCAGCGTTGGGAGCATCTTCCCGACGACTATCCTTTCCAGGGTTACATTCTGTACGGCCAGTGTGCCGAGTTCTGTGGTGATTCCCACGCTTTCATGAAGTTCCGGGTTCTGGTCTTGGACGATGCGAACTTCCGCAAGTGGGTGGAGTGGCAGAAGACCGACGCGAAGTCGACTCTAGACAAAGAGCAGGCCGACGCGGGCTTACTCGCCTTCCGCCAAAATAAATGTGGATCTTGTCACATGATTCGCGGCACCTCGGCTTCCGGTCAAGTCGGACCCGACCTGACTCACTTCGGCACTCGTACTTCGGTGGCGGCTGGGTGGCTTGAAAATACGAAGGAGAACCTCGGTCACTGGATTATGAATCCAAACGAGGTCAAACCCGGCAACATCATGTACAAGACTGGATATCTTCAGCTCGACGAAAACGGCGAAGAAGTCCAGAACTACAAAATCAAATTAGACGACGCGGCGAAGAACACCATCGTCGACTATCTGACGAGTCTTGAGTAAGGAGTAAGGAGCTAATGTCTTCAACAAACATGCACATTGAGCCCGCACCTGAAAAAGGGTTCTTCGACAGTATTTTACCGCGACAGGTAGAACCGAGCGGAGTGATCGGGTGGCTTACCACCATCGACCACAAGCGCATCGGAGTTCTCTACCTGATAACCGCTCTCTGGTGGTTCCTGGTGGGTGGTCTGGAAGCGATGATGATTCGCTGGCAGCTCCATAAGCCCGAGTATCAGGATTTCATCTCGGCGGAGACCTACAACGCCCTGTTCACCATGCACGGCACAACCATGATCTTCTTGGTGATTATGCCCCTTGCAGTAGCGTTCTTCAACTACATCATGCCGCTGCAAATCGGTGCGCGCGACGTAGCGTTCCCCCGATTGAACGCCTTCAGTTATTGGATGTTCTTCTTCGGAAGCGTGCTGATCAACGTCAGCTGGCTTTTCGGAGAGGCTCCCAACATGACTTGGGTAGGGTACTCGCCCCTCACCAACTCAACTTACACACCAGGAATGTCCGGTGACTTCTGGGTGGTGGGACTTCAGATTCTGGGCGTATCCTCCATCGTGGGCGCTCTGAACTTCATCACCACGATCATCAACATGCGAGCACCGGGAATGTCGTTTATGCGGCTGCCCGTCTTCACCTGGATGACGTTGATCACGGCCCTGCTGGTGATACTGGCCTTCCCGGCCATCACCATCTGTCTAGTCGAGTTGATGTTCGACCGACTGTTCCACACCAACTTTTTCGAAGCCTCAGCCGGTGGTCTGCCGATCCTTTGGCAGCACTTGTTCTGGGTCTTCGGTCACCCCGAGGTGTACATCCTGATCCTGCCTCCTATGGGTATGGTCAGTGAGATTCTTCCCGTGTTCAGCCGCAAGCCGCTGTTCGGTTATCCGCTCATCGTGGGCTCCGGTGCCGCTATCGGTTTCATGGGATTCACCGTATGGACTCACCACATGTTCACCAGTGGTCTGGGCAATATCGCCACGGCGGCGTTCGCACTCACTACGATGGCCATCGCTGTTCCCACCGGGGTGAAAATCTTCAACTGGATCGGTACTCTGTATCGAGGTCAGTTGATTATGGCCACGCCGATGCTTTTCGCCCTCGGCTTCATCTATCAGTTTATGATGGGTGGATTCTCCGGGCTGATGCACGCCAACGCCGTGCACGACTTGCAGCAGCACGACTCTTACTTCGTGGTGGCTCACTTCCACTACGTCCTGATCGGTGGAGCGCTCTTCGGAACGTTCGCCGGCATCTACTACTGGTTTCCCGCCGTTACCGGCCGAAAGCTCGACGAAGCCAAAGGAAAGTTCGTCTTTTGGTTCTTGTTTATCGGCTTCAACGGCGCGTTCTTTCCGATGCACTGGCTCGGCCTCAACGGCATGCCGCGTCGGATCTACACCTACTCGGCTCGCAACGACTGGGGCGACCTGAACTTCGTGGTGACCTGCGGAGCGGCGCTGATGGCCGTGGCCGTCATCATCTTCTTCTTCGACCTGTTTAAGACAGCGGCGACAGGGAAGCTGGCCGGTCGCGACCCCTGGGATGCCCGGACGTTGGAGTGGTCGATTCCGAACCCTCCGCCCGTTTACAACTTCAAAGAAACCCCTCACGTCCACAGTTTGGACGACTGGTGGTACACTAAATACCCGGACACTCTGCACCACGACGATATCGGTCTGGATGCCACGGAGTCTCCTTATGAGGATGATGACGCTTCTCACATGCATCCTTCCGATCATGTGGTCGACCACGGACACCACGACGAGCACGGCATTCATATGCCGGGCGGCTCCTGGTTCCCGATGTTCGCCGCTTTCGGATTCTTCGTGGGTGGTATGGGCCTCGTCTTCAACGGACAGTTCCTGTACGGCGATGTCATCGAGATCGTGAAGAACGGAGCCAACGTTTCCGAGTGGGTACGCTACGATCAGATGGCCACTCACGGATACGAAGTGCCTTATCTGCAGACACTGTTCTGGCGCTTCTGGATCGCCATCGCCGGTGGTCTGTTCGGTGTGTTCTCTATCTTCTGCTGGTCGATGGAGCCCATCGGCGGATACAACATCCACTTCGACGACGAAGACGATGGTGTGAAAGCGAAAGACACAAAGACCCCTCCCGTTCAAACCGCACCCGTGGAGCCTGCTCCTATAACAGACCCCGTGGTGCCGGTGAAGGCCGACGACAAGACCGAAGTGGTCAAAGTCGAAGAAGCCGAAGCGGAGAAGCCGAAAAAGAAGAAGAAGAAAAAGAAGTCCACCAAGTCCGACGACAAAGTGGAGACCGTGACGGTTGGCGAAGTCGAAGAGAAGGTTCTGGACACCCCTGAACCCGGTGAAGCTGCTGCCAAGCTCGACGCGGAAAAAGAAGAGGAGTCTGATGACACCAACGACGACGATTCCGACAAGAAGGAGGAGAAGTAAATGGCGTCTCAAGCTGGACATCTAATCGAGAACCCGCACGAAATCGGCACCACCGGACTTCCCCACCGAAAGATCTTGATGTGGCTGTTCCTGGCCTCCGACTGTATGTTCTTCGGTGCGTTGATCAGTACTTATCTGATCTATCGCGGACGAAGCGTGGCCGGGCCCACTCCCGAAGAGATCTTCGACATCCCTTTGACCTCGACCAGTTCGTTCGTGCTGCTGATGAGTTCCTATCTGATGGTACTCGCTCTGGCAGCCATCGAGCGTGGCGACCTCGGCAAGTTTCGTCTGTACTGTCTCGGAACGGCCTTTTTCGGGTCCATCTTTCTGGGCTTTCAGGTCTACGAATTCAGTCACTTCTACCACGCCGGTCTGACACTGCAGGGCTCCCTCTTCGGAAGTAGCTTCTTTGTTCTCACCGGTACCCACGGCTGCCACGTTGCCATAGGCGTACTCTGGCTGCTGGCGCTGTTCTTCTACTCGTTTACCGGTGGGGTCACCCAGAAACGGGCGCTGGACACGGAAATCGCCGGTCTCTACTGGCACTTCGTCGACATCGTCTGGATCGTGATTTTCGTGGCCGTCTACCTGCTCGAGTACATCATTTAGGAGCGAAGAGAGTAATGCACGAAGAAGATAAAGAAGTACGCGGTCTCTCTCAGGTCGCCAAGTATACCATCACCGCCATTCTGCTGGGTGTCCTCACCTCGATTGAGGTGCTTGTGCTCTACCCGCCGTTGGCCTACGCTGCCGATAGCGTTAAGATCGCGCTGCTGGCCGGCTTGGCTTTCCTGAAGTTCGTGGTCGTTGTGGCTCTGTTTATGCACCTTTGGCACGATTCGCCGCTCTTCACAGGGATTTTTACCCTGGGGATGATCATCGGGGCTGGTACGCTAGTGGGTCTTTTGGCTCTCTTTAGCTACTATCCGCCCCCCGAGAACGCCGTAAAGCCTCCGTCCTTGCAGCAGATCTACGAGGAACGCCGGAAGAAGCACTCCGAAGGCGCGGACTACGATGATCACGCTTACCTCGTCCCGCCTCCTATGAGTGTTGTGACGTCCTAAAAAGCGAGCATCGATGAAACCGGAACGACTGCTTCCACTGATCTTACTGATAGCGGGGGTGGTCGTTTTTTCTTTTGCCTACGAGAAAAAGACCGAGCAGATACAGATGCCCGAAGAGTTTCGGGGCCAGCCGGCCGTCGAACTCTTCTATAGACATCAATGCGTGACTTGCCATACGGTGACGGCCCTACCTAACGCCCGAGGGGTGTTGGGTCCCGGGCTGGACAACGTCGGAGTCCGAAGTCGAGAGTATGATCCCGAGCATAATGGGGAAGAGTATCTGAAAGAGTCTATCTTGGAACCCTCCAAGGTTGTACGAGAAGGCTTCGTCAACGGAATGCCGAGTTTTGAAGGGAAGATGTCGGATCAGGAGCTGGACACGTTGGTGCAGTGGCTTCTGACCCTCAAAGAGGAGAAGCGATGAGTGAGTTGCTGAGCGGGCTTTTCACTCCCGACCCGGGAGTGGTCGACGGACTTTTGGCCCTGTCCGTGATCTATGCCCTGGCTGTCGGTCCCGGTCGAAAGTATCTCGCCCCGGACCAGCCGTTCGAGAAGAAACGAGCGGTAAGTTTCGGCATCGGTTTTCTCATCCTGGTGGCGGCCGTGGCCACGCCGATCGACCACATCGGCGAGACCTATCTCTTCTCCGTCCACATGCTTCAGCATGTCATGCTGATGTTTTTCCTTCCGCCCTTTTTGATCTACGGTACTCCGGTCTGGCTCTCCGATTTTCTCTTTCGGACCGAGGGACTGGGCAAGGTCTTGAGATTCTGCGTCAATCCGATAACCTCGTGCATCGCTTTCAACGCCATACTTATCTTCTGGCACGTTCCGGCGTTTTATGAGTTGGCGCTTCGAGACAGCTTCGTCCACCTCTTAGAGCACATCACTTTCGTGGCTTGCTCCATCTTTATGTACTGGCCTTTGTTGGGCCGGGAAACCGGTGAGAAGCCACTTCACAACGGGTTGAGAATCCTGTATGTGCTGGCTGTGAGTTTGGGCCAGATCCCGCTTTTTGCCGTGCTCACCTTCTGTCCGTCGGTTCTCTATCCGACCTACGCTAAAGCGCCGCGGTATATCGAAGGGTTCAGCCCTCTGACCGACCAGATGTTCGGCGGCGTGATCATGAAGCTGGTTACGGCGGTTTTCATGTTCACCGGGCTCGTGGTTTACTTTTATCGCTGGTACGTTTCTGAAAACGGGACTCCGAAATAGAACCAGATCCTGAGGGACTTAAACAGGATTCCGGGTCCTCCGGTACAATCTGGAGGCATGCGCCTGGATTACCTGGCACATAGCTGCTTCTTGATAGAACACGACGGTTATCGCGTGGTGTTCGATCCTTACGATCCGAGCATCGGATACCGACCACTCCGTCTCTTCTCGGTTGATCTCGTTGTTGTCAGTCACGATCACCACGATCACAACGCTGTCTCTCAGGTCTCCGGAGCCTGTCAGGTGGCCAGGGGAGTGGCTCGACGAAGTTACGGACCGCTCGTTCTCGACGGTGAAATCGGCTGGCACGGGGAAGGAGAAGACGCCGATCCCGTGTCGCTGACTTTGCTGGAATGGTCGGGGCGGCGAATCGCTCATTTTGGAGATTTAGGATGCTGTCTGGAGCCCCACCACGAGGAGCGTTTTCAAGGGCTGGACCTGTTGATGATTCCGGTAGGCGGGGGCTACACCGTGGATGGTCCGACTGCTGCCGAGGTGGTGAGAAAGCTTCGACCCAAATTGGTCGTTCCCATGCACTACGCCACTCCCTTTCTGTCACGAAGCCAGTTTCCGGACTTTCAAACGGCCGAACCGTTTCTCGCTTCTTGCAGTAAGGATTTTCCGTTGATTCGAGAGCGGAACGGCTGGGCGAAGCTGGACGAACTGTGGGACAGTTCGGAAGAAACGCGGGTGTTGTATCTGCAGCACCAGATGGCTTGATACGAGGAGAATGATGGAGACTTATCAGGATAAACTGGAGCGGCTGGTCAGCTTGAAGAACGAGGCCCTCGAGGGGGGCGGCAAAGCTCGCCAAGAGAAACAGCGCGCCCGCGGCAAGATGACGGCTCGAGAGCGGATCGAGCACTTTCTAGATCCCGAGAGCTTCGTGGAGCTAGACCGATTTGTCACTCACCGATGTCAAGATTTCGGGATGGGCGAGAAGCAGATTCTAGGGGACGGAGTGATCACCGGTCACGGCACGGTCAACGGGAGAACCGTCTATCTTTTCGCCCAGGATTTTACCGTCTTCGGCGGTGCTCTGGGTGAGGCTCATGCCCAGAAGATTTGCAAAATTATGGACCTGGCTCTTCAGAACGGCGCTCCCGTCGTAGGGCTCAACGATAGCGGCGGGGCGCGTATTCAGGAAGGTGTGGAAAGTCTCGGCGGCTATGCCGAGATCTTCTATCGCAACACTCAGGCCAGTGGCGTGGTGCCTCAAATTTCCGTCATTCTAGGTCCCTGTGCCGGTGGCGCCGTGTACAGCCCGGCTATCACCGATTTCGTGTTGATGGTCAAAGAGACGTCTCACATGTTCATCACCGGACCAGACGTCATCAAGACGGTGACGAACGAGGAGGTGACCTTCGAAGAGTTGGGCGGAGCCATGACTCACGCCACCAAATCCGGGGTCAACCATTTTACCTTCGATTCGGAAGCGGACTGTCTCCAGTTTCTCAGAGATTTCTTAGACTTTTTGCCTTCGAATAATCTCGATGACGCTCCCCTGGGGCCTACCAGCGATCCTTGGGATAGAGGGTGTCGCGGTTTCGAGGATTTGGTCCCCGCCAATCCCAACAAACCCTACGATGTTCAGAAGGTGATCGAGGAGATCGTCGACGACGGAGTCTTCCTTTCAGTCCAGGCCGATTGGGCCCAGAACATCGCCGTTGGCTTTGCCCGAATGGACGGTCGTCCGGTCGGGGTCGTGGCCAACAACCCACTTTTCTTGGCTGGAGTCCTGGACATCGACGCCTCCCAGAAAGCGGCCAGATTCGTGCGTTTTTGTGATGCATTCAACATCCCCCTGGTCACTCTGGTGGATGTGCCCGGCTTCCTGCCCGGAGTCACCCAGGAGCACGGCGGGATCATCAAGCACGGTGCCAAGCTCCTTTACGCCTACTGCGAGGCCACTGTTCCCAAAGTGACGGTGATTTTGCGGAAAGCCTACGGTGGCGCCTACGATGTTATGTGCTCCTCTCATATTCGCTCTGATGTCAATCTGAGCTGGCCGACGGGTGAGATCGCGGTCATGGGACCGCAGGGAGCTATCAATATCATTTTCAGACGAGAGCTAGCTGAAGCCGACGATCCCGAGGCCAAGCGGGAAGAGTTGATCGAAGACTACAAAAAGCGCTTTGCATCCCCTTATGTGGCAGCTTCTCGAGGTTTCATCGATGATATCATCGAGCCTAAGGACACTCGCAAGAGACTGATCGCTTCGTTGCGTACACTTCGCGGCAAACGGGTCAATCGACCGTCCAGGAAGCACGGAAACATACCGCTTTAAGGCTTTAGGATTTTTTCAGAGCGAGGGAGTATGGTAGGGTCATGAAAGTAGCGACTCCCACTCACTCCGCTCTACTGGCCGAAAATCGGCGACTCAAAGAGCAACTCAAAGCCCTGCAAGAGAAGCGAGACCCGATCTCCATCAACCCGGTGGAGGGGAAACTGACGATCACCGGTTGGGAGACCGACAACTTTACCATCGATAGGCTGGAAGCTAGCACTCAGGCCATCACCGATCTCTCTGCGGCTATGACGGAGTTGGAGCGATGGGCCAAGCCAAACCCCAGTCTTCCCGACATGAGCCAGGCTCTGCAGACAAAGGTGCAGGTCTCGGATATGAAGCTGACCGTGCCGTTCAAGACTCTCAACAAGATGATTCCTCAGATGGCCGGTCGCCAACTAGAGGAGTCGGGTGTTCGTTCCCTGTCCGTATCGGCGGGACGTCGCCCCAATGAAATCGCCATTAAGGGGCGAGTGAAGAAGTTGATAGAAGTCGGGTTCGAGGCCACCGGCGAACTGTCGGCGAGTAGGGCCGGACAGTCCCGCTTTCGGCTGACGGGTAGCCGGGTGGCCGGGGTCCCGATGCCAAACTTCCTGACCGGCCTGGCGACCTCGATCTTCGCATCCCAGCAGATGTCCGAAATGGGTGTGACCCAGAGGGGCGATGATTTTCTCATCGACCAGCAGAAGTTTCTTCCCAAAAACATCGACGCCCAGGTTACGGGCCTGAGCGTCAATGAGACTGGTATTGTCGTCGAGGGCGGGTCCGGTTACTTGTCCGCCGCTACGTAGCTGAACTCTTGCTTGAACTGCTCGGGCGAGCAGTGTGCCGCCGAGGCCAGTTTCTTGAGCATTTCAGGACTTTCCAGATCTTTCTTTTCCAGTCGAATCATGTATTCCCGAGCGATACGGTAGCTCAAGCAGTTCGTGTCCACAGTTCGAACTCTCGTCTTGCCGGTCTCCGGATCCTGTAGGTCCTCGAACGTCATGGGCACGAATTGGTCCTTCTGGATCGTGATCATAGCGGCGGAGTTGCCACCTTCTAAGAATTCCACTGCGCCGAAGCCGAGATTTCGAGTGTAGTCGATATCGTAGGCGCAAGGAGCCACACAGCGGAGTTCGTAGCCGATCTCCTGGTCTACGACCCGCATCTTCACGCCGAACTCTTCGAGGCGCTTGAGTAGGGCGAACTTGAGGATGTCGCTGAAGTTGAGTTCGGCCAGTCGTAAGTGTCCGTGCTCGTCGTAGCTTATGGACTGGTGAGAAGTCACCAGCTTTTTAAGTTCATCCTCTTTGATGAATTCCAAAAAGCCCTCGGCAACGATGGCCACACCATGTCGCGTACCGATGGCGCGTCTTTTGAAAACGGAGGCCGCGATAGTGTCGACAACCTTTTTCAAAGTGATTTCTTCGAACTCTTCCGGGATGAGTGTCAGAGTGGCTGAAGCGGATTTGCCGATCCCCAGGGCCAAGTGTCCGGTCTTGCGGCCCATCGCAACGACCACGAACCAGCGGAGGGTGGCCCTGGCGTCGGAGAAGTAGGTGTGCACCATTCGAGCGCCTTCGGCACGTGCCGTCTCAAATCCGAAAGTAGGAACCCCCGCGGGTAGCGGAAGGTCGTTGTCGATGGTTTTCGGGACGTGACAGAACTTCAGGTCGTAGTTCATGAACTTGGCCGAATACTCGGCCACTTTGGTGGCGGAGAAGAGGGTGTCGTCACCTCCGATGGTCACGAGGTGGGTGATGCCGATATCTCTGAGGGTCTCAACGGTGTTTCGGAGATGCTCCTCTTTCTTGGTCGGGTTGGCCCGCGAGGTGCGGAGTATACTGCCGCCCAGTCGATGGATCCGGGTCACCTTGGGCACGGTCAGAAACTCGATCTCCGTGCGGCCGGCCATCAGATGGCGGAAGCCTTCGTAAACTCCAATCACCGAGTGTCCTCTTTTGAGGACTTCCAGGGTCACCGAGGAGATTACCGAGTTGATGCCGGGAGCCGGTCCGCCGCCCACCAGAATTCCGTAGCGCTTGTTGTTATCTTTCATAACGGGCGCGGTTCCATAGCGAAAACGGTATTCCTTTGGGTGCCTTATTATTAATCTTTATTACAGGGCTTCCAAGGCTTGTCGAACCTCGCGGGCGGCCCTGTTGAAGCTGTTGGCTTCCGCCGTTCTTCGGGCCTCTTCGGACATTATCTCGAGGTTGCTATCTAAGAGTAGCTCGATGTTACCCCACAGTCGAATCTCGATATCCGGACCTGGGGGCACCAGGCGACCGACCTTGGAATTGACGGTGTCGGAGGTGCCGAAAGACCTGACCGCGACGACCGGACAGCCTTGCTGCATGGCTTCCAGGGTGGTCAAACCGTAGCTCTCGTGGAGCGAATTGACCACGAATAGGTCGGCCAGGCGATACCAGGCGGCCTTCCCGATGCCTCCCACGTGCCCGGGAAAGACGACTCGTGTCCGGAGTTTCGCTGCCAGCTTCTTCAGGCGGCGGGCGTGCCTTTCGCCTTCCATGAAGGCCGGAGCACCGGCGATAACAACGGTGATGTCGGGAGGCATACGGCCGCTTTCCTCCGCGTATTGGACGGCTTCTAGCATGCGGTGCTGAGCCTTCTCGGGAGAAAGCCGGCTCAGAGTCAAGAGCACTCGATGTTGCTCGGGGATCTGGTGTTCCCGGCGAAGTCTTCGGGCAGTGTCGACGACATCGTCGTCATCGAAACGGCGCGTCGGAGCACCCCATCCGATCGTCTTCACAGGAGCGCTGTCGTTCGGATAGCATCGCTTGAGAAGAGCTTCCGCACCACGAGAGGGCACGATGGAAAGAGCGCCGTCTTCACAGACAGCTTGCTGCTTCTCAAAGACGAGTCGGAGTACCGCGGGCCACGGCAGAGAGCGAAATCGCCGATAACCCCGTGTCAGTGTCTCGGGGGAGACAACTCTCCTCATGTAGAGTCGGCTGAAAATGTCGACCACGTCGACGTGGAAAATAGTCACAACCTTGATTCCGGCTTTGGCCAGCCTCCCTACGTCGGGGCCTTCGGAGATATCGTGACAGAGGAGGACGTCCGGTTTGATTTGCAAGGCGGCTTCCGTGGTGGCCTTCCCAAAGTCGTCGCAGAAACGGGCGTATTCCATCATTCCCAGCGCGCTGGGGGCACGTGCGGGGGCTGATAAGCGGTGGTAAACCCCTTCCCGGGGAGCGTCGGGGCCGGCACCCAGCAGGTGCAAGTCCCAGACTGAAAAGACACCGCTTGTGATCAAACGTTCAAACACGGCGGCGCCTCCTCCCAGAGGGACATTCTCCGAACCGAACCCTCCGTGGGCTGCCGACATCATCAGTTTCATAGGTCGCTGCGGTTCGAGTCAGAGCATCCAAACCCATTCCCCGCACTTCACTCTGGAAGACAAGATTCCGAAAGAAGTGCGGGGAACGGGTCTGAGACCTTTGGAGGAGCTAGGCTATCGGCGAAAAATGATGCTCCATTAGGAGCGGAGGTTGAGCTGATGGACAAGTTTATTGAGAAGGTTTCCCAAGAGGGGAACGACAAAAAATGTCCCGTCTGCGAAAAAGTGGAGTGGGCCACTCTTCCCCTAGCCGGAAAGCTTCCGGTGGGTGAGGGAGATCAGTCGTTGGGTGTGGCTGTTAAGGTTTGCACGAACTGCCACTTTTCGCGGTTTTTCGTACAGTTTTCTAAATAGGACCCAACGAGCCTGAAAGCAGACCTGGGATGTCCCCAGGTCTGCTTTAGGTTGACGACAAATTTTTAATGATGCACACTTTCGTAGGAGACATGGCCCTTCGTTCTTTCGGTACGGGGAAGTCGCTCCTCTGGGTCCACGGTCTTGGAGAGTCGAGCCTGTGCTTCGAAAGTGTCATCGCGCAGTCCGCTTTGAAAGCTTACACTCATTGGTTGTTGGATTTGCCTGGCTACGGTCGCTCCCGCTGGGCGGAGCCTCTTTCTCTGCCGGAGACGGCGAAGCTTCTGGCACCTGTTCTCGAGTTGACCGGCTGCTGTGTGGTGGCCGGTCATTCTATGGGTGGAGTCCTGGCGGTGATGATGGCCGAGCAGTTCGGAATCGACCACATTGAGGCCATCGTCAACATCGAGGGTAATCTGAGCCTCGGAGACTGCCAGTACAGCGGGCGAGTAGCGGGATGCACGGAACAAGACTTCTTGCAGTGGGGTCGTCGAGAACTTTTGGACGGTCTCTATCACCAGGGAATGGTCGATGAGGCTCATCGTGGCTACTACGCCAGCATGCGTTTGGCCGATCCGCGGTCGGTCTATCTTCACTCGAACGACCTGGTGGCACTCTCCGAGGGCGAAACGATGATCGGGCGGATGGAGAGCCTGGACGTGCCCTCCTACTATCTGGCCGGTGTTCCTCGCGGAATCTGCGAGAGGTCGCTGGAGCTCTTGTCGGGGAGCCGGATTTCGCACGACATCGTCGAGGATTCGGGCCACTGGCCGTTCCTCGATCGTCCTGCCGATTTTGCGGAAAAGCTTTCCGATTGGCTGAACCGTGGAGGTTGATAAACCCCGGCTGATGGCGCTCGTCTTCGCCCTTCGCCTGACCGTATTGAGTTTGGCGATGCTAGCCGTGTCGGTCGCGCTATTTGCCTGGCCTTTCTCTCAATCGAGAGATGGCGAGACCCTCTTTGTATTGTTTTCGCTGTTCAGTCTTAGCGTCTCCGGGGTGCTCTTATTTATCAGGTTTTCAAGGCATCTCCATCGCCTCTTTTTACTTGCGCCGCTGGTGGCACTGGCGCCCGTGGGGTCGAGAGCGGCCGTGGGGTTACTTCTTCTCTCGCTACTGATATTTCTAGAGTCCTTCCGGAGGGAGTCCGGGGGTAGTCGGTGGTTTGTCGGAGCTCAAGCCCTCTTGTTGATCGCCGGCCTGGGGTTAGCTCTCCTCACCGGAGGTCGGCTTTGGGTTGCCGCATTTGGGCTTGTGACTCTGGGTGTACCGGCTCTGTTTGCGACCGGCTGTTGGCTTTGGCAGCAGTCGATCAAGCTCGAGATTGCTTCCCTGGACCGCGACGAGGGATAGCCGGTTCAGATAATTTTCAGGCGGGGTCTTTAAGCTGAGACTATGCAGATCAGATCGACACAAAGACCGTCCTCCAGCAATCCATTGCCGCGCCAGGGTCTCACGCCTAAAGGCGAGTTGGACCGGCAACTTTCGGAGGGTCAGACGGACTCGGTGGATCTGGGATCCTCCCGCACCGAGTACGCCAAGAAAGAAGTTAAAAGAGATTTTATGTTCGCTGCCCTGCACCACGGCATTTTGGGAGGGGGCGTTGGTCTAGCCATGGCCAATATGTCGCCGGTCGGAGCGGCGGCCGGGCTGGGTCTCGGTGCCTACATCGCCTGGAATCGAACCGCTCGCAAAACCTCCGGATCGGTGACCGTCAACCTGGACGGCGAAGTCAGAAAGACACGTTACTACGGCCGTCCCGAAAACTACGTTAAAACTCCACAAGAAGTACGGGCCGAGATGATTTCCCGAGGAGAATTGGGCGAACGAATCAAGCCGTTCACCCCGGACACTTCCGGACTGACTTCTGAAGAAGCCGGTTGGTCGTCGGCCGATCAGAAGGCGCTTATGAAACTGGATAAAGAGCGGCGTTTGGTGGCCGATCTGGGTCAACGCTCGGAGTACGGCTACGATGTGCTGAATCAGGTCGACGCTATCACCGCAGCGCGACTGATGAAGTCCGACAAGCCTGTTTTCCTTCTGGACGGCAAGAGTTCGGACAAGACTCATACTCTCGATGTCTCGGCTTACAACAACCGGAGCACGGTGCGTCGTCACGATTCCGATTCCTATCTGGAGAGAACGTACGACTACACTCTCACTCCTCTTACCGAGAAGGGCCTGCAGGCGGAGAACAGTCTCGGCGGTCAGGGTCTTCCCGAGGGCTTCCACGGAGTTTACAAAAACGCCGGAAGTTGCGCTTTGGTGATGGGGGAGGACGAGCAAGCCGGGCTCGGCGTTGCCGGAAGGAATACCCGTCATACGAGCTTCAACAACCGGCGCGTCACCAGAGACGGTACGATCGATTTGGGAGCAACGGACAAGGCTCGAGTGATCACGACCGCCTCGGTCAACGTGCGCGACGTCATCATGATGGGCGGTGTGCTGGCCGGCA
>Ga0208331_100082_pt1 | contig 30180 bp, 27 predicted proteins | sample DeeseametaMP1648_FD_184184 | JGI IMG/M metagenome (GOLD analysis project Ga0208331, IMG submission 184184) | Marine microbial communities from the Deep Pacific Ocean - MP1648 (SPAdes) | ecosystem: Environmental > Aquatic > Marine > Oceanic | place: North of Tokelau, South Pacific Ocean... | reverse complement strand
AGTCCCAGCGAATGGCGAGCCGTAGAAAGAAAAGCAAGGCCAGGCTGTTCAATAGCGCGAGCGTGACCCGAAACGTCGTGGCATAGGAGTTGAGTTTCTCTCCGGCCAGGCTGGGGCCGGCGATGAAGGGGAAATTTACGGGCGGGTATTCGGCGATATAGTCCCGGTAGGGGAGAGTCGGTCCGGTCACCGTCTCGGGACCGACCATTCCCTCGTGATACTCTCCCAGATCCCCCCGGTGCTTTACCAGAAACCTGTAGTCGTGTTGGCGACCGAGGGCCATTTGACCAAAGCAGTGATAGAACCGTTCTTCGTTGGTTTGGGTGCGGAAATGGTAGGCCAGCTTCACCAGCGGGCGACCAAGCGCCGAAGTCGGAGGGGGTGGGTTGTAGGAGGCTAGGGTTTCATCCAGTCCACTGTTAAAAAGGCCCAGCAAGACGACAAAAACGGCCAGGACAAGATATCGCAGATCGCTGCGTTTGGGCATGAGATCACTCGCGTGTCTTGAGCAGGGCTTCCAATTCGCCGAAAGTCTCTACGGAGAAGAGCTCTTCGCTATCGATATCGATATCGTAGTCTTCTTCAAGCAAGACCACCAATTCGGAAAGGGCGACAGAGTCTATCCCGATATCGTCGATCCGCTGATCGGCCGTGATTTTATCTGGAGTCTCTAAGTCGAGACGATTCAGAGCTGTCTTTAATTTTTCTGCCAGAACAGGGTCTAACATCGAGTCTCCTTCTTAGGGCCCGTCAAGCGATGAGCTTCACGGGTCCTTGCGCCTGGATGGCGGAGTTTACTATTGCTTTCGGTATGCCTGCAAATCATCAAGATGCATCCTGGGTAGCCGCGGTGAGAGGTAAGTCGCGCAGCCGGCTCAGACCGTTTCCGACAGCCCCGAAACAGATCAAAAGACTCAACAGAGCGGTCGAGAAAACCGTGCCGGCACTGAGGGCGAGATCCAACTGGAGAAGTTGGCTCTGGAAGCTGTTCATCATCGTTTGGCCCAGGGCCAGGCCTGCCGGAATGCCGGCCAGGAGCCCGAAAAACCAGAGCACCAGTGTTTCCGTAATGAGAAGTCCGGCTAGCTGGGCGTCGCTGACCCCGAGACACGACAGGGTTGCAAACTCGCGGCGCCTCTCCATCACGTTCATGGTTGTGGTACCCAGTAGGACGACCAGGGCAAAGAGGGAGGTGAAGGCAAGGAGCAGCGCTTTGTAAGCGTTGAACATACGGAGCAAGTTTTCCACTTCGTCTCGCATCTGGTTTGGGCTGGAAATTCCGGTGAAGCTCTGGTCGCTCTCCAGCTTCTGCTTCAGCGCTTCGACCTGGCCGGGCTTGGCCTTCACGAGAAGAATATTGACCGCGCCCGGAGGCACCCAGACCGATTGATGCATGACTCGCTGGAGCTGGGTGAGGTCCATCTTGGGAGGATGGGCCAGCGGTTCGTGGAGCGCCGGAGCGACGGAGAAGGAAAACTTCGGTGCCCCGTCTTCTCGCCGATGAGCCGACAGGGTGACCAGATCTCCGGGCCGGGCTCCCAGACGAGCGAGCTGGACGGGGCCCAGAAAAATTGTAGGTTCTCGGTTTACGGACACTTGGCCGCCTTCTTTGTTGTAGAGACGGAGAAGATCACTCTGGGGAGACACTCCCCAGACGTTGGTGTGGAGCTTCCGACCGTCCAGTTCGAGCACGGCGGAGGCACGTAGCGCGTATTCCACCGACTCCACTTCCGGCCAGGCGTAGACATGGGGCACGGACGTCATGGCGGTTTCCGGGATAGTGACTTCGAAGTCGTAGCGATGGACTCGGTCGAAATAGTACCTGAGGGTCTTGGATTGACTATCGAAAAGCGACAGCGTCATCACGATCTGGGCTACCGAGACCGCGATCCCCAGCACCGAGAGCAGTCCCCGCCCCGGGTTTCGAGCCAAATTTCGGAGAGCGAAACGCATTCTGGTGGGCAGCAGAGAGTCGAGAAACGTCTCGGTGCGTGGCGCCCAACCCTCTTGGAACTCCATTCGGATAGCACGGATCGGGTCTAGCTTGAGGATGCGGCGAGTGGCGATCCAGGAGGCAAAAACCGACAAAAGGATCGACAGGCAAACAATGCCCAACAGACCCAGTACGGGCGTCTGGACTTCCACGAAAGGCAATCCCAGGATGCCGGTGTAGAAATCGGTGCAAAGTCTTCCCATAGGGATTCCCAGCAAGACGCCGCCGATCGCTCCTAACAGTCCCACCACCAGGCCGAGCAGAAGATATTGGGCCACGAGCTGGATCGAAGAGCAACCCTGGGACATCAGAATGCCGATCTGCCGGCGTTGGCGAGAAACCAACTGCCACAGTGTGGTAAAGAGCGTGACCGAACTCAGGGAGAGAAAAATGGCGGGAAAGAAGTAGGCCAGCCCGCGAAAAGCGGCCCTGTCTCTCAAGAGGAGAGCGTGAGAAGGCTGCTCGGAGCGGGGTATCGAGGGTTCCGCCATCGAGGGACCCATCCGGGATTCGGCTTCGGCGATGATCGCATCGACCGACTCCGGATCGTCGACCACCACGTGGATTTCGTCGATTTGGGCTCCGCCGGCCGCGGACTGGGCGTCTTGCTCACCCACAAAGACCACGCCGTAGCGTTTGTCCATGGGTCTGGGGTCGAAACGGTTGACCGCGAGCCAGATGTATTCGGGGCTGCTGACCAGACCGACCACGCGAAATCGACGGGTCGCTCCTTCTTCCAACTGGATCCGCAGCGTGTCACCAACCTTGTAGCCATGGTGTTCGGCGAAACGGGACTCCAGCAGAGCTTCCCCTCGAGCTTGACCTAGATAGCGTCCGTCTATGATGTGAACGTCGTTAACCGAAGGCCGCCGGTCGTGCGGGAGCCCGATAATACGGCCGTCTACGGCACGCGAACGGTTGGCCGCGACGGTCACCGGGTCGAGCAGGATCCGAACGCTCTTGGTAGTGCGTCCCACGACGGTCTTCACGCCCGGAATCGTCATCAGTCGAGACATCTCGGTCTGGGAGACTTTGTTGACCGGCATGGTGAAGTCGAGAAACTTTAACTGCCGATAGGTGGCTTCGGTGGACCGCTCCAGGCTGTGTGAGGCGGTGGCGAACGCCAGGTAGAGGGCTACCGAAAGCACCAACATAGAGAGACAGGCGCCGAAAGACAACCAGCCTTTTCGAAGATCTCGCAGGATCTTCTTGAGTACGAGCCTGACGTATCCGAAGGTCATGTTAAACCGTTAGACGGCTGGCACGGGACCGGGTTGCTGTATAAACTCCATATTTTTTTGACGCGCTTCGTGATCGGGTATCTGCACGGGCGGGCTCTTCATATAATACGCGCTGGTGGCCAGGAGCGGTCCACCCTGCTTTCGCTCCAGAGCCAACTTGGCGCATCGGATGGCGTCGATCACCACTCCTCCTGAGTTTGGCGAATCCTGGACGGAAAGCCGGCATTCCAACTCGAGAGGCACGCCGCCGAAGCCGGCACCTTCCACTCTGATGAACGCCACCTTGTTGTCTTTCTGCCACGGCACGTAGTCGGAGGGACCGACGTGAATCTGATCGCTGGGCAGAGGAGTGTCCAGTTGAGACTGGACGGCCTGTGTTTTAGAGATCTTCTTCGAGTCCAGTCTGTCGCGAGCCAGCATGTTCAGAAAGTCGGTATTGCCGCCGGTGTTGAGCTGATAGGTCCGGTCGATGATGACGCCCCGGTCGGAGAACAAGCGGGCCAGAGCGCGGTGCAGGATGGTCGCTCCCAACTGGCTCTTCACATCGTCGCCCACAATCGGTACTCCGGCTTGTTTGAACTTTTCAGCCCACTCCGGGGTTGAGGCGATGAAGACCGGCACGCAGTTGACCATGGCGACACCGGCGTCGAGACAGGCCTGTGCATAGTGGCGGACAGCCGCTTCAGCCCCCACGGGGAGATAGCAGACCAACACTTCAGCTTTAGAAGCTCTCAATTCCTCAGCCACGTCGACGGGACTCTGGTCGGCCAGGACGATGCGTTGGTCCTCGGGGTAGTCCCTCAGATGGTCGGCGCAGCCGTCCAACACCGGACCCATCTTGACCACGGGACTATCGCCGTTGAGGTTGGGGTGAAAAACCTGGGCACAGTTGGGCTTGCTAAAGACCGCCTTGTTGACAGGGGTTCCCACTTTTCTACTGTCTACGTCGAACGCGGTGACAACTTCGATATCACCGGGCGCCCAGGAGCCGATCTCAGGGTGCATCACGCCCTCGGGGACCGTGCGGCCCTCTCTGTAAAAATGAATTCCCTGTAAAAGGGAACTGGCGCAGTTGCCGACGCCGGCTATCGCTATGCGGATCTTCACACCAACTACCAAACCTTCTCTTGGGATGTCTCCTCGGGGTCCACCAGATTAGCTTTCAGCCCCGCATCACCTTTAAACTTCCTTATCGTTTCGCCCTTCCGGCCTCTATACGCTGCCCCGAATCGGCATTTTTTAACCCTCTTCCGCCTGACCGCCGGTGAGTGCTCGGTACCAACATGGCCCGAATTCGAGAAAAATCCAACCGATGAAGGCCCCGGCGAGAGCGTCCACCGCGTAGTGAAAACGGCCGTAGACCGTGGCCATCGCCATCCCGCAACCCAGCGGCAAGACGAGGCGATACGTTTTTTGGTCCCAGTGCCAGGCTCCCAGAATGGTAGTGCAGGCGACTGTCACGTGGCCGGAGGGGAAGGCGGCCGCACCCGATGCACCCTGGCCGCAGAGAAAGTGACAGAGGGTCCAGAACGGGCCGTGCAAGCTCTCGTCTAGAGGCGGCATGAGGGGCCTGGGGCCCTGGACCGGAAACCACATCTGTATCATGTAAATGGTGAAAGTGGCGGCCGTACAGCACCATACGTAGGTTGGCAGCTTCGGGTGTCGCTGATGAAAGAGTCGGAGTGCCAGAAAGAACAGCATCGGGTAGAAAGTCAGGTAGCAAAAGTGGAGGACCTCGGAAAAGGGAAGCCAGGGAACAGCCTGGCTAAACCACTCCGCGGGCATCGGGTCTCCAAAGAGCTTTTTCTCCCAGGAGATCACGGTGGCGTCGTAGGTTGCTCCCTGCGCCAGTCCGCTCAAGATATCGAGCTCAAGGTAGAGAATCGGCACCAACACCACCGCGTAGAGTTGGTGGAGGGCGGTGGCGCTCCACCTCCGGATGGCGAGGACGGTAGAAATCGCAGCGAGATGGACCAGGGGGAGATAGCCCGAACCCGGTATTTTAAGGCAGAGCCCCGCCGTGAGGGCCAGATACCCGATAACCAGACCGTCGGTGGCCCACGGCCGCCGCTCCCTAGAAGAAGGACTACTCTCCGGTCCCATTTTCGGTAGCACGCTCGATCAGGATCTTGGAATGCTGCATCCTTTGCACGCAGCCGACCGCGGCCACGGCAATCAAAGTCAGGAGAGTCACCACACTCCAGAATCGCTGGCCGTAGGCCGGCAAAAGAATCGCTATCAACAGAAGCAGGACGCGGTCGGCTCGATCTCCCACTCCCGGCCAGTCGCTGTTGTCGCTGGCGATGACCAGCCCTACTCGGGCCTTAATGTAGCTTACCAGCATCGAGAGTCCGAGGGCGCTGGTCGCGAGAATCGGATAGTGGAAGCTCAGGCCGACGAGGAGCGCGGCCTCCACGTATCGATCCACCACCGCCTCCAGGTGATTTCCGTAGTCGCTCTCTTGACCCGAAGCGCGGGCCACGGCGCCGTCTAAGAAGTCCAGAAGCACGGAAGGCAAGGCCAGCCAGAAGGCGGCAAAAAAGTAGCCCTGGACGGTCGCGAAGGCAGCCAGGGTGGAAAGAGGGATGGCCGCCAGGGTGATGGCGTTGGGGCTGATCCCCGCGGCGACGAACGGCTTGGCGACAAGAGTACCTACGGGTCGCACTATTTGGCGCAGGGAACTAAGCACGCCCTAACCGTTCAAGATTTTTTGAAGAGCATGAACGGCCCGCTCCAGCTGTTCCTCAGTGTGCAGGTTGCTGAGGAAGAAACGGAGGCGAGACTGGCTTTTGGGGACCGCCGGATAGACAATCCCAGAGCCCTCTACACCGGCCAGGTGCAGCTGCTCGTTGACCCTCATCGTTTCGTGAGGGTCGTCCAGAAAAACCGGGAAAATGGCGATCCCGGCGCAGCTCCCCATATCCAGGTCGGCGGCCTTGAGGAGGTCTTGAAAGTGCTTTGAGACATCCCGAAGCCGCTGGACACGCTGGGGTTCGCGTCTGAGAATTCTCAGCGCTGTGAGAGCCGAGGCCGCGTTGGGCGGGGTCAGTCCCACACTGTAAACGAAGCCGGGAAGGCTGTGTTTTAGGAAATTGATGAACTGGCTGCTTCCGGCCAGATATCCGCCGCAACTGGCCATGGACTTGGAGAGCGTACCCATCCAGATCACGTCGCCTTCGTTGCGCGGAACCGATTGAAGCTCGGCCAAACCTCGACCGGTCTCCCCGAGCACCCCCAGAGAGTGAGCTTCGTCGACCATGAGAATAAACTGGTGCTTTTTCTGAAGTCGAAGAAGGCCGGGGAGGTCGGGATAGTCCCCGTCCATACTGTAGAGCCCTTCGACTAGCACCAGGGTACGCCGATACTTATGGCGTTCCCGCTCCAGCAACTCATCCAGCGCGTTCAGGTCGTTGTGGGGGAATTGGACTCGCTTGGCTCGGCTGGCCAGGGCTCCTCGAATGGCGCTGTCGTGCGCACAAGCGTCGTGGATGACCAAATCGGCCGGACCCATCAGAAAACTGATGAGAGTGACGTTGGTGGCGTGTCCGGAAACCAGGGCCATAGCGTCTTCCGTGCCCAAAAAGGAGGAGATTTCTTGCTCCAGCTGCCTGTGGAGCGAAACCTCGCCGCCCACCAGGCGCGATGCGGAAACGGAAGTGCCGTACTGCTGGATCGCCTCGATTGCAGCCTGATTCACCTCAGGGTGCCCGTTTAGCCCCAAATAGTTGTAGTTGTTGAGATTGATGCGGTTGGTCCCGTTTTCGCGTAGGCGGAAATAAGGCTGCTGAATTCCAGCGCTCTGCGCCTGATCAAGCCTTTCCTGAAAACGACGGACTTCCGGTAGACTCTCCAGATTGTACTTCTCCGGAGAGATATCGACCCGCGCTTCGCGTGGGGCATCCACTTTTCCCATGGCCTACGCTTCGGAGTAGCGGGCAGGGTTCCTCGCTGAGCGGCACTTAGTTCAAAAGGACGCGCCATTTTCAGACAGAACGGGTCCGCTCCGTATGGAAAATGGTTCCAAAGATGAGAAAGGTTTGGTCAGATTTCGCCAAACCGAGAGGGTTTACCAGGTGGGCGACCGCCAGGTGCACGCTCTGCACCCACTCGATCTCACCATCGAGAAGGACGAGTTCGTCATGATCCTGGGTCCCTCGGGGTCCGGCAAGACGACGTTGCTCAATTTGCTGGCCGGTATGGATAGCCCCACGGCCGGGACGCTGGAGGTAGGTGAGCTTGAGGTTTCCAGCCTTTCTCGCCGCGAATTGGTGAACTATCGGCGCCAGAAGGTGGGAGTGGTCTTTCAGTTTTTCAATCTCATCCCCAATCTGACCGCCCTGGAGAACATCCAGTTTGTCTCGGAGCTGACAGGCACCGGAGGAGACGCGGTCAAGGCCCTCAATTCGGTGGGCCTCGACGGTCGCCGGCATCACTTCCCTCATGAGCTTTCCGGAGGGGAGCAGCAACGAGTAGCCATCGCCCGAGCCTTGGTGAAGGAGCCGCCGATCCTCCTGGGAGACGAGCCGACCGGAAACCTGGACATGGCGACCGGCCAGAGAATCCTGGGCCTCTTTCAGGAGATCTATAAGCAGGGTCGATGCGTAATTTTGGTCACCCACAACCGTGCTATCACGGCCGCGGCCACTCGCGTCATCACTCTGGGAGACGGGCGAATACGCTCCGACGAGCGGAACCACAATCCGGTGCCGGCCAGGGAGATAGATTGGTGAAATCTTACTATCAGGGAAAGCTCGCTCTAGTCGTGGGAGGCACCGAGGGCATTGGTCTCGCGGTGGCTCGCCGGCTTGGGGAGCTAGGCTGTCGAGTTTGGGTGGCCGCTCGGGACGAAGCCAGGTTGGGAGAGGTGTGCGAGTCTTTGAGCGCAGAGCCTCTTGCCTTGGATGTCACCGACCGAGAGAAGACGAGAGCGCGTCTAAGCCAGACTATGGACTCGGTGGGCGTCTTCGACCTCGTCGTCAATTGTGCCGGACTTGCTTTGCCAGGCTACCTGGACCAACAAGACCCTGAAGATGCCAGGCTGATGATGGAGGTTAACTTTTTTGGGACTCATAACGTCTGCAAGGCGGTTTTGAACCCTATGCTCAAGAGAGGGAGCGGCACTATCGTGAATACGGCCTCGTTGGGTGGGCTGATCGGTCTGTTTGGATACACGGGCTATTGCGCTAGTAAGTACGCCGTCGTGGGGTTTTCCGAGGCCTTGCGTCGAGAAGTGAAGCCGTTCGGTCTCAAGGTGTGTCTGTTGTGCCCTGCCAACACCAATACTCCGGGTCTGGCTCGGGAGAACCTGACAAAGCCGCCGGAAGTTTTGGCTCAAGAGGAGAACGTGCGCACCGTTTCGCCGGAGCACGTGGCCGACAAGCTTGTCAAAGCGGTGGCTCGAGGGAAATCACTCGTCATCCCGACCCTCGATGGCTGGGGTGCTTACTATCTCGCTCGGTTTACGCCTTTCCTGGCGGACTGGATACTGAGAAGGCCGAAATCAGATCACTCCTTAGAAGAGGTCGTCTCCTCGGGGAAAAACGGCGCTTCGTAAGGCACACCCTCACCCATAGCCTGCTCCAGTTGGGCCAGGGCCAACATATAGTCGAAGAACGACTGGGTGTAGGCTCCCTGGGCCCGTACCAACTCTCGCTGCTGGTCGTTGACGACCTGAAAGTTGGCCAGTCCGGCCCGATATTGACCTTGGGCGATTCGCAACGACTCTCTGGCTGCGTTGAGTTGGACGGTGGTCGACTGTTGGGCCATTCTGGCCAACTCGACGGCTCGGTACGCTTGGCGGACTTCTCTTTCGATATTTTGTCTTTTCAGCTCGATTCCGGCCAACTTGCTGGCGTACTGAGCCTCGGCGATCTTCGTCTGGTGCTCCACCACGTTGCCTTGGAGAATTGGCCACTGGAGCACCAATCCGACGCGGTAGCCGCCGGAGGCGAGGGCGTTGCCGTCGAATCCAACCGGATTCAAGGTGCCCGCCAAACCGACCCGGGGCCGGTTTCCCCGGCTGACCGCTTTCAGCTCTTTGGAAGCCGATTCCGCATCGGCCTCCGCGGCGGCCAGGTCGGCCCTCTGCTCAAAAGCGCGGTCGAGAGCGGTCTCGCGAGTCAGATCAAACTGCTCGGGCGGAGTGAGCTTCTCCACCTCGAGGGGAGTGGACTGGGGCAGCCCGAGCAGAAGTAGCAAAGCCTCCTTGGCCGATTGGCGGTCAAAGACGGTCCGCTCCACTTCAAGCTCGGCTTCCGCCAGCGGCACCTCGGCGAACACGACGTCCCCTCTCGGCACCTGACCCACGGCAAAGCGTTTCTCAGCGGTTTCGTAGTTGGTCTTGGCCAGATCCCGTGAGACCAGAGCGTTTTCCACCCTCTCTTCGGATCGAAGTACATCGATGTAGGCGGCCTCGATCTGCAGGTGAAAGCGACGCCAACTGTCCACCGCGTTGAGGTGAGTCTTGTCGGAACTCAGACGGGCCGCGGCGATCTGATTGCGCACCTGACCGCCGTCGAAAAGAAGTTTGTTGACGTTGATGCCACCCTCGAGCAAAGTGTAAGCGAAGTTGGGATTGGTCTGGAAATCGCCTTCGATTCCGGACAGGGTCGCCTCGACAGTGGGGGTCTGGGCCGGCTGCACCCGGGCCAAACCGGCGGTGACGTTGACTCCCCAGCGGGCCGGAGCGGAGGCCACCTGAATCTGCTCGTCGGCAATCTCCAAGCCGGCCACGAGCTGTTTGATCTGCGGATTTTGCGCGAGCGCGATGGAAACGGCCTGCTCCAGGTCCAGCCGCAGCACCTGTTCTTCGGCCTGTGAAATTTGGCAGACCAGGAGCATACAGAGCAGCAGCTGTAGCATCGAGAGCTTCACCTGTCGAAATTTTGGAAACACTATTGGCTCCCTCCAGTCTAAAGGCACAATGAGAGGAACAAAGGAACCCCGCGCAAACAAGAGCGATGTGCTTCGCCGCGTATGTTCTATAGGTTTGCTGATATCGGTTTTGCTGCTTTCCGGCTGTGGCCAGGACCGACCCAAAGTGAGGGTCGCCGCTCCTGTCCGAGCGGATATCAAGGTGGATTTCCTGGCCACGGGTGTCACCGAATCCAAAGAGGTCCAGGTTTCTAACGAGTACTACGGTTACCTGCGTGAGATTCTGGTAGAAAAAGACGATTTGGTGGAAGCGGGCCAAACGCTAGGGGTCATCGAGGACACTCAAGGCGCCGAACAGCTGGAACAGTTGATCAACGAACTGGCCGTTCTGCGCAGCAATCGGGATGAGTACGCAGCTCGATTGGACCTCAAGCGAGCTCAGATGGAAGGCGAACGACGACGCAGTGCGGCCGAGCGTCGCCGAGCCGAAGCCGTTTACGAAGAAACCGTGGCAGGCGTCAGCGAGCAGAAGCTCCAGGCGGCCGAAGCGTCGGTGGACGAAGCCCAGGCTCAACTTCGCCAGAGCCGTCGCGAGCGGGAGCGGCTGGAACAACTTTTCGAGGAGGACATCGCTTCTCAGGCCCAGGTCGAGAGGGCCCAGATGGAAGAAGAGATCGCCCTGGCTCGACGGACCCGTGCCATGAAAGAGCTGGAGCAGCTGAAAAACGGGGTGACGAGCGAGGTGAAGGAACGCGCTCGGGCCACTTACTCCGTGGTAGAAGCCGGAATGCCCAACTCCTCCGAGGCGGAGCTGGAGCTTTCCCTGATGGAACAACAACTGGAGACCAAGACTCTCGAACTGATTCAGAAGCAGTCCGAGGTCGACGCCCAGCGCAAGAAGCTCTCCCGAAACAAGTTTACCGCTCCAATCGACGGCCGAGTCTTGCAAATTCTGGTTCAACCCGGCGAGTTTGTGCGGGGAGCGACACTCATGACATTGGTGAGCGACCAGGATGTGTGGGTGGAAGCCGACGTGGCCGAGCAAGATTCGAGCTATGTGACGGTCGGCCAGGAGGTGTCCGTGCACTTGCCTTCGCTCGAAGGGCAGCGTTTCGCCGGCACTGTGGAAAGCATCGGGGCCGCTTTGAGGACTCCGACCGGAGTGATCGGGAACGCTCGATTCTTGGAGATCAGAGTTGCTCTCAAAGAGAAGGTTGAGGGTTTGAAGCCGGGGCTGGAGGCGGACGTGGAGGGGAGCCGCCTGCTGGCTGAAGATGTGCTCACTGTGCCCCACCAGGCCGTTATTCGCAGCGGCGAGGAGAGTTTCGTGGTGGTCGTGGAAGGCGGTAACGCTCGCCGAGTGCCGGTGACGGTGGGGGTCTCCGACTCGGAGAAGGTCGAGATCAAAGGCGGTCTGGAAGCCTCTCAACAGGTGGTGCTCGACAACCCCAGCCGAATTGTCGAGGAGACCGAAGTCGAAGTCCGCTAGCTATTTGAGACTGCAGGCGTTCAGATAGTTCCCCACAAGTTCTCGATTCCACCAGCGCCCTGTCTCTCGCTTTTCTTGCCAACCGGTGTACCGGTATCGGTAGTAGCGCGCTCTTATATAGGCTGGAGGCTCGTCCGGAAACGGGTTCTCTCGAATCAGGGAAAGTGTTTGGACGTCCCCCTCCAGCAGCTTGACGACGAAGTTGCTGAACCAGGCCTGCTGTCGAAAAACTCTGACTTCGCCGCCGATGACCCGGGCGGTGAACGGCAGGAACCACATCTGCCAGTCCAGTCGCAGATGGTAAGGGGCGATCTGAGGGGGCATCCGGGACGGGTCGCCGGGCTTGGCTTTGAAGCCGTATTCCTTCCAGCCCTCGGCACCGAACGGGTCGAGGGTGCCCTCCAGGACCACTTCGTAACGCTCTCTCGTCATTGAACCGAATGCGCCGTAGGAGTTGACCAGTTTCAGAGGGTTGTAGCTCGCGTTCATTTTTTGGTTCTTGCTAAAGAAGTTTTTTGTCGGTTCGATGCTGAGCCAGAGTGTGACGGCGAGCAGAGCCCACAGAACGGCTTCAAAGGCAAATGGACGAGGGGCGGAATTGGTACTCCAACCCAGCGTGGAATCCCCGAGTCCGCTGAAGCCGAGGACGACGGTCAGCCAGTTTAACCAGGAGTAGTTGCCGGCCACGATCAGCCAGACTTGCTGAGAGATGATGAGAACAGCGCAAATCGAGGCGACCGGTTGCGGAGCAAAGAGTCCAAAAGGCAGGACCAGTTGCACCACGTGGCTCCCGGCTACCGAAGCCTTGTGAAACCACCCCGGGAGACGGTGGAAATACCAGCTCGTTGGGTTCGGGAGTGGTTGGGTCTCATAGTGGTAGTTGAGGCAGGTGAGGTCTCGCCAGCATTGGTCGTGCCGCAGTTTGATCAACCCGGCGCCCAACTCGGTGCGAAACAGCATCCAGCGCAGGATGAAGATGGGGATAAAGGAGGCAGCGACGGTCCGAGGGCCCAGAAAGGAGACGAAAAATCCGGCTTCCAGGAGCATCGACTCCCAGCCGAAGCCGTAGAAAGATTGGCCCACGTTGACCAGGGAGAGATAGATGACCCACATGCTCAGCCAGACCGTGATAGACAGCCAAATAGGACCGGATTCGCTCCAGCCGGAGAGAGCTGCGACGGAGAGAGATAACCCCAGCCAACAGACGGCGCTGAGAAAGCGGTCCGAGTAGTGGTAGTGGAAGATGCTGGGGGCTCTCTTGAACGAGATCCTTTTCAGATACTGGGGAACCGGTAGGAGGCCGTTTTCTCCCAGCAGCGGTCGAAACTGGTGGAGAGCTGAGAGGAAAGCCACAAAATACATGAGAGCCGTCCCTCGTTGGAGGGCGAGACGGGCAAACTCGAAGCTATCCTGATAAAGATTCATCGATTAATAATTTTTTAAGGCCTCCCCGGTAATCTTAACTTATGAACAACAAGAACGCAGCAAACCCCGGCACCATCACCACCTTGAACATCCGTCTGACTCAGATCGTGAGTTCTGTCAAGATCGAGAAGAGCACGTGCTCTGAGATGCTGCCCCAGGGCGCTTTGCAGCAGATTCGCTAAGAATTTGTACCCATAAGGCCGACAAGCCGACCGAACTCTTCGGCGTGAGGATGAACTCACACCGAAGAGTTTGTTTGTTTTAGATGAGGTTCAGCTGGTCCAGGATGACCAGAATCGCGGGTTGGGCCTGGATGATGGACGAATGATCGAACGGCACCGTTTGCACAGTTGTGGGTCCGATGACGGTGGCGTTGGCGCTCTGCACGTTCACCAATCCATCGTCGGCGAAGACACCTAGAATACGGTTGAAAGTTTCCAGATCTTCTCCCCTTTGGTCGCCCGCGAGCGTGCGATAGAGAAATTGAGGATGAGAAGTCGCGGCGTCGGTGGTGTTGATGGAGGCCAGCAGAGACGAACCGGGTGCCAGTTCGGCAAAGCTCGGCTCTTCGCCGGTGACGTCCACCGGGGTGCCGTCGGCGTTGAAGAACGAGAGTTCTCCGTTGAGAATGATCTGAGTGAGGGCTTCTTCCACGATGTCGGAAGGCCCCTCAGCCAGCTCCGCGGCGACTTCGCTGCCGAGGTGAGGTCCGGCCACGAAGCTAATAAGGTTGTCCTGGTCGGCCATTTGAAAGTCTAGGCCGCTCTCCGTCTGCGTTCGGACCACCAGGGCTCCCATGCTGTGGGCCATGATGCGGAAGGTCCGGTCGGTTTCATCGGTGGTGAGATAGCCTAGCGCCTGTCCGAAAAAGGTGCCGTTTGTGGCGATGGGATCGAGAGTATCGTATTCGAAGCCGAACACGCTGGTCGCTCCGTTGGCGATAAGGTTGTCAGCCATGTCGCTGAAGCGCCCTTGGACGATGGTGGAGCCAAGTCCGTGAACGATGACAACCGGAGTGTCTCCTAGCACAGGCTGGCCTCCGGTAGGTTGGCCCCGATCAAAGACCGTCGTCCAAGTGCCGTCTTGGTATTGGTAGAGTCGGTAAAAACCCCAGCTCTGGTGCGGCACGCGGGAATCGGTGTCGGTGCCGAGTTGGCTGATGGGGTCCTCCACGGTGGAGCTTCCGCATCCGCATAGCAAGAGCGCGAGAGTCAGAAGAAATAGAAAAGTGTGTCGTTTATTCATTGTGCAACCTTTCGGGTTTTCATGCACAACTGTCCCTGCAACGGGTCCTTATATCACGGCGGTTGCTTGCGGCGCAACGGATGCATCCGATGGGACGGGGGGTGGTGGTGCTTTCTGGCCGTTAGTATGTACTCTTAGTCCGAGCGTTCCCCGGTTGGAATGCTTCCTAATTTAACGATGAAGCAAGAACTATTCCGGCAGACGCTTGGGAAGATGCTCGGCGTAGACCCATTTGTTGAAGAATGCCTTGAGATCTTTGCCGGTCGTCTCTTCGCAAGTGGCCACGAAGTCGGTGATCTCCGCCGAATCTCCGGCGTAGTCGGTAAGGAAGGTCTTCAGAACCTTTTTGAAATCTCCGTCGCCCAACTCTTTCCGCAGAGCGTGGACACCGCCGGCCATCAGGTTGTAGGCGTCTCCGGAGTACATCTTTTGGGTTTCCGGGTCTCCCGGGATATAGCCGGAAACGCGGTTTCGGGCTCGCTCGTAGCGAGTGCTCATATGTTGGTCCAGGTCCACGCCGAAATCGTGAGCGGCATAAGCTGCTCCGAAATAGGTGGCGAAGGCTTCCTTCATCCAGATATCTCTCCAGCGACCGATGCTGACCGAGTCTCCGAACCACTGGTGGGCGGTCTCGTGAGCGACCACTTCGGTGGGGAAGTGGATGACCGGGCCTTCCAGATCGACGCGCTGGGATTCCATGGTGCGCTGGGTGTAGACGTTTCGAGTTTGGGCCTCGAAGGCGCCTCCGAAAAGTTTTTTAAAGTTATGGTTACCCAGGACTTCGAATGGATAGTCGCCTAGAAACGACTCAAGAAAATCGAGGATTTGGGGTGTCTTGTTGAGAGTGTCCTTGGCACTCTGATTGGAGTCGATGGGGACGCTGTTTTCAATAGGCACCCCTCGGCTTGAGACTTGAGTCCAGCTTTCGAAATCTTCTGATTTGAACGCGTTGAGGGCGACTACGTAGGGCGCCATCGGGTCTTTGGGACTGAAGTCCAGTTGGCGGGCGTTTCCGCCTTCGATATGCTTCTCCGATTGTTGGAGTCCGCTGGCGTGAGCCTCGTAGCCAAGGGGGACGCCGAGTTCGAAATCGAAAGTGGCTTTGTCGCTGGGGTGGTCGTTGCAGGGGAACCAGCCTCTGGTGGAGCGAGGCTCGGAGATGGTGACCAGCGCTCCTTCCACGAATCGCATTCCGAAGGGTAGGTCGAAGACGAAAGACTCTTTGACTTCGTGGGGAGCGCCCTGGTAAAGCACGTCCACGTCGAACTCTTCGCCGTCTTTGATCGGTTTTTTCGGAGTAACGTTAAGTTCGTTCTTGTCGTGCTTGTAGGTTGCCGCTTCGCCGTTGACTTCCACGGCCAGGTAAGGGAAGGGGAGGAAGTCGAGAGAGAAACTGTCGAGATCCTGAGTGGCTTCGGCTTTCATGCTGGAAAGCCCCAGAATGGTTTCTTTCTCAAAATCGGGAGCGACTCTGACGGTGTAATGCTTGGCATCGTAGCCGCCGTTGCCGATCTCTTTGATGATGTCGTTGTAGCTGTCGCCTGGATTTCGACCCACGGGTTTGGAAAGGTCCAGAGTCTTGGGGAGCTCGGGGGCGTCAAGAAAATCGGAGAGGTCGTCGACCTCGGAGAGCAGAGAGTCCGCGCCTTTGTTGATTCGGAAAATCTCGCGGCCCTGGATACTGCCGTCTTTCCCGCTGTTGGCCGTGGTTCGATCTTCCCAAACGGCTAGTTCCACGCCATCTCCGATGAGTTTGGGGAGCTCTTCAACGCTTGTGTGAACCCATTGTTGGTCCTGGCGCTTCACGATATATCGGTCGGCTGCCCGGCTGGGAAGTTTCAAACCGGTTTCCTCGGTGCGGGGTACCATCCGGTTTTTGAGGGCTCTTTGAATATTCAAGCGTGATCTCTCCTATTTTGCTGCCCTTAACATCTCACACGATCGTTAAAAGAAGCTCAAAAAGAGTCAGGCTTAAAAAATCTCCCGATCGCTCAGGGGAAAACTTGTTTACCCTTTTCGTCGGTGGAAATGAGAAAGCTCTCTTTGGTGTGCTTGTTTCGCTGGTATCGGGCTTTTTTAAGGCCGTTCGGCCAGTAAGTAACGTAGTCGATGATTCGACCGTCACTCTTCAGCAAAACGGCGTCCTTGCCGTTTCCGTGCCAGCGCTCGTAACTGACGGTGCCGCCGGGGGTGCTCTGGTAGATCACACACGGGTTTCCGGCGGGATAAAATTTGGTGTACGCGACTTTGCCGTCTTTCTCCACCACGTACTTTTCCTTGGCATTACCATCCGGCCACTTCGTCTCAAAATTCTTCTTGCCCAACTTCTGATGGGTTATCAGAATGTCGTTGACTTCTTTTTCCGCTTCTTTCACGGATAAGGGTTGGGCCAGGGTGGCGGCGGTGAGGAGCAATATAAAGATGAGTAAACGCATCCCCGACCGTTACTCTCCGCGGAGAACTCTCCTTTACGTGTCCTACGACAGGCTGGAGATTGCTTCGCTAAACGCCGCGGTGGCTTCGCTAAGGCTCTGGACCTCAAGTCCCGTGACCACGGCACCGATGGTGATGCCGGCCGCGCCCGCTTTTTTTAGGGAGCTCACTTGATGAGGTCGGATATCTTTCTGGGTGGGGATCAAGATCGGCATGTCCGAGCTTTGGGCCAGCCGTCTGTAGCGGGCAACGTCTTCCAGATTTAAAGGGGTGCGATAGAGATCTCTCGGGATGATGGAGCTTTCGATCACGTTCACTCCCAGAGCGTGAAGGGATTTGACCAGCCATGGCTCCCAACTGGAGTCGATGGCGACCATTCGGCCCAGGTTGGGGAGATCCATATACTCGGGCGGAGTGAAGCGGCAGAAGAGGTCCCAGAAGTCGATACCGCTGTCACAGATCTCCTCCAGGTCTGACCGACTGGGCTGTTCTGCTTCCCCGGTCACGATGCCCAGTGGCACGTCGCCGATCACACTGAGGATTTCCTGAATGACGGCTTTCTCTTGGCTCCAACTATGGAAATGAGTGTCGGAAGCGTAGTGGTGACAGTTGACGTGCACCTTCAGGCATCGGGCGCCGGCTTTCACCGCCGCCTCGGCCAGCGCCGGATCGTTTTTGGGGAGGCTCACCATCAGAGTGAAGCCCGATTTTAGGGTTTTTAGAAGTTTCATTTTAGCCGAGGGCTCCTAGTTTTTCTTCCACTTCGGCGAGTTTCACGTTCAGGACTCGCGAGACGCCGGGGTCAGTCATCGTCACGCCGTAAAGGAGGTCGGCGAATTCCATGGTTTTGCGGTTGTGGGTGACCACCAGGAATTGCGAGCTGGTGGAGAATTCGAGAAGCCGGGTGGCCACTTTCTCCACGTTTCGTTCGTCCAAAGGGGCATCCAACTCGTCTAGAATGACGATGGGACTTGGTTTGCAGGCCAGAAGCGACATCAGGAACGCGATGGCAGACAGGGCCCGTTCGCCGGAAGACATCAGCATCATGTTTTGCTGCTTCTTGCCGGGAGGGCAGGCTACGATGTCTACCCCCGATTCCAGCGGGTCCTCGGGGTCGCAAAGCTCCAGCTTCGCGGTTCCGCCGCCGAACAGATCGGTGAAGAGGCGGGCGAAGGTCTCGTTGACCTTGGTAAAGGTTTCCTTGAAGAGGTGAGTGGTGGCTTGGTCGAGCTCTCTCATGATCTTGACCAAGCTCGTCTTGCCTTCGATCAGATCGTTGATCTGGGTCTCCAGGCCGACATAGCGTTCGTTCAGACGTTCGAAGTCTTCTCGAGCGCCCAGGTTCACGCCGCCAAAGTTGTCCAGAAAGTGCTTCAGGTGGCCGATTCGTGTCTTCGCGCCGATCATTTCTTCCGGCGAGAGCGGATCGGTCTGCTCGGCGATCCGCAGCAGCTCCTCGCGGTCGGTGTTGCCGTCGCTGAGGCGCTCGATGGCGTCTTCGTACTGAGTGGTCACCTTGGTCCGCTCCAGTTCGATGCGGTGAAGGTCGGAGTTCAGCTTCGACATGGCCGAAGCGGCTCGGGAGAAGTCCGAGTTGAGGCGTTCGGCTTTCTCGTCGATGGCCTGGTGCGACTGGCGCACCTTGCGAAGCTCTTCGGTCTTTATTTCAACCCGTTTGACCAGCTCTTCCGATTCATGCTGGAGTCTGGTCTCCTCGTCGTCGATGGCGATCAAACCCTCTTTGCAGCGAGCCAGATCTTGCTCGGAGCGTGCCCGGTCGCCCCGGAGGTCGTTGAGACGCTCTTCCTCTCGGCCGCGCTCTCGTTCCAGGTCTTCCAGGCGGTCTTCGGCGCGCTCCACTCGCATTTCGGCTTGCAGGCGCTCGCCGCGCATCGCTTCGCGTTTCTGGCTGAGAGCCGACTCTTGCTGGGCAAACCCGGCCAGATCTTCTTCCAGCTGCGCGAGGTCGGAAGCGATCGCTTCCACCTCCAACCGGCGGGATTCTCGGCGTTCGCCGCGGACGCGAGCTCGTTCTTCGATTTTCTGGAGTTCTGTATCCAGGCGGGTCAGCTCGGAGGTCAGTCGATCTAACTGGCGGCTGCGTTCCTGGTCTTGGGCCCTACCCTGGGCCAGGGCGGCGGAGAGCTCTTGAATTCGTTCCTGTCGCTTTCGGAGAGCGGCTTCGGCTTCTTCCAGACCGTTTTGGAGCTTTTCGATGCGCTGGACGACGCGGATGGAAGCTTGCTCCAATGCGGCCAGGTCCTGTCGCGCTTGATTGAGTTTGGAGCGGGCAGCCAGCACGCCGGAACGGTTGTTGTGACGAGCACCACCGGTAAGAGCACCGGACGGGTTTAGATATTCCCCGCCCCGGGTGACCAGGTGAGGTCTGGAGCCGTAACAACGCTCGTACAGGGCAAGCGCCGTGGGCATATCTTCCATGATCACGGTTCGACCCAACAGCTGCTGAAGAATCGGCTCGATGTCGGCGGGATAGCCGAGGAGTTCCAAGGCCCAGCCGACCACTCCGCGACGATCGGGGATATCCGGTCTTCTTCCGGTTTTGCGGCTCAAATCCAAAGGCCAGAAGGTACAACGTCCGGCCCGTTCACGCTTCAGTCGATCAATAAGGTCGGACGCGGTGCGCTTATCGCGAGTGACGATGTTGTTGACGCCGCCGCCGAGAGCCGCCTCAAAAGCGACTTCCAACCCCGCGGGTACCTTGATGAGTTCACCGATCAGGCCGACGATGCCGGGTTCTTTCCAGCTCAGGACGGTGCGGACCGAGGGCGGTAGACTGGTGCGGTCGACTGCCAGAGCCTCAAACTCGGCGATCCGGGCGACCAGCGGGCGGCGGTGGTTCTCGAGTTCGCGGCCGTTGGCCACTTGCTCGAAGAGTTCTTCTTGAAATTTGTCTCGACGAGCCTTCAGTTTGGAGATCTGCTCTTGCAGCTCGGTGTGCTCGCTTTCGATCGACTCCAGATCGAAGAACTCCACGGTTTCATCCTTGGGAGCATCTTTTTGCTCTTGCAGCTCCAGCCGTCGAAATTCCAGCTCTTCTTTACGGTCGAAGTCGGCGGCCTCCTCGGCCTGGTCCCGAGCTCCCTCTTCTTTCAAGAGCTGGCGGCGTTTGAGGTGACTGTCGCGCTTCTGGCGCAGTTCCGCTGCCGGCTCACCTCCGGCGTCTTGAGGGAGGCGGTCCAACTCCTCGGTGATCATCTCCAGGTGTTGGCGAGCTTTGGTCAGCTCGTCCTCCAGCTCGGAACGTCGATTGGAAAGTTGGGAGATCTGTTCTACTTGGGCTTGTACCCGGTCGGCTCCGGTGTCCACCATTTCGGTGGCGTTGGCCAGGGTGTCTTTTAGCTGTTGGCGGCGGGCCTCCAGGCTGTCTCGGGCGGCGGAGGTGGCGCCTGTGCGCTCTCGCAACGCAGACAGTTGGGCTGAGATCTTCTCTCGCTCGCGGTCGGCGGCTTCTTTTTCCGAGGAGATGCTTTCCAGGGCTTGGCGAGCCACCACTTCGGCTTGTTTGGCAGCCTGCATCTTTTCCTGAACTTCGGAAACTTCGCGGTTCAGGTTTTGAGCTTGGGATCGGAGCGAGGTCACTTCGTGGAGAGCCACGCGGCGTTGCAAGTTGGCCAGTTCATCCTTGCTGGCTTTGTAGCGCTCGTAGCGCTGCAGTTGGCGCTTGCTCTCTTGCAGCTGCTCGCCCACTTCTTTGAGGATGTCGTTGAGCCGGATCAGGTTGTCTTCAGTCTGATCAAGCTTTCGCTCGGCTTCTTTCTTTCGAAATCTGTAGCGGTTGACGGAGGCCGTCTCTTCCAGCATCATCCGGCGGTCTTTGGGGTCGTTGGAGAGAACGCGGTCGACCTCTTTGCCGCCCAGCACGAAGAAGCTGCCGGGGCCGACACCGCTGCCCATCAGCATTTCGTGGATGTCTTTCAGACGGCAGGTAGTGCCGTTGAGAGAAAACTTGGACCCGCCTTCTCTAGTCAGGCGGCGGGTAATAGCGACCTCGGAAAGGTCAACGGGCAAGGTGCCGTCGGTGTTGTCGAACACCACGGTCACTTCGCAGTAGGGAGCGGCTTGCTTATCGGGAGTACCGGCGAAAATCAGCTCGTCGAGCTTGGTAGCCCGCAGGGCCTTCACCTGGGATTCACCCAGGCAGAATCGGATAGCGTCGGTAAGATTACTCTTTCCGCTACCGTTCGGCCCTACCACTGCCATGAAACCATGGGGAAACTCAATGGTGGTGCTCTTGGAGAATGTTTTAAATCCGAAAAGTTCGAGCCGTTTCAGATGCACTTGTCGATGACCTAACCTAACCCGATCCGTGAAATCGGATAAAATGCGAAAGTCGAGAGTCCCTGAAGTCCTGTCTCACGCGGTTCTGACGCTTTCATGGAAAATCCTTCAATAAATTAACAGATCATGGGATTTTTTTCAAAAAAAGTTTAAGACTGTTGTAAAATCAGGGTTTTTGGGGTGTTTGCGGCGGCCATGGGCCGCCTCTGACCGGGATCATGCCGCGACTCTAGGACGGGGCGATCAGCCGACCCGCTTCTGACTGGGAGCAGGCCGCGACTCTGAGCCGGAGCGACTGGTGGTTTAGCTTGTGGTGGGTCGGCTGGCCCAGGGCTCCCAACACCCCGGCCACTCCCCAACTCGCAAACTCGACCTTCACCTAGTCACCCCGGGCGCAAGGGTCACTAGGCCGAAGTGGAGTCCAAAAGTTGCGCCAACTCAGCTTGCTCCGGTCTCGCCAGCTGTTCGAGCATCTCGCCGTCCTTCAGCAGCACAAAGTTCGGCCAGAGCTTGACCCGAAACTCTCTCCCCAGGCGTTTCCCCTTGCCGTCGGCGACTTTCAGATGTCGCACGGAGCTATCCCCCAAGTGACTCTCCAGTAGCGGCTGCACCGCCTGACAGTGGGGGCACCATTCGGCTCCGAACTCCAACAGGGTAAAGCCGTCGAGAGACTCCACCTCGGCCCGGCTATGAGATTCTTCTTCCCAGTTCGGTTGATACGGCATACCTTGGGAATTGGGTTTTCACGGGAATAACCCTTCGGGCATCTTGGGCAGTCAGCATCGCGACAAACGGGCTTGGAGCCCCTATCGGAATGCCCCTGACCTTCACTCCGGCGAAGATCAGTCTTTTCACTCGGTGTAGGAAGCGTTGGTGAGCCGGTCTTTCAAAAGGAGCCCCCCGGGGACTGTCAACGATCGGTCCAGTAGAATGGCCTGTTTCGCGAGTGCGCTACAGCGAGAATGAGTATCTCGTCCTCTCTAACTTGATAAATCAATTGATAGGGAAACCTCTTTAGAAGCATCCGCCGCGTACCGTGGTTGTAGGTGGGATAGCGCTCTGGAAACTTAGTGAGCAACTCCAAGCTTCTATCTAACAGAGTAAGAAAGTCTTCGGCTACAGTTGGGTCTTTTTCAAGGTAATAGTCGTATGCATTCTGAACTTCTGCCACCGCGGCGGGGTGGAGAGCGAGATTCACGAAGCTCGATGGGATTTATCCAGGAGACCCTCCCGAACTTTGCTCCAAGGTACTGGCACTTCAACTCCGGCTTCTACTTCGCGCAGGCGGCGAAGTATCTCTTGACTCCACTCGGCCTGTAGCCCATCATCCTCCAGGCTTGCCATCAACTCCGTAATAACTTCTCGGCGCTCGGACACTTCGAGCGCCAAAGCAAGCGTGATAACTTCTCGTGCCTGTTTCGTCATTTGTCACCTCGGGACTCATTGTAGCGCAAGAAGGACAAATTACATAGGTAGTTCCCCATCCATCCGTCAAAAGGAGCCCCCCGGCGACTAAAGAAGCTAACTGTATGGTCCACGCCATCACAGAGCCTCCCGAGCGTAAGTCCTCGCAAAGCTTCGAGTGCTCCAACTGCGGAGCCACTCTGGTCTACGGGGTCGACTCGGCCTCACTAGAGTGCGATTACTGCGAGAGCGTCCACGATATCGCGGAGGTGGAAGCAGCCGAGGGTGTTATCACCGAGCAGGCTCTGAACGACCTCTACTCCTCCAGCAAGAAGCACGTGATCACCGAGAACCGCATTCTGGAGTGCGAGCAGTGCGGCGCATGCACGACCCTCGAGGGTCGAAAGACGACCACAACCTGCCCCTTTTGCGCTTCCGAAATGGTCAAAGAGAGAGAAGCGGAGGAACAACTTGTCCCCACCGGACTCATACCTTTCAAGATAAATTCAGAGAAGTCTCATCGAGTCTATAAGGCTTGGCTCAACTCGCTCTGGCTAAGGCCAAACGATCTCATCAAGAAGTCGAAGTTGGCGGAGATCGAGGGTGTCTACACCCCTTTCTGGACCTTCGATGCTCGCGCCGTCTCTCGTTGGAGAGCGGAAAGTGGCGAGTACTACTTCGAATCGGAAACCTACCGTGACCAGGACGGCAAGCGGAGAACCCGGATGGTCCAAAAGACTCGTTGGAGCCCGGCCAGCGGCAACCGCTCCGGTGCGTACGACGACGTTCTAGTTTGTGGGTCCCGCGGGTTGAGCGCCGATCTGGTCCGCAGGTTGGAGCCGTTTCATACCATCACCGAGTTAGTCCCGTATAACTCCCAGTATTTGGCCGGATGGCAGGCAGAAGAGTACGGTATTGGACCGCAGAGCGCTTGGAGCATCGCCAAGGGCTTGATGGAAGAGCAAGAATACGACGCGTGCGGCCGTGAGGTGCCCGGTGACACGTTCCGAGGTCTGCAGGCCTCCACCAAACTTTCCGAGGCCACTGGGAAATACGTGTTGTTGCCGATCTGGATAGCTGCTTACCGATATAAAGGCAAGAGCTATCGCTTCATGGTCAATGGGGAGACGGGGGAGATATCGGGAGAAGCGCCTTTCTCGATATGGAAACAGGCCATGCTGGGCCTTCTCTGCGTCTTTTTCCTGTTCACCCTTATTACCAGTGGTGGTTTGATGCTGATTCCGTGGGGCTGTCTGGCAGCCATTTGGGGCCTCTACGCGTACGCCAAGGGTTGGTTTAAGAAACCCGAGGATGTCCTCAAAGAACCCGATTGACAAGTTCTTGACACAGAGAGCGTCTATGCTCGAAAGATGCGAGCCTCGACCCTCTTTTTCGTTTTCTGGACCCTAGAAATCTGGGTCTATCTCTCCGGATTTGCGGACCCTTCCGACAGTCACTGGGTTCGAAAATGGGAAGGTCCGGTGAGCTTTCTGGTGGGGTGCGGCTGCCTTTACCTGTTCTATCGACAAATCTACGCGACCCGGCCACGCGTGGCGAGGCTGGCCGCTCTGCTTCCGCCCGGTATCTTTCTTCTGCTTTTCCTACCCCTGACTCCGGTTCCCGATTCCGAGTGGAGCATCAAAGTCGAGAAGTCCGCGCGAACTCTGACTATCTACCAGGCGGGGGTGATGCGGGGTCGCTATCCCATAGCCCTCGGTGGTAATTCTGAGGGTGATAAGGAGCAGATGGGAGACCAGAGGACGCCCCTTGGAGAGTTTAGGATTGTGGATAAGGGTCCCAGTGTCTTTCACAAGTGGTTGGGCTTGAATTATCCGACTTCCGAGGATGCCTGTCGAGGTCGGTTCGAAGGACGGCTCATGTGGGCGGAATTTTTCTATCTCCTGATAGAGAACCGAAACGGCAGAATCCCCTACGGCAACAGTGCTCTCGGCGGTGCGATCGGCATCCATGGAGGCGGGGCAAGGAACGACTGGACGCTGGGATGCGTGGCGCTCGAGAACGGCGACATCGACGAGTTTTACGATCTTATCCCTGTCGGCACCAGGGTGCGGATCTTTCCATAGCAGTTGGATGACGACTCCTTAACAAGCTTGGATGATAACTCCAAGGTGGCATCGGAATGTCGCTACGTAGGAGACCAATGAGCAGAACAATCTTTCAAAGAATATTTCGAGCGCCATCCGCTCGGCCGCTGATTGAAAGCCCCGGCCAGGAGGCTGTAGGCCCACCCAACGTGATGGTCAGGAGTATACCGAGTCCGGCGTCGCGCAATAGCGAGAACGACAGATTCGTAACAATCCCTTAACTCCTCAAGTAGCGATTTAGGGCTAGATTCGAGCATAGAAAGACTACGCTATGAACATACAATCAACTCAAATAAGATCAACCAGTTATTCGCCATCGACCAGGATTCAGGCTCCTCAAGCCGAGCCCGACCGACAACCTCAAGACAGTGTGACGTTCGGAATGAGCGGCAACGACGTGAGAGCCGCTGCTATTTTTGGAGGGCTCGGCCTTGTGGGCGCCGCCGTCGGTGCAGCCGCGGGGAACTATACCGGAGTCCTAGCCGGTGTGGCCGGAGCCGTCGTAGGCGCGTCCGCCGGTGCTAGCATCGCCGTCCACGCCCCCGGAGAGAAAATCAAGACCGGCATGTTCCTTGGAGCAGTCGGTGGTGCCATCGCCGGAGCATCGTTCGGAGGAACCGCCTCGGCCGTGGCTATGGGAGTAGCCGGAGCAAGCCTTCCCTACGGCGCCATCATCGGACTGGCCAGCGCTATCGGCGGCTAGTCCCTACCTCAATAGCATTCGAGAAGACCTTTCAGATGGAAGGTCTTTTTCAATTTAGCCAACCGTATAGGTCTCTTATATCCACCCGCCCCTGCCCGGGTTCGCTGTTTGCTGCGAGTTTTAGATTAGGAGGCCTTGTATGAAAAGGACTATTACGATATGCATTGCCGCCCTGCTACTGTCGGGCTGCTTTAAAAAGGAAGAACCGGGGATTGGGGTTTTGCCTCTGGAGGGTGTCAAACTCGACGGTAAGATTGTGGAGTCCGATGATTCCGGCGTTTTGCTGCGAACCAACGGTGGCCGGACGGCATTGTTGCCGGACGACTGGGAATACCGTCAGGGAGATAAGACGGTGGAGGCTCGCAGTTTGGATGCCGGACAGCCGGTGACCGTCTTCGCGCCCTCGGAGGAAGGCAAGCTCGTAGCCGCTTCAGGCAAGAACTTAGTGCTAGCTTCGGGAGATGATACCTACACTCTTCCCGTAGAAGCTTTCCCCGCTCCAGTTCGGGAATATCCGGTAAGGGTACAGACGTACGGTGGACAATCCGGCACTTTGCCGCTGCAGAACGCCGTCTACTCTCCGGAATACACGGTCATGTCTCATCCCAGCTACTCAGCCTATGACTTTCCGGTGGCCGAACCTTACAGCGTGTCCCGAGCTTATGTGGTGGGTCAGCACAACAGCGCTCCACTGGCGCTCGTCCCCGGCAGCAGCAACCTTCAACTGGTTTCTCTGCCTACCAACGCTTACCCGGTCAACAACTTGAGAACCAGTCAGCCCGTCCGCTTCACCTATCTCAATGACAACGTCGCTGTCTCCAGTTGGGATAGTCTCAGCGACGGAGAAATCGGGCTGAGCGAAGTCTTGTTGGCTGGAACGCTCCTCGACGTTCTGCCCGGACAAGCGGTGATTGAGATAGGCTCCCAGCCCGTCGTTGTTCCCCAGTCTTTCGTTTGGAACAACGGGCAGCCGTTGGCCTGGAATAACGTGCAGCCGGGGTATCCCGTAGATGTTCGCTACTATCCGGGCGTCTATCAAGTCGTCGACTATTCCAACGACTACTTCACTTTGAGCTACAACGACAACATCGTTCAGTTTCCGGTGAACCATCTCCCGGACAGCTTCTATCATCAGCCCGTTGCCGTCTATCAGCAGCGTGGCAAAGTCAAGCGAATGCCGTACGGCCAGGCCAAGAAACTGATTGGTCGAGGTGAGGCCAGGATCTGCGCCGCGCCCGTGGCAAATCGATACGTCAATCGTTGGCAGGCACTGAATCAACAGTACCAGCGTCCCATCCGAGGCCATGGAGACTACGTGGTTTACAACGAACGTGGTATGGCCAGAGTGGCACCCAGAAATCACAAGAAGTGGAAGAGTAACCCTCAGGTTGTTTATGGTGGCCAACAATACAGCCCCAAGCGAGCGAAGCAACAGTTCAATCGGAACTACAAACCCGCCAAAGCGGACAAAGGACAGTGGAAAGCCAGACCCGGTATTTCAAGCGGGAATCGCCACCACGCCGGACCTGGCAATAGGAAGCAAGTTCAGCGAGGAGCCTATCAGGCACCGGCTTCCTACAAACAGGGGAGAGGGCAGAAGCGTGTGCGGCAAAAGCAACGCGCCCAGAGACGTGCACCGGCAAAGCAAGAACGCAGGGCGTACAACCAGCCCCAACAACAGAACCGCGGGAAGGTCAATCAACAAGCTCGGACCCATCAACCCAAACAGCATCGCGGACGCGCTTCCGCACAACATCAGCGAGTAAGCCAGCCGAAACAGCATCGCGGTGGCGGAAAGGCATCCGGTCAGCGAGGACCCTCTAGAGGGCCTGCTCACGGAGGCGGCGGTAAGGGTCGCGGAAACGGCAAGAAATAAAGCCGCTGAATGTCAACAGACCCTAATCAACTCTCCTTGGGAGAGCCCATTGAATGGGCTCTCTCTTTGAGTTCGTGAGATAGTCGTTGCACTTGGAGAAGTGACGGCAGCCGAAGAAGCCCCGGTCGGCGGAGTAGGGGGACGGGTGAGGACATTTCAACACCAGATGGCGCCGGGTGTCGACGTGCTGCCCTTTTCTTTGGGCCGGACTACCCCACAAGAGGAAAACGATCCCGTCGCAATGCCGATTGATCACTTCGATCACTTTGTCGGTAAAACGTTCCCAGCCCTTATCCGCGTGCGATTTCGGCTTGGAGCGCTCTACCGTCAGCACGCTGTTGAGCATCAACACGCCCTGCTCGGCCCAGCTCTTCAGATAGCCGTGGGAAACCGGGGGTATACCGAGATCGCTCTCCATTTCGCGGTAAATATTTTCTAACGAAGGCGGGGGCTGCACGCCGGGCTGCACCGAGAAGCAGAGGCCGTGGGCTTGACCCGGGCCATGGTAGGGGTCTTGTCCCACGATAACGACCTTCAGGGTTTCCAGGGGGCACAATCGGATCGCTTCAAACACCTGGGAAGCCGGCGGATACACGTCCGCTCTCTTTCTTCGCTGGGCGACAAAGCGCAGAAGGTCGTGGAAATAGGGCTCGGACTTTTCCGGGCCGAGGAGGTCGGCCCAGGTGAGGGTGGTTGCGGCGTCGTTCATCCCAAAAGTTTTGGCTACTCGGTTCTCAAGACCTGGCTTTTCTCGGAGATGCCGTTCTCACTGAAAGCTTCGACTTGATAGCAGTAGGACTGGTCCGTCGTGAGGGCACGCAGTTCATACTCGTTTTTGTCGTAGATTAGGACCGAGTTGTTCAAACGGTCTTCTCGGAGCCCCCAATAGAGGACGTAGCCGGTTGCTCCTTCCACTTTGTCCCAGGTGAGGGCGGCGTTGCGGAGGTCGGTCTCGCGCCGAGCCTTGAAGTTGGAGGGAGTAGCAGGACGTTGGCCCTTGCCCTTACCGAAGATTCGAAACTCGGAGATGGAAAGATACTCGTTGCTGCAGTCGACGTGTTCGTAGCGGACATATCGGGCCTCCACCGGCTCTCGGAGTTCGATGTAGCCGTGTGGCATGTCCCTGGTGTTGGCGCTGTAGTCTGCCACGGTCCGCCACGAGTTTCCGTCCAGAGAGGTCTTGATTCGGAACTGCTGCTTGAGGTCGGTGGGCCGTCCGAAGATCTTGCTTTTGAAGTCCTGAAAGTTGACTTGAAGAGCTCGGATGTTCATCGGCGCTTCGAGATCCATCTCCACGAAAATGTCGCCTGAGTTTCTAGCCGATACCCAGTAGGAGCGAATCTCCTCATCGTTGATCTTCTGAATCTCGAACCCCTTGATCTGCTCCAGCATATACCCGCTGTCGCTTTCATCCACCACGTGCACGTCGTCTTCCACCAGCGGCGAATTCGTCTTCACCGGCTTGTTGTAAGAAAGCAACATCCACCCCGTGAAGCGGTTTTTATGAGATTCCACCGGCGAGTGGGGGAGATAGTGAGGATAGTCGCCGTAGGCGGTATTCACATACATCTGTCCGTCCTCTTCAAACCCGGCCGGATACATGCCGAGGCGTCGCTCGAACTTGAAGTTCACGGAGATCGCCATTGTGGAAAAGTGCCAGTATTTTCCGGCGTTGTCCTTCACGGTGGAGCCGTGGCCTGAGCCTTTGAGAAACCCGCCCGGTTTGTAGGAGATGGGGTTGTACGGCGCATACTCGAACGGGCCGAGGGGGCTGTCACCCACGTACACTCCGTCGGCATACACGTTCCACTGTGTGCCCGGTGCTCCGTACTCGAGGTAGTACTTTCCCTCGTGTTTCACCATCCAGGGGCCTTCGATGAACGGCTTTAAATCGGACTTGTGATCCTGGCCGAACCTCTCCCAGCCGTGTTTTTCGGGATCGAGTGCTAGGAGATCGACCTGCTCGCCGACGGGTATGAAATGCTCTTTCGGATCGAGTTCCAATCCTCTGATCGGAAAGGCGTTGGAGGACTCCTCATACAGATACACCTTCCCATCGTCATCCACGAAGAGGTCGGGATCCTGCACGCCACCCGGGGGGTTGATCACCGCGAAGTTTGTCTTCCAGTCGCCCAGGTCGGGATTGTCCGTCTCGATGACCGCACCGCGGCCGGAAGGGTCGCCCAGGACAATAATTTTCCCGTCGTAGACGGCTGCGGCGGGGGCGTTGCTGCCGTTGAAATACCAACTTACGGGGCGGATGAAGGTCCACTCGCTCATATCGTCCGAGGTCCAGTAGCCGTGGGAGCGGGTGACGAAGAGGTAGTATCGACCCTTGTAGTTCACGATGGCGGGATCGGCGCCGGAGCGATAGGAGACGTCGGAGTCACTGCGGTAGTGCGACATGTAGGAGTAGTCGATGTCGATGGGGTTGCAGTAGGTTTTCATCTGGCCGCGTGGAGTCGTGAGGTCCGTTTGGTCTTGGGCACCGGCCGAAAAAGTGAGACACAGGAGTGATATCGCAGACAAAAGGGGGAGCTTCATTCGACCCAGTTCGAACCGGGACGACCACTCCACCTTCTCACGGTACTATCCTTTCGTAGGTCCCGGAGGGGCGCTCCTGACCGACGTTTCCACGATGCAGTTCGCACATAATGGCGATAGGAGAAAAAATGACTATCATCGACGAACGACGCCAGACTGCAAGAGTGAACATGATTTTTCCGGCCACGATGGACCATTGGAACGGGAGCCTACCGGACGTACTCACGATGGACGTCTCCGTCAACGGCTGCCAGGTCACCTTACCGGAGTACTGTTATCCCGGCGAGGTGGTCTTCTTGAATCTCCAACTCGGTTCCGAGGGAGCGCTTCGGATTCGGAGCGTTGTGACTCGATGCGAAGAGTTCCACGGGTTGGGGCGCTACAGCGCGGGACTCAGGTTTTTTCAGCCTCACCATCCGCTGATGGACTACGTCAGAAGCCAGTGGTGAGTCAGGTCGGTTCTCGGGATAGACTCTCAAGAGGTGGTATACTTTCGCAGGGTCCCGCTCTCACCCTACGGTCCTTAAAGTTCGTGTAGATCCCACCCATA
>Ga0208331_100074_pt1 | contig 31980 bp, 31 predicted proteins | sample DeeseametaMP1648_FD_184184 | JGI IMG/M metagenome (GOLD analysis project Ga0208331, IMG submission 184184) | Marine microbial communities from the Deep Pacific Ocean - MP1648 (SPAdes) | ecosystem: Environmental > Aquatic > Marine > Oceanic | place: North of Tokelau, South Pacific Ocean... | reverse complement strand
CATCTGCGTGGACAACGTCATCCTGTTCCCCGCGATCAAGCAGTTCGGCAAGCCCTGGGTTCGCATCATCAGCTGCTCGGAGAACGAGATCCCGGATCCCGATATCCCTCCCCATCTCTCAGGCTGCAGCCAGGACGACAAGGAAGGGTTCGAGGCGTTCGAGAGTCGCTTCCAGGAAGTGGTGGGAGACATCCACAAGCGCTTCAACGAGTTTCTCAAGGCCAACGGTGAAGAGCCTTACCCCCCGGGACAGTTTTTCGAAGCCTCTCCTTATCTGAATCTTCTGCTGTATCCCGAGGCCGTCAAGTTTCAGCGACGCCATCCCTTGGACCCGCAGCGCTTCCAGTATCTGGAGGGGTGCATCCGAAAAGACCAGCCTTACGAAGTCCCGGTTTTTAAGAAAAATCAGGACAAACCGCTGGTCTATGTGAGCTTCGGCTCTCTCGGCTGCGGAGACACGGAGACTTTAGAGCGACTGATTCAGGCTCTCGGCAAGCTCGACATCCGGGCTCTGGTGAACGTGGGCTCTCATCTGGACGAGTATCAGAACGTCCCGGACAACGTGATCTTGGACAAGTGGTTTCCCCAGCCGTCGGTGATCCCTCAAGTGGATGCGGTCATCCATCACGGAGGCAACAACACGTTCACCGAGTGCCTCTATTTCGCCAAGCCGGCTATCATCATGCCCTACGTGTGGGACGGCCACGACAACGCCACTCGAGTTCAGGAGACGGGTCACGGTCTCAAGATGCACCGGGCCGACTGGACGGATCAAGATCTCAGAGAAGCCGTTGAGACCATCCTCACCAGTGAAGAGATGAGCCGCAAGCTTCAAGAGACCTCGGCTCAGATGCGCTCTTCGCCGGGACCCGAAAAAGCCGCCGCCGCGATAGGAGCGCTCCTCTGATGACCTTGATGAACGACCCGAACACTCCCTGGCACTACTCCGAAGGAGTCGTGTTCAAGGCCGGAGGCACCCCTCGCACCATCGTCAACCCCGCCAATCTCAAGCCGGAAGGTCGCATCGCCGACGCCACTCCCGAGGAGATCGAAAGAGTCTTGAACTCGGCTCACCGGGCGCGCAAAGCCTGGGCCGCCCTGGACGGCAAGACCCGAGCCAACTACCTCCATCGAGTGGCCGACGCCATCGAGCAGGGCGACCAGCACCGGATCGCCGAGTTGATGACTCGAGAGATGGGAAAACCCTATCCCGAAGCGCTGGGGGAGCTGGCCAACGTGGCTTCCATATACCGCTACTGTGGAGAGATCGCACGAGACGAAGTGGGCCGAGTGGCTGCACCCATTCAGCCGGGTTCTTTTCAGTACAGCCAGACCTTTCCATACGGCGTGAGCGTCCACATTATGCCGTTCAACTTCCCGCTCTTGCTCTTAAGTTGGGGATTAGCGGCATCACTGGCGGCGGGAAACGTGGCCGTGGTGAAGCCGGCAGAGACGACCACCCTTTGCACCTGGGCTTTCCTGGAGATGATAGGACGGGCCTTGCCGGCGGGGGTGGTCTCGGGAGTGGCCGGGGGGGCCGACGTCGGGCGGGCGCTGGTGGAGTCGGACCGCACTCACGTGGTCGCTTTCACCGGATCGGTGGCGGCCGCTCGTTCGGTGGGCATGGCCTGCGCTCAGAAGTTCAAGCCATGCTTACTGGAAGCTGGAGGAAACGACCCTCTGATCGTTTCTCATCACGCGCCTCTGGATGTGGCTATCGCGGGATCGGTCACGGCGGCCTTCCACCTGTCCGGCCAGATCTGCACCTCCTCGGAGCGCTTTCTAGTCCATCAAGAGGTCCACGACAAGTTCGTGAGCGGTCTGGTGGAGGGAGCGCGCAAGCTTCGGGTAGGCCCAGGGCTGGGTAAAAACGAGATCGGTCCGCTGGTGTCCGAAGCCGCTCGAAACAAGGTGATCCGCCTGGTGGACGGAGCGGTGGCGGCCGGTGCGAAGGTGGAGACAGGCGGTCGCATTCCTCCCGACCAGGAGATCGGTTGGTTCTATGAGCCGACGGTGTTGAGCGGAGTGACCCCGGACATGGAGATCTTCCAGGAGGAGGTCTTCGGGCCGGTGGCCTCCATTTGCAAGGTGGAGAGCTTCGACCACGCTGTAGAGATCGCCAACAGCTCTCAGTTCGGTCTCGGTGCTTCCCTTTTCACCACCGATTTGGCTGAGAGCATGAATTTCGCTGAACGGATCGAAGCCGGCATGGCCTGGGTGAACAATCCGCTGGTGGACAACGACGCTCTTCCCTTCGGGGGATGGAAGAACTCAGGGATAGGCTCGGCTTTGGGTCGTCAGGGGCTGGACGCTTTCCGCCGCAACAAGATGGTGGTGATCGACGCCCATCCGAAGATCCACGACTGGTGGTATCCCTACCCGGACAACGTCTTCTACAAGGCCGGCAAATCGTGAAGATACTGGTGCTAGGCGGAGCCGGGATGATGGGCTCGGGAACCATCCGCGATCTTTTGAGCGACCTCTCCGACAACGACCACGAAGTGATAGCCTCCGATTACAGTTCGGATGCTCTCGACCGGTTGCCCGATCATCCTCGCCTTCGAAAGGTTGTGGGGGATGTCGGAAATGCCGAGGAGCTTGCCACTCTTCTCGTCGACTGCGATCTTTGTGTGAACGGAGTTCCCACCTTCGCCGGTTTTCAGATGCCGATCTTCGAGGCTTGTCTCAAAGCGGGAAAGCCCTACGTGGACTACGGCGGCATGGGCGTTTACACGGTGAAGCAGAAGGCCCGGCATCAGGAATTCCAAGACCAGGGAGTGACAGCCGTAATCGGACTGGGGGCCGACCCCGGTCTCTCCAACGTCATCTGCCGGGCTTGCGCCGACCGACTAGACGAGATCGACTCCATCAATCTCTACTGGACCGCCACCACCAAAGGCCCGGAGTCTCCGGTTTTGGAGCCCCCCTACACTCCTTCCACCATCCTGGCCGAATACGCCAACCCCAGCCAACAGTTCTTCGACGGAGAGCTCAAAGAGATGCCTCCACGCGGCGGCCTGGAGACCTGGGAGCTGCCGGAACCGTTTGGTTCCACGACCTTCATGTTCAGCCAGCACTCGGAGCCCCTCACCGTCCCGTTCGCCGAAGGCATCGCCAGCAAAGGCATCAAGGAGTTCACCTGGCGGTTGGCTTTGCCCCGGGAGCAGCATCAGGCCTGGCTGAGTCTGGTTAAAGCCGGATTCGGAGATTTCGAGACGCCGGTCGTGTTGTCCGACGGTCATAAAGTGAAGCCGCTGGAAGTGCTTCAGAAGGTCATGGATCGGCACATCGACCGCCATCGGGCAGAGATCCCGGCAAAAGAATCCCATGAGCTTCATTTCGCCGTGGGCAAGGGCCGCAAGAACGGTCTACACACCACCGTCACGGTGCGAGTAAGGGGTGGTCCTCATCCGCTCTATGAAGATTACGTGGACGCCGGTACCTCGATGAATATGTCGATCGGAGTCCAACAGATTCTCAAGAACTCACTGCGCCCGGGAGTGTGGGCTCCCGAAGAGTATTTCGACGTGACCGCTTATCTCGCGGAGGTAGAACGTCGCCATTTCAAGGTTTCCATCGAAACTGTCACACTGGAGTAAGAAAGCTATGCAAGACCAAGACCATCAGAAATGCCAACTTTTTATCAATGGAGAGTGGGTCGACCCCGCTGAAAAAGGACGCTTTGAGGTCCTCGATCCGGGCAAGGAAGAGGTGATCGCCGAAGTCGCCTCAGCCACCTCCGCCGACGTGCAAAAGGCGGTGGAGGCGGCTCACGAGGCCCAGGAATCTTGGGGTCGGACCACCGGCGCGGAACGAGCCGCTCACCTGCGAGCAATCGCCCAAGCGATGAAAGATAAGGCGCCGGAGCTTGCTCGGCTGGAGGTTCTAGACAACGGTAAGCCCCTACCTGAAGCAGCCTGGGACCTGGAAGACGCCGCCGGTTGCTTCGACTTCTACGCCGATCTGGCCGAAGAGCTAGACGATCGCCAGGGCCGCGAACTGGAGCTTCCGGACGCCCGATTCTCCAGCCGAATCTATCTCGAGCCGGTGGGTCCCGCGGGACTCATCATTCCCTGGAACTACCCACTTTTGATGGCGGCCTGGAAAGTGGCCCCGGCACTGGCCGCCGGATGCACGACCGTCCTCAAACCGTCGGAGTTGACTCCTTTGACCGCTCTGGAATTCGCCGGCATCGTCTCTCGAAGCGATCTGCCGAAAGGGGTGTTCAACCTGATCACCGGCTTCGGTCCTCAGGCCGGAGCGCCGCTCTCCGAGCATCCCAAGCTGAAGAAGCTCGCCTTCACCGGAAGCGTGCCGACGGGCAAGGGAGTGATGGCCGCGGCAGCTCAGTCGATCAAGAATGTGAGCCTCGAGCTGGGTGGGAAGTCTCCCTTTCTGGTCTTCGACGATGTGGATGTGGAAGCCGCCGTGGAGTGGATCATGTTCGGTATCTTCTGGAATCAGGGTCAGGTCTGCAGCGCCACTTCGCGCCTTCTGGTGCAAGAGGGCATCGCCGACCAACTTCTGGGCCGCCTGGCCGAGGAAGCGGCGAAGATACCCATCGGCCATGGCCTGACCGAGGGAGTGAAGCTGGGTCCGCTGGTGAGTGCTCCTCAACTGGCCAAGGTGGAGAAGGCGGTGAAGCAGGCCCAGGCTGACGGTGCCGGGCTTCTGACCGGCGGTGGGCGACCCGCGGAGTTCGAGAAAGGCTACTTCTATCAGCCCACGGTGCTCACCGATGTGCCCTTGGATTCGACGGCCTGGACGGAAGAGATTTTTGGGCCGGTTTTGGCTGTTCGCACGTTCAAAGCTGAACGGGATGCGGTGAAGTGGGCCAACGAATCTCCCTACGGTCTGGCCGCGGCGATCATGACTTCCGATAAGGAAAAAAGTCGCCGTTTGGCTCGGGAATTGGAAGCCGGAATCGTCTGGGTCAACTGTTCTCAGCCTACCTTTACTCAGGCGCCCTGGGGCGGTGTGAAAGAGAGCGGTATCGGCCGCGAGCTCGGCCAATGGGGCCTGGATAACTACTTGGAAGTGAAACAGGTGACCACTTATGAGAATCAAGAGCCGTGGGGATGGTACCTTGGCTAGTCAAGAGATATTAGAGCGCAGGCAAGCCTGTGTGAGCGCGGGCGTGGGCCGTTTGAATACGCTGGTGGTAGCCCACGGAAAAGGGGCCGTTCTTACCGATGTGGAGGGTCGGGAGTTTCTGGACCTGGCTTCCGGTATCGGCGTCACCACGGTGGGACACAGCCATCCTAAAGTGGTGGAGGCGATTTCCAAACAAGCAGGTCTGTTGCAGCACACGTGCATCCACGTGGCCACCTACGAACCTTACTTGAAGCTTTGCGAGAAGCTGATCGAACTTTTTCCTCACGGAGACGACACTCGTGCCATGCTGGTGAACAGCGGTGCCGAGGCGGTGGAGAATGCGGTGAAGATCGCTCGACAGTACACCGGGCGACCGGCTATCGTCAGCTTCAGCGAAGGCTTTCATGGACGCACCCTGCTGGCCACCACGTTGACCTCCAAGGTCGGCTACAAGATCGGTTGCGGACCGTACGCTCCGGAGATCTACAGGTTGCCGTTTCCGAACTACTTCCACTACGGAGACGGATTAGAGCAAGACGGTTTTGTTGCTCGAGAGCTCGGACGACTCCGCGATTTCTTTGTCAACACGGTCTCAAGCGACCAGGTCGCGGCCGTGATCGTGGAGGTCGTGCAAGGAGAGGGCGGGTTCAACGTCATTCCCGAGACCTATCTCCAGCGTCTTCAGCAAGAGTGTCACGCGCGCGGCATTCTGCTGGTGTTGGATGAAGTGCAAAGCGGCTTCTGCCGGACCGGCAAATGGGCGGCTTACCAACATTTCGATGTCCAGCCGGACCTCACCACCTGGGCCAAGGCTATGGGCGGCGGCATGCCGGTGTCGGCCGTGGTGGGGCGAGCCGAGGTGATGAACGGAGTCCGCCCCGGCACTCTCGGCGGCACCTACGGAGGCAATCCCGTGGCTTGCGCTTCGGCTCTCGCAGCCATCGAGGTGATGCAAGAGGAAAAGCTTTGCGAGCGGGCCGTCCACGTAGGGGCTTTGATCAAGAGGCGAATGGAGAAGATGAAAGCTTCCCATTCTAAAGTGTTGGATGTTCGCGGTCTGGGGGCGATGCTCGCCATGGAGCTATCCGAGGGCGCGCCCGAGATCGTGGCTCGTTGTCTGCGAAACGGTGTCTTAGTTCTCACCGCGGGAGCCAACGGCCAGGTCTTGAGACTGCTTCCCCCATTGGTGATGACGGACGAGCAGTTGGATAGGGCTCTTGATATCGTGGAAGAGGCGGTCGATTTCGTGTTTTCCTGACGAGAGGATACGTCTAGCAGAAACTGTCTTCCCAAGACGACCACTCTGGCCAAATTTTGACGCAGTTTTAACGTAGCCGGGATTAACTGTGACAGATGAAAGTTTCTCTACGCTCAACTCGTAACCGGAATCACACAGCGCAACTCGCGCTCCGACAGTCGCCCCCACAGCGTAGCTCCGCCGTTCAGCCCGGATCGTCCGAAGACAGGTTCACTCCCTCCTCCGATCTGGAGGGGGCCAGAGACCGCGGAGACTCAAATCCCTTCACCCTGGGCAAGCTGGCTTTCGCGATGCTGGCAGCCGCCCCCGCGGTCGGAGCGCTAACGGGAGTTGTTCAAGCTCAAGAAGTGGCAGTTGAGCAATCGGTGGAAACTCTGAGCCCGGCAGAGATAGACCTGGCTCAGCAGCAAGAAGTCCAACCCGGCACCCTGATTGTCAGCGATTTCTTCGACGACCGCTCGGGCGCTTCCCACGGTGAGGTGGTGGAGAAGTCCAGCCGAGAACTCGGCTTCCAAAACTCCATCGTCAAGAGACAGGCTAAGGAGAACGCTTCCACCCGAATCGCCGAACGCTACTACTCTCGCCTCGATGGGCGCCAGTTTTCACCCGAAGAGATGAAAGAATTCACCTACGACTATATGCTGCATCGCCAGGTGGGCTCCCTCGATTCGGTCAGCGATGAAATCGACTCCCTCAACGAAGTGGGCACGAGAAACAGCGTTCTGAACCTCTCTCGTGGCTGGGGAAAAGCACAAATTATGGAGTCGATCTACGACAGGACCCGCATCGCTTGGGACCAGACGGCCCATCCGCAGAGCCGTACCGTGGGTGAACGGAGATTGAACAAGTTGGCTCCCGCTTTCGGTCTGAAAGCTCAAGACATCATCGAGAATGTGGGAGAAACCCGGGCCAAGTTCCAGCAAGGACTCTTATCTCTCCTCGATGAGGCCGGTCAAGACGAGCGGCTGGCCGTGGCCCAAAAGCGATACGACGAGGCCGTGAGTCGATTCGAGTCCAACAACAACTCAGTCGTGGTGGCCGCCGCCAATTCTGGCAGAGTCCTCTCCACCATGGCTCTGGACGCTCCCACCCCTGAGTTGGCGCCGGATTTCTTCCGCAACCGACTGGCCAATGATGAGGTCACCACGGTCGGCGCGACCCGAGAGATGGGCGGAAAGGAGCAAGTCGCCGACTACACCAACCAGGACCCGGGCATCGACTTCTACGCCGACGGACAGATCGATGGAGCCTGGGGCACTTCCTTCGCTACGCCTCGAACGGGAGCGGTCATGGCCCAACTCCACAAAGAGAATCCCGAAGCCACAAGCGCTGAAGTGGAAGCGATGCTAAATCGAGATTTCAGCCACGAACTCAGCGACTACGGTTCGTGGGTCAAAGCTCCGGCCTTGAAAGAAGTCGAAGCAGGCCAGTGGCTTAAAGCCAGATGATACGCGGGCTCACCTCGCCTTCGGCGTTCCCACGCATCATCTGGCTTAGGACATAACCGTCAGCGTTCCACGCCGGCGTGGACGATACTTTTTACTTCGTAGTAGGTACCAGCCATATTAATCCCCATCTGTTGCTCAGCTACGGACCCGGTCACCCTCACCAGGTCTCCGGCCTGAAAACCTTCCGGGACTCCTTCGCGAAGCACAAACTTCCCACCGTAGGGATCGGCCTTACCCGGATTATCCGTGAATTCCAGAGTCCAGGTCCCGCCCTCCAGGTCGGAGTACTGCAGCCGCCCCTCCACCCATTCGAAGTTAGGTCCGAACGACTGGGATGGAGTCGTCGGATCACTTGTCGGGGTGGAGGAGGTCGTGACCTCCGGTGTGCCATCGGGAGTCTGGATCGTCTCCGGAGTGGGAGAGGAGGTCGAGGACGTCCGCATGGTCGGGCTGGCGGTGGGCTCGCCGGCAGGTTGGCAGCCGCAAAGAGCAAGGCCGAGTAACAGAGATAGAATTCGTTTCGTCATCACAAAGGGTGCGTGATGAACATCAAGGACGCCTGCTCGAGGGATGGACCGGCATATGGAGTTCCAACTCCCAGTTGCCTGACGGATCTTGATAGCTGTCGTTGAGATAGACCTCAAAGCAGGGAGCATCGGTCATTTCCCAGTCGCTCTCGCCGTACCAGGCCAGAAATTCTTGCCAGGGAGTCTCTAGGTCTCCGTCCCGGCTACGGCAGGTGCGTACGAGATAAGTGCCGGCGGCCAAAGTCTGTACCTCGACCATGGGGTGGTTGGCTTCAAAGTCAGGCGGCACCGTGATGCAGGCGTCGTAGCAACACTCCTCGGGCGGAGTGAAGTGCGGGTTGTCCCATGGAACGCCAAGCACGCGCCCTGTTTCCAGAAGCTTTCTCGAGCGAGCCCACCGGATGAGTCGGTTCAGGGTCTGCACCGTCGGCTCCAGACCGTACGCTCCGTAGTGGCGGATGTAGGCCACTCTCTGTGCCTCAAGCTGTCGCTCCTCAATCTTCATCGACCTAGACTCTCCAAGACTTGTTGACGGTACTTTTCGACCTCGGACTTGATAGCATCTTCATCGAGCGTGAGAAGGCGCCGCTCCTCCATCAGGACTCGACCGTGGACGATGGTGTGAGTGACGTCGTTGGCGCGAACCGCATACACCAGGACCGAGTAGATGTTGTTGTAGAGAGGAGTCAGACGGGTTTGGTCCAGATCCACCAGAGCCAGGTCGGCGGCTTTTCCGATCTCCAGGCTCCCGATCTTGTTTTCCATGTGAAGAGCTCTCGCCCCGCCGAGCGTGGCCAGGGCGAAGGCGGTCTCGGCGGGAATGACGGTGGGGTCGCGACGTTCGTTCTTGTGCAGCTTGGCCGCCGTATCCATCTCTTGCCACATATCGAGATCGTTGTTGGAGGCCGCTCCGTCGGTGCCCAGGCCCACTCTCACTCCCGCATCCAAAAGGTCCGGCACCGGGCTCACGCCTACGGCCACCTTCATATTGGACTCGGGACAGTGAGCGGCGCCCACGCCCCTCTCGGCCAGCAGTCGCCTCTCCTCGCCGTCGACGTAGATAACGTGCGCTCCCGTGAGCCTCTCGGTAAGAACCCCTTGCTCGTCCAGGAACCGAACCGGTCGCTTCGAGTATTCTTTCAAGGTATGCTCGACTTCCAACGGGGCCTCGGCCAGATGAGTCAGGATCGGCATATCCAACTCTTCAGCCAGCGCTGCCACCTCGCGCCAATGTTCGGGTCCAACCGTATAAGGCGCGTGGGGGGCGAGGGCAGGCGTGATCAGAGAGTCTTCTTCCCAGTTTTTCTGAAACTCCCGAATCGCGGCCGTCATCTCCGGCCAACTCTTGAAGTCAGGTGCTGGGAAATCCAGCATAGTCTGACCTAGCACGGCCCGGACCCCGGCTTTTTTCGTCTCCGCCGCCACGGTTTCTTCAAAGTAGTACATGTCCGCGTAGGTGGTCACCCCGCCCTGAATCAACTCGGCCAGCCCCAGACGGGTGCCGGCGGCCACAAAATCAGCTGTCACGTTGGCCGCTTCGGCGGGAAAGATCGTTTCTCGAAGCCAGGCGTTCAGTTCTAAATCGTCAGCCAGTCCGCGGAAAAGGACCATGGGCAGATGGGTATGGGCGTTCACGAGACCCGGGACGACCGCTTTCCCGCGGGCATCGATCACCCTTTTGGCACGGGCATCCGGCCTCACCGGACCGACCTCCACGATCACCCCGTCTTTGCTCCGTACCATCCCGGGTGAATAGATGTGGCGCTCGGCGTCCATCGTCACCACAACGCCGCCGGTGATCAAAAGATCGGCTTCTTCCTCGGCCACGAGTGGTCCGGCGGAGAGAAACAAAACAATAAAGGCTGCGATCGCTTTCTTCATAGCTCCGCATTCCCGCCGGGTGACTCAAACCCCCTCGCGCCGCGAGACCTTCAGGGGGCAGTCTTCAGTTCTCGGGGCTTCACCGCTCGAGTCCCGGATAAAAACAAAGACCCCCCGAATCGGAGGGTCTTGCCGCGACGGAAGGTCGCAAGTCTCTAAAGAGCGTTAAGCTTTTTCATCAGGCGGGACTTTTTGCGTGCCGCCGTGTTCTTATGAATGATTCCCTTGGAAACGGCTTTATCCATTTCACTGATGGCTTTAGTCACTTCGGCTTTGGCCTGATCGGAATCGTTCTCAGAAAAAGCGTGTTGGGCTTTCTTGAAAGCGGAACGTACGCGAGTTTTCACCATCTGGTTTCGAGCTCGTCGTCGCTCTTGAACTTTTATTGATTTCTTTGCACTCTTGGTGTTGGCCACGATTGCCTCCGGGTAAACTGTTCGTAATCCGCGCTAGTATAGTGCCCGATAGGGTGGTCGTCAAGACCGAGAACCTGGAATCTGTAGCAAACGCTCTTTTTCGTCCTCCGAGATGGTGGTGGCTTGCCGACACACCGGACATGAAAGCAGATATTCCGTGCGATAAGGGATAAGGGGGATGAAAAAAATGGAGAAATACGTCTTCTCGCGATGGATCGGCCATTCCGAAGTGTTGTGGCAGCGTGGACAATCCATGACTCCGGCGTTGCCCAGGTGCTCTGTTTTTCGGTCTGCCAAGCTGAATATGAGAAACATAACATCGTATACGGCATAGCAGTGTGTCATGACCTGTCATGCGGGCAAGAAGTTGATAGGATAGGATATTTGTATCCCTATCCCTTGAGAGAAAAAAAGTGAATATATTAAACCTCTGCCCGGTTCGTTTTCGGGTGGCCGTTCTATTGTTAGTCCCCCTTCTGACCATCGCGTTCCTATCGCCTGCCATGGCCGAGCGGCCCGGCAACCGGGCTAAACGGAGCAACGCCCGAATGCAACGGAAAGCGCCCCAGCGCGCCCAGAGGCCGGCTCCCACCGTCCAGCGCCGGCAGGTAACTCGTAGCCCCCAACGCCAGCAGCGCCGTCAGGTTACCCGGAGTCCCCAACGACAGCAACGCCAACAAGTGACTCGGAGTCCCCAGCGCCAGCAGCGCCAGGTGACTAGAAGTCCCCAAGGACAGCAGCGTCAGCAGGTGACCCGAAGCTCGCAACCCAGGCAACAGCAACGATTCACCAATAGCCCTCGGCGCCAAGAGCGCCAGAAGATGACCCGGAGTCCTCAGCGGCAAGAGCGACGGGAGATGACCCGCGGTCCGCAGCGCCAAGAACGCCAGAAGATGACTCGCGGCCCGCAGCGTGAGGAACGCCAGAAGATGACTCGGAGCCCTCAGCGTCAAGAAGGCCGGAAGATGACCCGCGGCCCTCAGCGCCAAGAACGACAGAAGGTGACCCGCGGGCCGCAGCGCCAAGAGCGCCAGACCAATCGTCCTCAGCGCGGCCAGGGTGATCGCGACCAACGTCTGGACAACCGTGGGCCAAACCGAGGCTACGCCAATCGCAACCAACGCCCCGGTCGAAACGCCAACGGTGTCAGCTTTACCCGACCCGGCCGGATCGACACCCGCAAAACCAGACCGGCTCAACAGGTCGTTCGCCAACCGTTGGCCACCGGAGCACGTCGCGGCGCGACAGCCAACTTCAACCGCAACTACAACGCCAACGTCAATCAAAACTACAACTACAACCAGAACGTCAACGTCAATCGAAACGTGGTCGTCAGCCAACCCGCCACTTATACCTACGCGGCCCCCAACGTCTGTCCCCCGGCCTACAGCGTGGTCAACAACTACAACCCCTACGCCTACGCCAACTACTGGGACCGGCGCGACTATCGTCGACGCTATCGAAACAACTGCAACTGGCCGTTGCTGATTCTGGGATTCTTCATCTCTCGACCCTACTCGAGCTACGACTACGCCCGGGTCGACTACAACAACCAACCCTATTTCTACGGCGACGACAACGCCTACCAGGCCAGTCCTATCGCGGTAGGCTCGGAAGGTGGGCCGGTGGCCGCCACGCCCAACTTCGACAGCAAAGAGGAGCAGATGCTGGTCGCGCTCTCCGAGCACGTGCAAGCGAGTTCGGTCGACGGTGCCTATCAGATTTCAGACGCCGCCTTCAACGGGCAGCTCTGGAACCTTGACCTGGCCCAAGCGCCGGCGGTCTTCGAAATCCAAGATGGTCTCTACTCCGTGGTGGCCGGTTTCGAAGGCACCCTGGGAGCCGGAGAAGTTCCCTCCAACGTCAACGTCGAGTTTTTTATCGCCCATACTGCAAACGGCTACGAGGTCCGGGACGCCTGGATTACCAGTGCCAACGGAATACCTCGCAACCGTCTGTATCAAAGCCCGGTCTACCCGGACGTCAGCACCTGGGAGCCAGGCCGTCTCTGTCCCTTTACCGGGCGAGAGATGGTTCCGATGGAGGCGCACACATCGGAACACGGTTAGACCACCGCCATGATCTAGCCAACTGCGAAGGCCCGGCCGAAAAGCCGGGCCTTCCTTTTGCGTGTGCTGAAAAGGTTGGGCTTAAACAAATTCCCCTTTGAACCCCAAATCCGCCTAAAAGTCAAGACGTTGCGCCCCCTTAGGTGGTCGTGCTACGATGCCGACTGTCGCTTCCTGCGGACTGTGGTGTTGATCGGGCACTAGTACTGAGCCGATATTTATACCTAGGGAGCAGTACTCCGAGTCCTTGTGTTGAGTGCCGTCCTTAGCAGACGGAGTCCTGATAGGTCTCGGGCAAGAGGTGCGCCCGCCTGCTTGAGCAGGTTCAGGTACAGGCTCGCCGCCCTTTCCGCGGGTGCGACTTTTTGTTAGTGGTGTTAGGTGGGAATTTGATCGCAAGATTGAACCACCGTGCACCGCCTCGAACAAGTCGTCTCTCGCTTAAATACCGCTGGTATTAGGCGCTCGAGCCAACTCGCTCGATACGGCACACGGTGGCCCAACTTTACGATCAAATTCCCACATAACACCACTTTGCCGTTCCTCTGGGCAGAGGAAGGCACTCCCGAGACCAATCAGAAATCAGGCATCGATGATGAACAAACTTTCCCACCAATCCCCGAAAGAAGCGCTCGAATATTTGCTCGCCCACGGCGCGGTGCGCTACACCGACGCAGGCGCCGTCACCCATCTGCCTTGCTCGCTGGTGCCCTGGGAGGCGCCGCGGGGTTTCGTTCAAGAGACCGAAGAGCTGACGACGCTCTACAACGAACTTTATCACCGGGTCGCCCACGACGACGATTTTCTTCATACGGAGCTCGAAAGAGCCAGAGCCGCCGACGACTTCGTGGAACGACTCTTTCAAGCCAAATCTCACGAGAAGCCCGGCAAGCCCAGTCTCTACCTCAATCGCAACGACTGCATGCCGGCCATCCAATCCGACGGCACCGTTTGGCCCAAGCAAGTGGAGATGAATCTGATGGCTTCCGCCCTCGGTGAGGCTTCTCAGGTCGTCTATCGGATGCACCGTTTTTTGAGCCAGCATCAGGATATCGAGCTGAAGGAGAACAGATCCGGCTCCGGACTGTCCCAAGGCTTGGCCGACGGGTACAGAGAGATGAACGGCGACGGAATCGTTCTCTTTCTGATCCCGGTAGGGGAGGTGTCCGTTTTCGACCAGCGGATCACCGAGTCGAGACTTGTGGAAGAGTACGGAGTCAAGACCCTTCGCTGCAACCTGGAAGAGCTGGGTGAAGAAGGAGAGCTGCGGGGCGGCGATCTCTACTTCCGCGGCCATAAGGTCTCCATCGCCTACTTTCGAACCGGATATGCGCCTCGCCACTACCTCACCGAAGACTCCTGGAAGGCCCGCAATCTGATCGAGCAGAGCAGCGCCGTGTCTCTCCCCTCCGCCAGGACCCAGCTCGCCAACACCAAGCTGATTCAGCTCGTTCTGGCCAAGGAAGAGGTTTTGGGCCGGTTTGTGGACCCCGAGCAGGCCAAGAGATTGGCGAAGTCCTGTGTGGCCTTCAGCAAGCTAGACGAAGAGTTTACTACCCCCGACGGCAAAACCGCCTTAGGACGAGACCACGGTCTCGGCAACCCCGACGACTGGGTTCTCAAGCCTCACCGCGAAGGTGGAGGCAACAACTTTTTCGGGGCCGATATCGTTTCCCGACTCAAGCAGATGACGGACACCGAGTCCGAAGCGTACATCCTGATGGAGAAAATCCGCCAACCGGTCTTCGACTCTGTGAGGATGGTGGAGGGTGAAGCGATCAGCTGCCGCTGCTTCACAGAACTGGGTTTCTTCGCCCGGGCTTTCTACGGAGGGGCTGACGCCCAGGCTACTTTCAATGTGGCTCAGGGATACTTGCTGCGCACCAAAGACGAAAGTATGGATGAAGGCCTGGTTCTCGGCGGCTTCTCGTTCCTCGACTCAGTGAGGTTCGCTTAGGCCTTAAAACTTATCCTTGGCTAGTCGGAGAGCCTTGAAGGTCGCTTCCCGGTCGCCGGACTCCCTGCCCAGATAGTTGAGGACCTCGGGACTGTCCAGTCTCATAAACGGATTTGTTCTGTGCTCTTCCTCCAGCTTCAACGGAACGGAGGGGACGGAAAACTGTGCTTTACGCTCTTGGAGGGCTTCGCTGCCCAACACGGCTTCGGCGAATCGAAGGTTGTTGGCGGTGTATTCGTGCCCGACCCAAAGCTTGGTGGTCGGTGGGAGCTGAGCCAGACGCGACACCGATCGGTACATCTCCGAATGAGTGTCGGTGAAGACGGCGCCGCAGCTTGCACCGAAGATGACGTCCCCGCAGAAGAGGTTTTCCGACTTGATAAAGTGGAACGCGATGTGCCCCTCGGCGTGACCGGGCAGCTCGTAGACGCGAACTTCCTCCCCGCCAAACTCTAAGGTATCCCCTTCCGTCACCGAGTCGGTGGCTTGGGGGATGCGCTTAGCGTCCCTGGCGCTGCAGATCACAGGGAGGCCGGGATACTCTTTCAGGAGACCGGGCACGCCGGCGATATGGTCTCCGTGGTGGTGGGTCAACCAGATAGCCGCGGGCTTCAGCCCCTCGGCTTCCAATTTGTCGACGACCGGAGCCACTTCCGGCGGGTCGATGATGATACAGCTACGGGTGGGCTGATCAACGGCCAGGTAAGTATAGTTGTCCTTCAGGACAGGTACGGCGTGAACCGAAATCATGGGTTAGGTCCCATAGAAAACGGTTAGCCTCCCACGAGTGCCGTGGCCATCACGAAGCCGATGGCGAGGATAACAGCCGCGATGACGATCGCCACGGCGATGTTGCCTTTACGCAGCTCTTCCATCTCGTCCAGACCAGGTGTCATCATGTCGAAGAATTTCACTCCAAGCCCCGTACCGACACCCATCAGTAAGGCGGAGAGAAAGGCCCAACCGCAGGCCTTCAAAATTTCGGGTAATATGCTATCCATTTTTCCTCCCGGTTACATCCCTTTCCCTCAGCTATTAACCCCTTCCTGCTCATATACGTTTACGAAGGCAGGGAACGTTCCGGATAAGGCAAATTTATAATAAGAGAAAAACTGTGATATCGGCGACCGGGGGTGGGATTTGGAGGTGTTGAACTTTTGCGAAATCTAAAAGAACTGGCACTGCCCGAAACCATCGAAGAGTTTTGGGACAAGAAGAATCAATACGGACCGAAGGCGGTGGTCATCGCGGGCGGCACCGAGATCGTATCCGAGCCCCCTGAGGGGGTGGAATGTCTTATCGACATTCGGAGACTTGCCCTCGATAAGATAGAGACCGAGGGAGACTCGATCGTGATCGGAGCCGCCGTCACGATGGAGAGCCTCACTTCATCGGAGTTGGCCGCCGCGCTGGGCAACGGCATGTTGCGCGACGCCACCTGTCAGGGATGGCCGGTAGCGGTAAGAAGCGCCGCCACCATCGGCGGCAACGTGGCCGGTGGCGACCCCTTTGCCGACACTCCGCCCGTCCTGCTGGCCCTGGGTGCGAGTTTTCATCTGGAGACCCCGGACGGGCCCAAAACCGTGCCGGTCGAGCAGTTCTTTCTGGACTATCGGAAGACCGCCGCCGAGGGTTCTATCTTAATGTCGATCTCCATACCTAAGAGTGCCGGAGAGGGTAGGGGCGCCTTCGTTAAAGTCGCTCCCGTGGCGGTGGACAAGGCTATGATAAACCTGGGGGTCTATTGCGAGATCGTCGAGGGGCGCTGTCGAGATGTCAGGGTGGCGGTGGGAGCTTTGACCAGAATTCCTCATCGTATCGAAACCGTAGAGCGTCTGATGGACAACGAGTTGCTCTCCTCGGAATTGGTGGATGAGGCGGCTGAAGAAGTCGTTCAAAACGTTGAACCGATGCTGGATATGCGGGCTTCCGCCGAACATCGGAGGAGCATGCTCTCGGCGGTCTTTAAGCGAGCCGTGCATACTCTGGCTCAAGCGGGGTAAGTAAGGACTATGATCAAGATTACTTTAGACGACCAGAGTTTTCACGGTGAGCCTGCATTGGGTACGACACTCGGTGACTTCCTGGCCGGTCAGGGATTGTCGCCGACCGAAATCGTGTTCGATGCGAAGGGCCGGCCGCTGGCGACAGCCTATACGCTGGTCCACTCGGTTCAGGGGCAGGTGTTCTCTGTCCAAGGTGAGGTAAAGGAAGCAAGAGACGCTCTCACCATCGACGAAATCATGACCGCTACAGTCTAGGACAGGCCCTTATGGTCTTAGCGACGTAGGCGCGCTGAGAAGAGGGTCGATTTGAGCCCACGGAGGCCGCACGAAGGCAAACGGTGTGGCCCGGCCTTCTTTGGCCACCTTGATGCAAAAGTCGCAAAGGTTCTGTACCAGCCAGGTGAAGTAAACGGGTGTGATCACTTCGGGTTTGGCTTCCGGAACCGGGTTCATGAAGTCGATGGCGTAAGGCACACCGTCGCGAATGGCGAACTCCACCGTATTCATGTCGTATCCCAGCGTTCGGCAGAGCAGCTCGCAATGGGCGAGAATCTGTTGACCCAGTTCGGGCGATAGGTGTTCGTGGTCGACGATGTAGCGGCGCTGAGTGGGGTTGTACCGAGTGGGGAGAATCGAGTCGCAACCCACCACGAAGCAACGCACGTAATGCTCGAAGTCCACAAACTCCTGTACCATCATCACGTCCATCATGGATTCGTCGTAGAGTGAGATCAACTGCTCCAGAGAGTCCACCTTGTAGACCTCACGCCATCCGTATCCGTCGAACGGCTTAAGGATCGCCGGGAAGCCGATTTCGCGCTCCACCTCCGACCAATCGAGCTCGGGTTTGAGGTTGTGAAGATCGTCGCGTTCCAAGACGCGATCGTCGTACTCCTTGCTCGGAAGCAGCATGGTTTTCGGCACCGGTATGCCCAGTTGCTGGGCCAATCCGTAGTTGAAATACTTGTCGTCACACAAGAACCTGAACGGATTGTTAATCACGTAGGCTCCGTCGAGGGCGGCCTTCTTCAAGTACGCCTGATAGAACTCATAGCAGTGGGACAGCCGGTCGATGACCACGTCGTATTCGCAAGGTCTGGAGAGAGATTGCGGTCCCAGTTGGCAAAATTCGGCCTGTACTCCCGGTCGAAGGTTGAACTCTTCCAATAGGGTTTTGGTGAAAGTTTCTTGACCGGATATGATACCGACTTTGATCATAGAGGGTTCTAAAGTGCTCGCAGTTCTTTTCGAAGATAGAGAGGGAGGGAGTTCAACCTGACGTCTGTTTCGCCGTCGTAGAACTTCAACCCCTTCACGCCGCGCTCAATTAGGCGCTGCTCCACCACTTCCTTGCTTACGGTGAGTTCGGCTTCGTCGGAGGCCACACAGAAGCACCAGTGACAACAGAAGCTGGGGATATGGACCAGCATCGTCTGCACTCGTTTGAAGATCTTCCGCAGGTTTCGAACGATCTGCAGATGGGTCTCCGTCTGGCCCAGTGTGCCTTGGGAGGCTTGCAGTGCAAAAACCCCGCCGGCTGCCAGTCGGGAGTGGACCAATCGAAAAGCTTCCACCGAAAACAAGGAGGTCGAAAGGTTTTGCACATTGGTCGGTTCGGTCAGATCGCTCACGATCAGATCGAACTGATCCGGAGTGTCCCTCATGTACTTGAGAGCGTCTCCGATCCGGAGTTCGGCACGTGGGTCTTCGAAGGCGCCGTCGGCGTGCTCGGGCATCACCCGTCGGCACCAATCGACCACTTCGCCATCGATATCCACCATCACAACCTTCTCCATGCACTGGGGCCGAAGAAGCTCGCGTAGCGTGCCGCCTTCGCCGCCTCCCAGGATGAGACCGGTTCTCGGCTCGCGGCAACGAGCGACGGCTGGATGCACAAGCGTTTCGTGATAAATGAACTCATCCCGAGAAGCCGACTGCAATTCGCCGTCCAAGAGCAGCAGTTTGCCGTGGTCCGGGCTGGTCCACAACTCCACCTGCTGAAACTGGGTTTGGCCGATATGCAGCCGCTCCGACACGCCATAGGCGGTCAGGGTGTCCGGGGCCGTGCGCTCGTAGAGAAACTGGGTGACTTTGGGTGCTGCTTGAGTCTCGTCAAGCGCTCTGGACGACAACGGCTTCTTCCTGGTGGTTACTACTGGTCACACGATGACCAAACGATCCGTGTCCGTTGAGTAGGCCGCGAGAAATTGTGGTTGTCGTCATTCGTTTGCACTGAAACTGCTGACTCAAATACTGCAGGGCCACCATCGGATCGGTATGAGAACCGCACGTATAAATGTCGACGGCGGCGTATCCGATTTCGGGCCAGGTGTGAATGGAGAGATGTGATTCGGCAATCACGACGACGCCGCTGACTCCATGGGGGATAAAGCGATGAAAAACGATTTCGCGAACTTCCGCGTTGGCCACCTCGGCAGCCTCCACCATCGCTTTTTGAACTCCCTCGAGGTCGGTCAAGATCTCGGGGTCGCAGAGACTCAGCTCCGCTACAATGTGACAGCCCAATGCCTTCATTAGGCGCTCCTTTCGTTGGGAAAATCCCACCTCCGTGTTTTAGGAAGATTGGAACGCCACCGGGGATCTCCCCGTCAGCAGAAAGCTTAAGCTGAGATCCTCGGTCGCGCACCAATGAACCGTTTGGCAAGACGCGTACGTCCAAGTGAATGTGCGTACGCGCGGCAGGCAGTATAATAGCGGCCTGCAGACGATTTGTAAAGCAACGTGCGCGGACGGGTTCGGAACTTGTCCTTCGATGCAGGAAACCGCTGGGTTTTGGGCAGGACTGACCCGCTGCACTCGCCAACCCATTCCACACTAGTAGTAGATGAGGATTTCGTGGACGCGGTTCTACAGTTTTTAAAGAGTGTCGAGATCAATGATATCTTTGATATCAGCCTGGTCACCATCTGTATCTACTCTGTCCTGTTAACCATTCAAAAAACCCGCGCTGTCCAGATTATCCAGGGGGTCGGCGTGATCTTACTGCTGCTCCTGGTGGCCCACGCCGGTCGTCTTCAAACTCTGTCTTACATCCTCAACTGGTTCCTCGTCTCGTTGGCGGTTTTGCTGCCCATTATTTTCCAACCCGAACTCCGACGAGCTCTGATGCGACTCGGTCAACAGGGAGTTTTGACCACCTCCTCCGGTGGGGGCGGCAAATTGGACCGCGAGCAACTGGCGAAGTTGGTCGACAATGTGGCCCACGCCGCGGAAAACCTCTCCGTGCTGCGTCATGGAGCCCTGATCGTCTTCGAGCGGGAGACCGGTCTGGAAGACCTGGTGGAGAAGGCTCATCGTATCGATGCCCTGGTTTCGGATAAGCTGCTGATCGCGCTTTTCCACCCCAAAACCCCTCTCCACGACGGAGCCGTGGTGATCCGTGGAAACAAGATCGTGGCGGCAAGCTGCTGGCTGCCTTCTCCCTCGCAATCCGTGGACTCCAAGTTCGGGACCCGTCACCGGGCTGCACTCGGCGTTTCCGAACAGTCCGACTGCGTGGTGCTGGTCGTGTCCGAGGAGACGGGAGACATCCGAATTGCCAACGACGGCAACTTCGGCCGGCCGATGACCGACGAGGGTGATGTGAAAACCCAGCTTTCCAAGTATTTGGTCGTGAGTCCCAAGGAATCCAATCCGCGCCTGGGATTCTTGCGTCGAGTATCGGGGATGTCCAATCAGTGAATCAGACCAACGGCCTGAAGATACTAGCGCTTGTCATTTCCATCATTCTTTGGGCCTACGTGCGGGTGACCCAGGGCGGAGTGACGCAAAACACCATCACTCAGTTAGAGCTTCGAGTGCCCTTGGAGACCAAAGGCGGCGGCTCCAATCTGATCCCGTTCGAGAAGTCGGCCGACACCATTACTCTGGTGCTGCGCGGAGATTCCGAAGTGGTCACGGAGTTGCGGGAGGGTCTGGTGCGGGCCTACGTGGATCTGGAAGGAATGGCGGCCGGCAGTAACTGGCCCGAAGTTCAAGTTTTGGTCCCCGCGGGGGTGCAGATCCTTTCCAAGGACCCGAGCTCCGTCAACGTCCATCTTTCGCCGCTCATGGTCAAAGAAGTGCCGATTAAGATCGCCACCGCCGGAGCTCCGAAAAAGGGCTTCAAGGTCGGGACACCTATTTTTTCTCCCAACATTGTCAAGTTGGAGGGTCCGGAGGAGTTGGTGGGGCAGGTGAATGTGGTGATGGGCGTTGTGCCCGTGGACGGACTCGGGGAGACGATCGCTCTCATCGTGAACAACCTTGTTCCTCTCAACGAAAACGAAACAGCGGTCATGGGCACCGATTCGGCTCTTCGACTGGCCGTGAGAGAAGTTCGCGTGACGATCCCGATCGAGCAGGAGCAGACGCTGGAAACGTTGCCGGTCGCTCTCAAGAACGTGAAGGTTGAGAAGCAGCCGGGCTATGAGTACGAGCTGGATGTGAGTCCGGAGTTCGTGCAGGTCTCCACCACTCTCACCGCCGACCAGCTGCCCGAGAGCCTTCAGGTGAAGCCTTACACTTTCAAGCCGAAAGGACCGCGGGTACAAGAGGTGGATGTGGAACTCAACCCGGGCGAAGGCCTGACCCTGGTGGGTGGAAGCAGAGTCACTTTGACGCTAAGACCCAAAAAAATCAACGATTCTGAGGATTAGACTGTAGATTATGCTGAAATTTGGTACCGATGGGGTACGAGGTCGCTTTAACGATTCCCTGAAAGTGCAGGATGTGCTCTGGTTGGGAGTGGCCTACGGCCATCTTCTGGCTAATCAGGGCGGCTCAGAGGGTCGCCCTCGGGTAGTCATCGGGCGAGACTCCAGAGTTTCGGGTGACGCTCTTCAGGGAGCGTTTGCGGCCGGACTGATGAGCAGCGGGGTCGATGTGATCGACCTGGGGATTCTACCCACACCCGCGGTGGCGTTCGCGGTCAAGCACCTGAAGGCCGATGGGGCGGCCATGCTGAGCGCCTCTCACAACCCGGTCCCCGACAACGGCATCAAGATTTTTAACGCCAACGGCAAGAAGCTCAACGACGAGCAGTGTCGAGAGCTGGAGAGTCTGCTCGTTCGAGCCTCCGCGTTGGAGTTGGCCCAGGGAGTGTCGGTGGGCAGGCTCACTCAGGAGCCCTCCATCAAAGAGACATACCGCCGTTTCTTGCTCGACAATCTGCAAGGTTCATTGCAAGGGTTGAGGGTCGTTCTCGATTGTGCCCACGGGGCGGCTGCCGGCCACGCACGAGCCGTCTTCGAGGGCGCCGGCGCGACCGTGGTGATGCTTTGTGACGTGCCTGACGGAGAGAAGATCAACGTGAAGTGCGGTTCCACCGACCTGAGTCGCCTCAGTGAGGCGGTGGTGGAGCAACGAGCCGACATGGGTTTTGCCTTCGATGGTGACGCCGATCGTTGCCTGTCTGTATGCGAGAAGGGTCGTGAGGTGACGGGTGACCAGATGATGGTGGTGATAGCTTCGGCGCTCAAGGAGAGCGGCAAGCTCGCCGGCGACCGAGTGGTCCTGACCGTCATGAGTAATCTGGGAGCTGAGAAGGCTCTGCAAGCTGAAGGGATTGAGGTCGCCCGGACACCTGTCGGCGATCGTTACGTCTTCGAGGAGATGGAGCGCAGCGGTGCCATTCTGGGAGGGGAGCAGTCCGGTCATATCTTATTGCTCGACAGGCACTGGTCCGGCGATGGTATGTTGGCCGGTCTCGTTTTTGCGGGGGTCGTGGGCGGACGAGGTAAGACAGTCTCCGAGTTGGTCGGCTCGATTCCAGAGATGCCCCAGAAGCTTGTGAATGTGTCCGGCGTGGACAAGTCTCGACTGGACACGGACACGGTGGTGGCCGAGGCGATCAAGAGAGCCGAAGAGCGTCTCGGCGCCGACGGCAGACTTCTGGTGCGACCCTCCGGGACCGAGCCGCTGGTGAGATTGATGGCCGAAGGTCCCGATATGGCGCTGCTCGATTCGGTATTGGCAGATTTGAAAGAGTCGGTGCTGGAACGGCTGGGTAGCAACGCTGCCGTCTAAAGACCAAGAAAGCCCTCGTCCGGTCACCGGGAGGGCTTTCTTGGCGTCGAGTCGCTCGGACGAAGAAATCAGCGAGGCTCGATAATCTTCGATATCATTTTGATAATGACGAAGAAAGCGCAGGCGAGAAAGAGCGCAATTGTGCCCCAGCCTTTCGCTCCCGTGGCCATGAAGACTCCTCCGAGAAGGGCTGCGGCCACGAAGGAAATAGGCGCTGCCTTATTGGTGAGCGCAACGGCTTCTCTTCGCTTATCCAAGCATTTCTTGTGGTAGACTTTAGCTCCGGCGAGCGGACTCACCGACTCCCCTTGGGAGCGCACCAGGCCTATGTTGCAAAGGGCACATTTGATGACTTCGTTGTCCGCACCGCAACCAATACAAAGGAGAGGCTTCTTGACGCGCAGTTTGGCGATATCGTGGATATCGTGATGGTTGATCTCTGTGCCACACTTGGAACAGTTTAGAGGTTTCTTTTCGTTGCAGCTCGGGCAGCGCACCACTTCGGTGGGGTCCAACAAGCTGTTGCACTCTCGACAATTATAGGCTGGCACTTAACACTAACTCCCTTGGGCGGTATGGTCGTTGGCTTGGTCTTGCTCTTGGGTGACCGTAGAGCACTCGGGCAGATCTGTCATACTTCTCTAAACTTCAAGTTTTGGCTGACCTTATCCTTTGCCAAGAAAACATTTGTTCTATTTCGGATGGTTCCTTTGGTAAACGAAAAAGACGCTCCGGATCATGGAACCAGGAGCGTCTTTGACGGTTTCTCGTAGGAGTTTTAGAGCTTAACCTTCACCGGTTCGACGTCCCAGATCTCTTCGGCGTACTGCCGAATCGTGCGATCGCTGGAGAACTTGCCGCACCGAGCGATGTTTCGTAAGGCCATCTTCGCCCACTGATCCTTCTTGGTGAAACCGGTTGAGACTTTGCGCTGGCACTTCACGTAAGACCAGAAGTCGGATAGAACCATAAAGCGGTCGGTCTTAATCAGTTCGTCCAAGATGGGGTGGAAGATGTTCGGCTCTTCCGGGCTGAAGTGGTTGTGAGCGACCAATTCAATAACCTCTCGCAGCGGCTTGCAGGCCTCATACTCGAGGTAGGGGTTGTAGCCGGAAGCGGCTTTTTCGGCCACCTGCTCGGCTGTCATTCCGAACAAGAAGAAGTTGTCGTGGCCGACGCACTGTCGAATCTCCACGTTGGCTCCGTCCAGGGTGCCGATGGTGACGGCGCCGTTCAGGGCGAATTTCATGTTTCCGGTACCGGAGGCCTCGTAGCCGGCGGTCGAAATCTGCTCGGAGAGATCGGCGGCCGGTACCAGAATTTCGGCCAGCGTGACTCCGTAGTTTTCCAGGAAGATGACCCGAATTCGTCCGTCGACGTCGGGATCGTCGTTGACCACTTCGGCCACCGCGTTGATCAGCTTGATGATCCGCTTGGCCAGAAAATAGCCGGGTGCTGCCTTGCCCGCGAAGATAAACGTCCTGGGCACGAAATCCTGAGCCGGGTTCTTCTTCAACTCATTGTAGAGATGGATGATATGGAGCACGTTGAGGTGCTGTCGCTTGTATTCGTGAAAGCGTTTGATCTGGATGTCGAACAGCGATTCCGGATCCACTTCGATCCCTTTGTGGGCCAGGATGTATTCGGCCAGACGCTGTTTGGCGGTCAACTTGACCTTGCGGAACTTGTCGCGGAAAGCTTTCTTTTCAAGCTTCTTCTCCATGTCCGCGAGTTTTTCCAGATCGTCCTTCCACTCGTCTCCGATGGCGGAGTCGATCAGTTCGGTCAGTTCGGGGTTGGAGTACTGAATCCAGCGCCGGGGAGTGACTCCGTTCGTCTTGTTGTTGAAACGATCGGGGAACATCTCGGCAAAGTCGGTGAGGACTCGGGTTCGTAAGAGTTCGGTATGAAGCTCCGCCACGCCGTTGACAGAAAACGAACCGACCACCGCCAGGTGAGCCATCCGGATCATGCGGGGGTGCTGACTCACGATCGACATTCTATCCACTCGCTCGGTCTGGCCGTAGTACTTCTTGCGTACCTGGTCCAGAAAGCGGGCGTTGATCTCGTAAATCAGCTCAAGATGTCTGGGCAGCAGTCGCTCAAAAAGCGACACGGGCCATTTCTCAAGCGCTTCCGGCAACAGGGTGTGGTTGGTGTAGGCAAACGTTTTTTGGGTGATCTTCCAGGCTTCGTTCCAGCCCAAGTGCTGCTCGTCGAGCAGGATTCGCATCAGCTCGGGGATGGCCACCGAGGGGTGAGTATCGTTGAGTTGGATCGTCGTCTTCTCGGCGAAATGGCTGAAGTCGTCGTGGGTCTCCAGGTGACGTCGCACGATATCCTGCAGCGAACAAGAGACAAAGAAGTACTGCTGTTTCAGGCGCAGCTCTTTACCTTGCATGGAGTTGTCGTTCGGGTAGAGCACCTTGGAGATGTTCTCCGACTCCGTCTTGGCCCTTACTGCCGCTTCGTAGTCGCCCTGGTCAAAGGACTTGAAGTCGAACTCTTTGTCGGCCGTGGAACTCCACAGTCGCAAGTTGTTGACCACGTTGTTGTGATAGCCTGCGATCGGGGTGTCGTACGGAACGCCCAGCACGTCATGGGTATCGACCCAGCGAATTCTCACGTCGCCCGTGGAGTCGAGATAGGCCTCGGTACGTCCGCCGAACTTAATTTTCACGGTGTATTCCGGACGGATCACTTCCCAGGGGTTGCCGTATTTCAACCACTGGTCCGGCGCTTCCATCTGGTGACCGTTCTCCAGTTCCTGACGAAAAATACCGAATTCGTAACGGATGCCGTATCCGCCCACCGGCAGGCCGATAGTGGCGCAGCTGTCTAGAAAACAAGCTGCCAGGCGACCCAGACCGCCGTTGCCTAGACCGGCGTCGTTTTCCGTCTCCTCGATGGAGGTCAGGTCTAAGCCCATGCCGTCGAGGGCTTCCCTCATCTCATCGTAGATGCCGAGGTTCAGAAGGTTGTTGCCCAGCAGTCGTCCCATCAAAAATTCAGCCGAGAGGTAGTAGACCCGGCGTACGTCTTTGCGCTTGTAGGTCCGCTTCGTCCCTATCCAACGTGGTACCAAACGGTCTCTCACGGTGAAGGCTGCCGCACTAAAAAGGTCGTGAGAGGTGGCGTGCTCCAAGTCTTTGCACTGGCTATACTCCAACTGGTCGTGAAAAGCCTGACCCAACAATTCGCACGACATGCCCGTGCGTTTGTCGGACGCCTTGCGCTTTGGCCCCTTCTTTTTGGATTTCGCTTTAGCCGCAGTAGACGAACTACTCTTTTCGCTCATGGAACTTCCTCTCAATATCTAAAAACGTATTTTTTCTCTTTACCCTCGAGGCCAAATCGGAAACGCGTTTTTTGGTATTTTTGCACCGGTCCGGAACGGCCGCAGGCCGATCGCGAAAACTACTGGGAATCGGCCAATTCGACCACCCGTTCCCGCAATTTCTGGTTCAGCGACTGCCCTGTTTGCTCGACCATGCCGACAGCTTCCTCGCCGGAGGTGCCCTTCTCCCAAGCGTGTATCACGGAGGCCACCACGGCTGCTCGAGCGCCGCCCGCACAATGAATCACCATCGGCTCGGGGGCACCTTTCAGTTTCTCGCGGCACTGTTGTACATGGTCTTTGCTGAGGTCGTCCAGATTGGTTGGTAGGTGGAAGTAGTCGAGTCCGAGCTCACCGCAGAGGCTCTCCTCTTTCGAAGGGGAGAGCCCGCGCTCCACTTCCGCGGCCGGACGCAGATTGACCACGGTCCTGAATCCCGCCTCCGCCCATTCTTTTAAGTCCGATTCGGCCGGCTGTTCGGCGAAAGACACGGATTCGTTGAATTTCTTGATGCTAATGCCCATGATGTCTCCTTCTCCGGAATCGCTCCGGGTCACCGCTATTCTCGGTCAGGAATTTCGATTCCGCCCTTTCCGCAAACTCAGCGGTTTCTCACCACTCACACCGAACGGGATATTTCCGAATCACCCAAATCCGGCCGAACAGCCCGAGTCTTCTCCGCCGCCATCTTCGCCCGCCACTCGTCGATCTTTTTGTGATGACCGGAAAGCAGGACATCCGGCACCCCGTGCCCTCGAAACTCAGCGGGCTTGGTGTAGTGAGGATGGTCCAAGCCACCCTTGAAGAAGCTATCCTGCTCATAAGATTCGGGCTTAATGACGCCGGGGATCAAGCGGATGACGGCATCGGCGATCACCATAGCCGCCAATTCTCCGTTTGACAGAACGTAGTCGCCTAAAGAGTACTCGAGGTCGACCCAGTGGTCGCGGACCCTCTGGTCGATGCCCTCGTAGTGACCGCAGATAAAAACGAGATGCTCTCGTTTAGCCAACTCTACCGCATGTTTCTGCTTGAACGGCACGCCCTGGGGCGTCGGGAAAATAACGGTTCGAGTTTCTTCGCGCCCGATGGAGTCGAGGCATTCCACCAGCGGTTCGCATTTCATGACCATTCCGGGGCCGCCGCCGAAGGGCGTGTCGTCGACCTGGTGGTGAGGGCCGATGCCAAACTCGCGGAGCCAGTGGAGGTGGAGTTCGAGTTTCTCTTTGTCCTGGGCCCGCGCGGGAATAGAGGAGTGGAGCGGCCCGAACACTTCAGGGAAGAGAGTGACGATGTCGATCCTCACTCGTCGATCTCCAGGATCTTGACCACCACGATGCCTTTTTCTATATCGATTTCAGGCACGAATTCACGGACCGCGGGCACCAGATGTTCGCGACCGCCCGGCGTTTTGATCAGGTACAGGTCGTGAGCGGGTGACTCAATGACCTCGGCCAGGACACCGATTTCGTTCCCGTCGAAGTCGAGAGCGCGAAGACCCTCCAGTTCCCAGTGCCAGAACTCGTCTTCCTCGAGCTCAACCAGTTCGTCGTCGGGCACAGCCAGAAAAAAGCCGCGCAGGGCTGCAGCGGCGTCTTTAGTTTTGACACCCTTGAACTTGATCAAAAAGCCGCCGGAATGGCTCCGAACGGCTTCGATTTCGAGCGGTCTGACCGGGTCTTGTTGCTTGTGGGCAAAGACGTGAACGGTTTCTTCAAACCGTTCGGGGAAGTCGGTGATCGGTTTGACCCCGATTTCACCGTGCAAGCCGTGAGGCTTGACGCACTTACCGATGGTGACCAGATTTTCCCAATAGGGAAAGTCGGTGCGACTCAACGGACGCCCCTCTCAGCTCAGACGATCTCAACGGACACGCGACGTCCGTCTTTCAGGGCCGCGGCTTTCACCACGGTACGCAGAGCCTGGGCGATCCGTCCGCCCTTTCCGATCACCTTGCCGGTGTCGGCTTCGGCCACACGCAGTTCTAGAATGAGGTCTTTTTTCTTGGATTCAAATTCGGTGACTTCCACTTCGTCGGGATGGTCCACCAATTGAATCACCAGATACTCAAGGAGAGCTTTGGTAGACAAGGCTTATTCCTCGGTGGCTTCTTCAGCGGGAGCTTCGGCTTCGGCCTCTTCAGCGGGGGCTTCGGCTGCAGCTTCTTCGGCTTCCGGGGCGGGCTCGGCTTTCTTCGCCGGTTCGGGATATTTGAAATCTTTGCCGCTGTGTTTCTTCCACAGTCCGTCACGCACCAGCAGTCTTTTCAGAGCTTCGGTGGGTTGGGCACCTTTCTTCAGCCAGTCCAGGATGCGTTCTTCTTTCATCACCAGGGTGGCGGGCTCAACCATCGGGTTGTAGTGTCCCAAAATTTCAATGAAGCGCCCGTCGCGGGGAGCGCGAGAGTTAGCGGCCACCAAACGGTAGCTCGGCTGTTTCTTTTTACCGACTCGAGTCAGTCTCAACTTGACCATTCTAGTTTTCCTCCTGAAGGACCCGATGAGGGTCCAGAACCTTTCAAAAATAAAATCTAACGGAAGGGCATCTTAAAGGGCAGCCCTATTCCTTTGAGTTTCTTTTTGCCCTTCTTATTCTTTTTCGGCTTCTTACCACGTTTTGGCATGCCTGGCAACCGTGGCATGCCGGGCATACCGCCGCCACCGGTCAAACTTTCCATCATTTTTTGCAGCATGGTGAACTGTTTCAGCAGTTGGTTGACGTCGCTGACGTCGTTTCCCGAACCCGCGGCAACCCGCTTTTTGCGAGAGGCGTTGAGGATATTCGGACGTTTCCGCTCCTCTAAAGTCATGGAGCAGATGATCGCTTCCATGCGCGCAAATCGCCCTTCGTCCACCTGCAGATCTTTGAGAGCCGGATTATTTCCCACACCGGGTAACATCTTGATGATGTTTTCCAGAGGCCCGAGCTTTCTGATCTGCTTCATCTGATTGAGGAAGTCGTTGAGGTCGAACTCGTTCTCGAGAATCTTGGCCTCGAGAGCGGCCGCCTCTTCCTCGTCCATCGTCTGCTCGGCTTTTTCAATAAGACCGAGCACGTCGCCCATTCCCAGAATTCGACCGGCCATGCGGTCAGGGTGGAAGACCTCGAGGGCTTGGAGACGTTCACCGACACCGATGAACTTGATCGGCATCCCGGTGACTTCGCGCACCGAAAGGGCGGCGCCACCACGAGCATCGCCGTCGAGCTTGGTCATAATGACGCCGGTGGTTTTGATGCGCTGACCGAACTGGTTGGCGATGTTCACCGCGTCCTGACCGGTCATGGCGTCGAGCACCAGCAGAGACTCATCAGGCTTGATGGCCTCTCGAGTGTCTTCCAGCTCCTTCATCAACTCTTCGTTGGCCTGCAGTCGACCGGCGGTGTCGATGATAACGACGTCGAACTCTTCTTTTTCAGCGTGAGCGACGGCGGCCTTGGCGATATCCACCGGGCTATTTTTGTCGCCCATCTGGAAGACCGGTACCTTGAGCTGCTCACCCAGGACTTCCAGCTGCTTGATAGCGGCCGGACGGTAAACGTCGGTGGCCGCCAGTAAAACTTTTTTCTTTTCCTTGGTCAGGTGAAGGGCTAGCTTACCGGCAGTGGTCGTCTTACCGGCCCCGTTTAAACCTACCATCATAATGACGGTGGGGGGGTCGGCTGAGATTTCCAGGGGAACGGCTTCGCCGCCCATCAGTTCGGTGAGCTCGTCACGAACGTGCTTGACCACGAGCTGACCGGGAGTCAGACTCTTCCACAACTCTTCGCCGACGGCTTTCTCGCGAACTTTGCCGATGAACTTTTTGACCACCGACAGAGAGACGTCGGCTTCTAAAAGGGCACGACGAACCTCGCGGAGGGCGTCTTTCACATCTTGTTCGGTGAGTTTGCCGCGTCCGCGGAGCTTATCTATGACTCCGGAAATTCGTTCCGATAACGATTCGAACATAATCCGCCGTAGTATACGGGCCTATTCTGGCGAATGTCAACCAGAATCAGCTTCGATTAGGGCTGATTCGGTCAATCGGCTCCATGAGTAGGCTTTTCGGTTGGCAGCCGTCATCAAGGGGGCCGGGCGGGCGCCAAAATCGGGTGGATAGGACGGCACCTCCAAGAGCGCTTGAAGAAGTGACCTGAGATAGAGCTTTTGAATGTTCACGTTGAATTGCCAGTGGCCGGGCGCGAAAGGCATAGCGGCAAATCGGGTAGCCAGGTTGAGGAGTCTGGCCAGGCAGAGGGCGAGAAAGGCGAGTTTGCTCCGCTTGTAGGCGTAGAGATAGCCGGACAGGTGGGCCTGCTCAGACCGCATGTCTGCTGACTGGCTCGCCCCGCCCAGGTGCACGAGTCGGGTTTCCGGGCAGACGGCTTGGCGGAACCCACCCTTATTGATCCGCTTGCAGAACCACTCCACCTCCTCATAGTAGAGGAAGAAGTCCGGGTCAAACCCGCCTGTCCTCTCGAAAACTCCTCGCTTGAGGAAGAGATAGCAACCGCCGAGCCACTGCTCGCCGACCGGAGGTGCCATCCGTCTCCACAAACCGCGAAAGCTTTTCTCCACCAGCGCATTGTCGCTCAAGCCGGTATGGAAGGCTTCCCAGACCGGATTCTGTGCAGCCGTTTCGTAGCATTCCTGGGGACTTCCATCAGGCTGCTCCAGGTAGGAGGTGAAAATGTCGATCTCCGGATGAGAGCGTGCGAAATTGACGGCTTTCTGCAGTGAGTCGTCAATGAAGTAAGTGTCGGAATTGAGGAGCAGAAAAAAATCGCCGCGGGCTTGCTGCATTCCCAGATTGTTCGCCTGTCCGAAGCCGGAGTTGATGCTGAGTTCGAAAGCTCTCAGTCGCTCGTGCATTCCGACGAAGTCACCGGCCCGGTCACGCTTCGAGCCGTTGTTGACGAGGATAATTTCGTACTCGCAGTCGATCGGGAATCGGTCGATCGACTCAACGCAGCTTTGAACCAACTCCAGAGTGTCGAAGTTGACTATAATTATGCTGAGAAACACTCGGAGAGATGCTCAGTTGGAGACCGGCGTCCCTTCCGTCGGCGTCGGTGACGGGCTCTCTTGCTGGTAGAGCTTGAGGATCTTCGAGCTTAGTTCTGCCCAGATCTCGATCGCCTTTTCTTTGTCGGTGACCTGGTCGCTCAGGAGGGCCAAGGCGTACGCGCCGCGCGGTGCGTAAACCACTCCTACATCGTGAACGATCCCGTTGAGTTCCCCTGTTTTGTGGGCCACTCGGACACCGGGCGGGAAGGCGTGTCCAATCATGTCGTTTCTCTGTTGGCGCTCTAAGATCGCGTGGATCTCGTTTGAGCCGGGCAATTCCTCGCGGGCCAACTGACTCATCAGCAGGGCTGCGTCCTTGGCTGTAATGTAGTTGTCCTGGCCCCGGTCGATGGCGGCGAAGTCGTAGATGTCGCGATCAATGGTGGTGCCCTTCAGACCGAGGTTCTTGACGCTTTCGTTGAGTTTTTCTTTGGTAATAAAGTCGGTGAGCATTTGAGTAGCGGTGTTGTCACTCTGGGTGATCATCTTTTCGACCAGAACACTGATGGGAAAACTGGTGCCCGCTTCCTGGTTTTTTAAGTCTCCGGACCCACCGACGATTTGATCGGGCTGAAGGGTGAGGGGGCGTTCCAGCTCTAGTTCGCCCACCTGAATTCGGCGAAAGACTTCGGTGATGACCACCAGCTTCATAAGCGAGGCCGATTCAAATCGGGCGTCGGCGTTGTACGAGAGCTCCTGGTTGGACTCGATGTCGATGAAGCAGACACCGGTCTCTCCCGGGAATTTTGCTCGGGATTCTTCGATAGCGGCGGCCACTCCGGCCATCAAGACTTCTTTGCGTTCGTTGTTCTCGACTACCGGTTTTGGAGTTGGCGAGGTGAACTCCGGTGAGGGAGTGCCGACAACGATAGGGGTCGGTACAGGAGTTGAACTCATGGCGGGATCGGGAAGG
>Ga0208331_100069_pt1 | contig 33061 bp, 26 predicted proteins | sample DeeseametaMP1648_FD_184184 | JGI IMG/M metagenome (GOLD analysis project Ga0208331, IMG submission 184184) | Marine microbial communities from the Deep Pacific Ocean - MP1648 (SPAdes) | ecosystem: Environmental > Aquatic > Marine > Oceanic | place: North of Tokelau, South Pacific Ocean... | reverse complement strand
AGCAGTTGTCGCCGCCCAGATTCGTGTTCACCTCCAGAGCTTTTCGTGGATCCTCGAGATACTTCATTAGCAGATAGAGTACCGCCGGCCAGGAGTCTTCTACGTAGCAAGCCGTGGAGAGTCTGGGACCGATCACCTCTTCATCCGGAAGCGGAAGCCAACTCGTAAGTCGCTTGCCGAGTAAGACTCGCGCGGTCTCCTCCACGCCTTCACCCTCAAGACATGCTTGGAGGACGTCGAGAACCTGTTTCCCCGTTTCCTGCATCTGAGACCCGGCGTGGGTGACGGCCATATGATGAAGAGCCGTGTCTCGGTCTCCGGTGGCGAGGTAGACGGGGAAGAGGTGAGCCAGGCCCCCGATATGCTTCTCAACTACGGCGCACTTATCGGGCTTCTTTCCTCTGGCGAGATTGGTAAAGAATCCTCGATGACATTCCTCGATATAAGTATCCCGGTGGCTATCCGGATTTTGTATGTAGGCGATGTACCGCTTCATATATTCGTCCCGGCTGTAGCCTTCCTGACAGAGCGACCAGGCGAGTGCGCAGAGCTTGAGGTTCAGGGTATTCTCGCCGGCTTTGAGAAATTGGTGATAGTGGACTTCGCGTTGGCCCCAGTAGACGGCCTGTTCGTGGAGAATTTCACCTCCAGGACCGACCGGAGAGTAGTGAGAACGCCACAAAATGCTGTTCGGATGAGGGTTGCGGGGGGCGTGATACCGGTCGACCCAGCCGTAGTCGCGTTGGAGCGCCGAGCGGTCGTAGTACCAGTGAACGGGCATGGCCAGGGCGTCGCCGATAAAAAGCCCCAGGATGGCGCCTCGTACCTTGGAAGAGAGTGGTTGCGATGACAATTTAGACTCCTAGAACGTCCCGCTTCTCAATTACCCTGATGCGGCGAGCCAGGAACCTGAACTCAAAAAAATCACCGGCTTGTGGCCGGTGACTTTCGTCGCTGACAGGAATGGTCGTTGAGCTATCCGTGCTCGGAAGAAGCCGCCGGAGGAATCGGAATCATCGGCTGACCGGTGAAGGGGCACTTCTTGCCGGACTCCCAGGTCTTCACATCGGGGAAGACGGGGCTCTGGTAAAGCTTGTTTCTGGCGATACCGTTGGCCGAGGTGATCCAGGCGTCTCTCACCTCAAAGCCGTTAGCCGTCTTGGCCACGAAGAACTCCACATTGACATTCGAAGGCACGCTGCTGGTGCCGAGGGTTCCCTCGAAACCTGCTACCACGGAGTAGAGGCCGTCCTTGATTTCGAAGACGGCGGGCGCTTGGGCGAGCTCCAGGAGCCAGACCTGATTGGAAAAAGCGGTGTCATTGATGCGGTAGCGGCCATCCACGGAGTTCTTCTCCACGTAGTTGCCCACTTCGCTCAGCATCCGCTCTTCGGGAGTGTTGAGGGCGGGCTGCGTTGGAGCGATGGCGACCTCACCTTCGGCCGTGACGGCGTCGGGTTCTGCGGGGCCACCCTCCTCCACGACGGGCGGGCGATAGTAGTTGTCGTCACCGTAGATGATCGGGTTGTTGTAACCGACTCGGGCGTAGTCGTAGTACGAGTAAGGTCGAGTCAGGAAAAAGCCGAGAGAGAAGAAGACGTTGCCGCAGTTGTTGAACCGCCGGTAGCGACGGCGAACCCAGTAGTCGTTGTAGATGACCGGACTGTAGAAGTCGTTGTAGTAGTTCGGGGGGCAGTAGTTGTTGTAAACCACCGGGCGGGGGTTGGCGTAAACAGGCTGGTTGTAAACCGGCTGGCTGTAGGTGTTGTTCACGTTGACGTTGGTATTGGTGTTGATGTTTTGCACGGGGCGGCGGACAGCTAAACCCTGTACGGTGGCGGGGTTGCGCCTTCCGGGGCTGTTGACGTTCACTCCGGTTTTGCTCGGCAGTTGAGTGAAGTGATTTCTGTTTTGTCTTGAGCCGCGAGTCAGTTGGCGATCGGGGCCCCGGTTGAAATCCTGGCGTCGGCGGCCGGGACCGCGTTGAGAGTTGTCATCGAATCGACGGTCCGGGCGACGAGTGAATTGGGGTTGCGAGCTCTTGTCGCCTCGACGGCCGGGGTCCGGGTTGTACTGTCTTTGGGGAGCGCGACTGGTCTGACGGTCCGGCTGATTAAAATTGGGACGATTGGTCATCTGCCTCTGCTGGATTTGGCGGTTGTAGCGAGGCTGACTGGGGCCGGAACGGACCTGAGGGCTCGAACGTGTGAACTGGCGGTTAGGTGCTGAACGCTGAATCTGGCGGGGCGCCGAGCGCTGAATCTGGCGGGGTGCCGAGCGCTGGACCTGGCGGGGGGCCGAGCGCTGGACCTGACGAGGGGCTGAACGATGAACCTGACGGGGAGCGTTACGTCGAAACTGGCGCGGTGCCGAACGGCGGACTTGGCGAGGGGTGTTGCGTCGAACTTGTCGAGGGGCCGAACGGCGAACCTGACGAGGAGCGTTGCGTCGCACTTGACGAGGAGCAGAGCGCCGAATTTGACGAGGAGCGTTGCGTCGTACCTGGCGGGGGGCCGAACGCTGCACCGAACGCATTGGTGGCGCTTTTCTCTGTATACGCGTGGTAGTGCGTCGCTGCCCTCCGCGTCTTTGAGCCTCGGCGGGGGAGATGAAGACCACCAGCAAGAGCGGTATCAAAAAGATGGGCAATAGTTTTCGGATGGATAACATGTGAATTCTCCTCATCTTCAGCATAATTTGCGTTCCTTCTCAGATTTCGAGAATTTCGTAAACAAACTGTTACCGCTCGGCGATAAACGGCAATTTATCGCCGAGAGCCCTTGCTGTAGCTCGAGCGGGGGCGGGTTACGAGACCAGGGATGAGAGATTTTTTTCGTTTGTCGTTGTCAGTGGAGCTTGAAGCGTAGCTGCCGCTGGAGTAGCCGTAGCCGCCTCCGTTGTACCAACCGTAGTAGTAGGCCGTGCCTCGTTCGGCGCCTTCCGGCATCGGGACGTAACGGACCGGGACAGAGGGTCGGGGCACCGGTGTGCCGGCTTTGGAAAGGACCGAGATACGGGACTGATTGGCGAGTTGTGCGGCTCCGTTTTGAGTCTGGGCGAGGGTTTGGGTTGCCGCGGTCATGACTAACCAGATGAGGGTGAGAATAAAGACAGTTCGTTTCATGTCTCAATCTTAGTGTCGAGGTCTTAAAAAATGCTGGAAATACGGTTTCTGACGAGGATGTAACAGGACGATAACTCGTTGTACGACCCGCACGCGTACTCTGAGAACAGACAAAGACAATTTAGGAGTCCGAATAGTGAATATCCAAGGCACCCCCCGTTTTGAGCCCCCCAAACCGAAACCTCCGGTTCAGCCGGAGACGAAAGAGTTCTCTTACAACCCGCAAGACCCGTCGGTTATGTCGGAGCACCCGGTAGCTATCGACGACGTGGTTGTAAAAGACGGAAAGCCTGAAACCGACACGGTCAAGCTCGCTAACAAGAAAGCCGTATTCGGACCCTTCGGACGTTTGCGGGACATCAAAGACGACCCCGGCTTCAAACTCGAAGCCAAGGAAGACGGCTCCTTCAATTACGCGCACGGCGAAGAGAAGCACACCGCCGCCAACGTGTTCGGCGGTGCCGCCGCGACCGTCAACAAATACAACCAAGTTTACTCCGAGCTTACCGGAAAGACCATCGACTGGTCCTTCGGCAAAGAACAGCTCAGCGTTTCCCCCGAGACCGGCGAGTGGCCCAACGCTTTCTATGCTCGCCAACTCGAGGGTGTGCACTTTTTCGACTACGAGGGCACCAGCACCGGAAACTCCGGTGAAGTCGTCTCTCACGAAGTTGGGCACGCTGTTCTCGACGCTATTCGACCGAACTACTTCAACGGAATGGGAACCGAAACCGGCGCGTTCCACGAAGCCTTCGGCGACGTCATGGCGTTCCTGATGACCCTGGGCGACGACGCCGCTGTTGAGAAGCTGGTTGCCAACTCGGGCGGCGATCTCTCCTCGGGCCGCAACTTCCTCTCCGACATGGGCGAAGACTTCGGAAACGCTCTCGGTCTGCCGCCCGGCGGAATCCGCAACTCGTTCAACACTTTCACCTATAAGGACCCCTCCACTCTTCCCGAGCGGGGATCGGAAACCGAACTGGGCCACGAGGTCCACGACTTCTCGCGCCTCTGGTCGGGTGCTTTCTACGACGTCCTCGACGGCATAGCCGACGCCAACCGCGAAGCCGGCATGTCCCCTAAAGACGCTCTCAAGGCGGCCGGCGAAGAAGGCTGGAAGCTGTTGATCGGCCAGATGGAAAACTCTCCTTCCGGCTCCGACACCACCTTCAAGAAAATGGCCGCAGCCCTGATGGACGGCGACAAGCAGTTCAACGGCAGCCAGCGCCAGAAGCTCATCGGCGACATCATGGTGCGTCGCGAGCTCCTCACTCCCGAGCAGGTCGGTGGTCTCTTTAAGAGCGAAGGCCCCGCTTTCAGTGGTGAAGTTGTCAACAAGGAAGTTACCCTGGGCGGAGACTTCGGCCTCCTCTCAGGCGTGAAGGTGGAGACTCAAGTCGACAAGCCGATGTTCAGTCTCTTCGCGCAGACTGACACTCAGGTTTCGGATGAAGTCGAAAAAGGCGTCAAGATCATGATGCAAAACGACGACATCCTGTTTAGCACTGACGGTGCGCCCGACATCGCCGACCTCTTCAAGCCCAACGGTGAAGCCTACAAAGCGTACGTGACGACCAACGAAAACGGCGAACGCCAACTGCAGAGAGTGCCGATGGTTGTTTGCGACCACGGCCACGACCACGACGGTCATCATCACCACTAGGGGTTATCCTAGCTGACAGAAAGCCCCGAGAAATCGGGGCTTTTTTCATGCGTGGGTCAGGAGCGGCTCTCTCAGTTCAGCCTGACTCTGCCCCAGCAGAACGATCAGCTCTGCTTTTTCTCGTTGTCGTTCTAACGCTTCCAGGGGATGAAGACTGAAGTCTGTCTCAACCTCCCGGGTTGCTAGCTGACGAGCCCATTCGGCGAGCCTGGCCGGGTCCATATCCTCACCCGGGGCGGTAGCCGTGAATCCTAGAGTCACGGGTGAACGAAGAATGCGTTTCAGGCTGGTTTCCAGCCATTCGGGGATGGTCTCGCCGACCAGACGATCGAGCACCGACATATTGATCCAGAGACCTCGTCTCCCGGCTGTCAGATCTTCTAGAGCCTGCATCATTCCGTCGATCTTAATCACTCCGGTGGCGGCGTTGAGAAACATCGCGGGCTGCTCGCCGAGTCGCTCCATTCGACCCGGAATCGAGGTGCGCGAGAGACCGGTCTCTAGTGCCTCCAAGACATGCTCTTCTCGACCTCCGACCACACCTCGCTTCCACAACTCCCACAGGCAGGCGGCCGCTTGGGCGGCGTTCTCGGCCTGATGGCGCCCGACTGTTCTCAGGTCGACCTCGAGAGTTGCACCTTCCAAGTCGATGCGGGCCGTTGTGCCTTCTACCGATTGAGAAAGTACCGCGCTGGAAAAGTCGCGGCCCGCCAGAAGCAAGTCGGGATTGAACCGCTGAACAACCGACGCGACGTCGGGGCTCTGCAGTCCGCAGATCGTGAACTCTGATGTGGGACAGCAAGCCTTGTGCCAGGTGGGACCCGCGCGCTGACCCAGCGCTAGGACATCGTCCGGAGCGCCGCCAGGCGAAAGGAGACCGATGTGGTCCAGACCGATCGGCGTGAGCAGTTGGGCCACCGGGCTCGGGAACACCGATGCGGGGTCCAGCCGAAAACCGATGTTGGCTTCGATGATGGCGAGACCCACTCGACGCTCCACGAACCACTTCCCCAGGAGCCAATATCGAAGGTCGTAGGGTGCAAGATTGTCCGGCAACGGCGGGAGCTGAGAGACCAGCGCCGCGAACTCGTCTCTCTCGATCCATCTCTTGCCTTTGGATGAAAGCACCTGATACCGCTCTCTGTTGCCGTCCAGAGTCTCCAGTAGGGGAGGTTTCGTTCCCAGCCCGACCTCTTGATTCTGTCCCGTCAGACGAAAGAGTTCGGAGGCGCATTCGGCCAGGTAGTGAGCAGTGGAAGCTTTGCCGCAGGAGCCGGTCACGACGACGGTCGGTGTGCTCTTCAACTGCTCCATTAGACCCGTTTCGAGAAAGAGAGCGCGGGTTCGTCTGTTGTGAAAATCGCTTAGATCCTCGGGGAATGAAAGCTCGACTTCCACCCTCGTCATGGCCTCTTCAAAGTTCATTCAAAGCCTTTCTGGAACGCCACAGTAGCACCACTGTCCGAACCGCCATGAAGACGACCATGGAGGTCCACAAATAATGCATGCTCTGGGCCTTCGCCGACCACCAGGCCAGCGGCAGAAAAACAGCCGCCGCTGCCGCCATGGAGTTTCTCAGGATACGTCCGTTGGCCAGTCCTATGAAGAGACCGTCGTAGACATAGGAAAGGGTGGAGAAGACCAGAGCCAGACAGACCCAGGGAAGGTAAATCATCGCCTCGTTGATGACATTCTCGTGGGAGGTGAGCCATCCGAGGACGGTACGACCAAAAAGGAGGTAGGCCGCGATGATCAGGCTGGATGTCACAGCCGAATAGTGAATCGCAATGCGGAGAGTTCGTCTCACACCCTCTTTGTCTCCCGCACCGGCACACTTTCCGGCTATAGCTTCCAGCGCGAACGCGTAGCCGTCGATCAGGTAGCTGGCCATGGTCAGAAGCTTCATCAGAATAGCGTTGGCCGCCAGCGGCAGTTTGCCGAATCCCGCGGAGATATTGGTAAAGGTGGTGAGGGTGAGAATCAGGCAAAGAGTGCGAAGCATGATGTCTCCTTTGAGCACCAGGACCTTGCGGAATTCTTCTTTGTTGAACACGCGCTTGGCCTCAAAGCGAGGGCCGCCACGCCACTCTCGGCGGACCAGATCCAGTCCTATCAGAAAGGCGACGACCGACGCGATGGTGGTGGCAAGTCCTGCCCCGAACGCTCCCCACTGCAAGTGAAAGATAAAGAGCGCGTCCAGGGCGATATTGGCCCCGTTGAGCAGTATGGAGAGAGTCAGGCTCCATTTCGGCCGGCCCTGTCCGATCAGCCAGCCGTTGATCACATAGAGCCCTAAAACGGCGGGGGCTCCCAGAATTCTGATCTGAAAATAGTCACGACCCGAAAGTTCAACATCGGGTGGACCGTCCAAGAGATAAAACCCCAGCTGACCGATCTGTCGATGAAAGAGCAGCAAGACCGCGGCGATGGAGAGAGCCAGCACCATCCCCCTGTAGAACGCGTCCGCCACTCCTTCCTGGTCGCGCGCGCCCCGAGCCTTGGCGGTGAGACCGGTGGTGCCCATTCGCAAGAAACCGAAGCCCCAATAGACGTAGCTGAAGATCACTCCGGCCAGCGCCACTCCGGCCAGAGAGTCGATCTCGGGAAGATGCCCCAGCATGGCCGTATCCACCAGACCCGCTAGAGGTGCGGAAAGGTTGGAGAGGATATTCGGCAGAGCTTGCTCGACAAACTCTTGGCGATGTTTTTTCATGCGTTCAGGGCAGTCCGGATCTCCGAATGAGTGAGAGCGTCCCAGCCGAGCCTTTCCAGGGTCCGGCCGCCACGCTCGAAGTCCTCACCCAAAAGAATAGAGGCGATCGTGATCACCGCATCCACCATCGGAGTCTTCAATCCTGCTTTTCGGGCTAGTTGCTGCAGGGGGATGAGAGTGCAAGGCACGTCTTCTAAAATGTAGCGGTGATGCACTCGGTCGGGAGACTGGCTGAAGCGGTAGTTGGGCACGGTTTGCATCGCTTCGAGCAGAGAGTTTTGGCTGCAGCCGTAGTAGCGGTGGAGCCATTCCTTGGCCGGTAGCAGTCTGGTGTCGTAGGCTCTGGCCACTGCGTGAAACTCTTCCTCAATCTTCTCCAGCAGCGACACCGACTTTGGGGTGTAACCTTCGTAGTAGAAGAGAAAATGCCGCTGCCTTTCAATCTCGTTCATGTTGATGAGGAGAGTGAGCGGGTGGGCCAGCGCCCCAAAGTCGGTCAGCCCCCGCTGAATGAGGTTTTCGGCGGGCTCGAGACCGGGGAAGAACGATTCCAGCACGCCTTCGTATCGCTTGGTCATGCTGCGGCATCGACCAGAGTAGAGATTCCAACGCTTGATCCCGCGAATCCAAACGTGACCGATGTCCTGGACCCGGCTGGCAAACAGCGAATCGGTCTCCAGGACGTCGACACCCGAAACATCTCGCGATTCGAGGAAATGGCTGACGGCCAGGCTGCCCGCCAGTTTGCTGGAAAAGAGCACGATCGTGTTTTGCTCGCTCAAGTAGGGAGCCAGGCGCTCGGCAACATCCAGGTAGTCGTTGGCGGTGGTGGCCATAAAGATGAGGTGACAGTCCGCGCAGAGCTCCTCCGGGCAGGCTGTCACCTGGATCGGAAACTCACCCTCGAGCTGCCCCGTGCATCTCATGCTGCCTTGATGACGAAGCAGCGAGGCGATGTCGGGATTGCGGACAAACATGACCGGAAGGTAGTCGAAGCTGGCCAAATGACAAGCCAGCGCCGAGGCGGAGTTGCCGGCCCCCACGATGCCGACTTTGGGACAACTCAAAGGCGTGTCCTCAGGATTCACGTTTATCCCTTACGCGCGACCGTCGAGTGTACCAAAGCCACATGCCGGTAAGGGGCAATCCCGCTCCGATGAGCACGACCATCAACCAGAGTATTCTTTGAGGGAGTCCGAACACTTCACCTCGGTGCAGTGGGAGAGCCCAGACGTACACAAACTGATGTCCGACCGGTAGTTCCAAGGCGTTGAGAGAGCGAAGTACCTCGCCCGTTCGCGGGTCCATCATCACGTTGCTCTGGCCGAAGTGTCCCGGTTGGCCGGGGTGGCGAAAGCGGACCTTCACAGCTTCGTCGGGAGAGTTGCTGAACTCTATACAGCTGAGTTCGGCTTCAGGGTAGACAAGGGCTGCCTGTTCCACCAGTTGATCGAGGGGTAGGGGAGCGGCCTCACTAGGGGTGACAGGCTTGGGATCGGGAATCGGCTCTTCTCCCAGAGCGGAGAAGAGCCCCTGGCGCAGGGTGTCGCTTATCTTGGAATAGTTGAGGCCGGTGGTGGCGATGAGAAGGAGCGGCAGCAACACGACAACGCCCAGAACACGGTGAAGGTCGAGTACGAAACGTCGCCTGGATGCGCTCCGCTTTATGGTGAGTGCGGAGGCTAGGCGCTTCAGGCTCTTCGGAAGCCACAGCTTCAGGCCCGTGAGCAGTGTGCCGATCACGAAGAGGCAGGAGGTGAGAGTGATCCAACGCCCCAAATCGGATAGAAAAAGAGAGCGGTGAAACTTGATGACCGACCGCATCAACTCGCTTCCTTCGCCCAGGTAGGTGGCCTCGTCGGGAGAGAAATAGAGGTGTCTCATCTCGTCTTTGCCCCGCAATCTCACTTTGCCTGATGGGAGATAGATACGCTGAATCCATTCCCCTTCCCGCAGTTGGGCGGTGGCCGAGGTGTGGAGTCGGTCCAGAGAGCCGGGGTGCTGTGAACTTTGTATCAGAGAACGGTCCAGAAAACTTGAAATCTCGTCCTCGAAAATGAGGAGCGAGCCACTCAAACAGACGACCAAAAACACCAACCCGCAGCCCAACCCCAGCCACCGATGAAGCTTCACCAGCGTAGATCTCATTGGGGGACTTTATGCCTCTTGTGAGAGGTTGTCAAGGCAAGCCTAAAAGTTTTGCTAGGCTTGCCTAGATTTTGAAGTCGTCGTCAAGATCGGGAGGGCAGATGTCGCCTTCCATTTGAGGAGGGTCCTCTTCGGGTTCTGTCATCGGTTCGAGCTGCGGTGGCAAGTCTTTGGGTAGAGTTCGGGCGAGGAGGGCTAGGAACTCGGGACTATCTTCTGTCTCAGAGTTGAAGGCTAACAAAGGACCGGGGTCCTCAACCTCAGACTCGAAGAGTGAAGGCGGGCAGATGTCGCCTTCGAGGGCTGGATAGTCAGAGGTATCGACCCGGCTCTTCGCGGTCCGTGCGGCATGTTCAGCGTCCGCCTCGCTGTAGTTCAACGCAGCCATCAGAAACGACGCTTCGAGCTCCGGATTGTCAAACAAGATGTCGGCTGCATACTCGCGACGCTTTCCGCCGATCTGGATGGTGTATCGCGCCGGGTCCAAGTCCATTCTCCGGAACAGCTCTTCCATCAACTGAATCTCGCCTGCCTTGAGCGACGGTTCGTTCAGCACTCGCACCAAAAAGACCAGCCGCTTGACTCGCTCGGAAGAGCCGGGGACGGAGAGAAGATTGCTCTTGCGAGATTGGAGCAACGACTTCAAGCGAGCTGCGTCTTTCGCTGAGAGAAGAGGGGCGAGCTCGTTTGACCAGATGTCGATCGGATCTGTCATCTTTGTTGGGGATTAACGTCTATGGTTGCTGGCACCTGCTTGACTTTTCTTGCTGTTCGGCGGGTGAGCGACCGGACGGATTTTCCCACGTGGGTAAATCGAAGGGAATCTTAAGCAGACCCACTTATTCCGGCCGCTCAACCACTTCGGTCATAGCCCCCACCGGATTGACTCCGGAACCAACAAATCTCAGTCCCGAAATCGCACTCTCCTTAAAACCCTCCGCGGCAGAGCTTTTCTCCGCAGCGGCCGCACCTGCTTTCACCGGTGTGACGAGCAAAGTGCCGATGCCCTGGCCGACGGCCGTAATAGTGTCTCCGGGTATTCCGCCGAGGCCTTCAAGCACTTTGCCGCGCAGGTTCAGTTCGTCATTTGTAGCGGCATTCATGATCCCGCCTCCGATTTGCCTGACGGCGGCCGCGCCGGTGGTAGCGACCGCGGATAGTCCGCCGACGGCCACTCCTCCGACCGCGGCACCAACGGCCTCGCTGAAGGTCTCGGTTGAGCTGTGTCCCGACTTGATTCCCGCAGCGACACCTTTGGCCAGAGAGTCGTCCTGCCAACCTTTCACAGCGCCCACGAAGGGAGCCGCGACCCCGGAAGCCACCCCGTGCACAAGACCTGTGACAGGGGCTCCCACCGTCGTTGCGACAGCGGTGAGCGCTTTGCCGGCGGGATTCAGCTCGGAGTCGGTAGCAGCGGTTTTGAACCCTCCACCCAACGCTTTGGCACCGCTCACGATAGCGGTTCCAACTCCGGCGGGGACGGCTGTCGCGGTCGAACCGACGAAGGCGCCCACCGAATTGGCGAACCTGGTGGGGTCGGAATGAAAGGCCTCTTGACCGGCAGACTTGAGCGCCCCGCCAAGAGACTTTTCTTTCCATGCTACCGCCGCGGCTTCCACCGGAGTGGTGAAGACTTTGCTCACACCGTGGACCAAACCAGTGACGGGTGAGGCGACGATAGTGCCCACCCCGGCCAGCAGATTGGCGGGACTGAACCCGTCGAAAGCTTGCTTTACTCCACTCCAGGCTCCGCGAGCGGTGGTCATCAAAGTGGTCGCCACTCCGCCGATACCGCCCACGGCCAGACCCGCAACCGTGGCTGCGATCGTCTTGGCGGTCCGCCCGAAAGGAGGAAGTGGAATATCCCAGGGGTCTTCCCCCGGTGCTAGCTTCCTATCTTTTATCTCCTTGGAGTCTTCCACCCAAAGGTTGGTAGCTTCATCCACTTCTTTTCGAACCGTGTTCCAAGAATTGCCGACCGCTTTGTCGATGGTGAATTCGCGAGGTTTCTCTTTATCGTGAGCGGTGAGCCCAATGTAGGCTCCCGCGCTCGCTGAAACGACCAGACCGAGTCCCGCACCGGCCACAGCCAGTCCGGCGATCACGGGTGAGGCGATAGTCGCCAACACTTTGATGTTGGGGCCGATAGTCTCCGACTGATAGAGGTTGGCAATCGAGCGAGCCCCGTCTGAAACGACTCCGGGAAGGGTGGTGAAGTAGCTGGCGGCTCCCGTGCCCAGTCCGGCTAGAGAAGAGGCAACCCGATCGGTGCCGGCCAGTGTTTTGTCGACCGTGGTGTCGACGATTTTTTGGGTTATTGTTTTCTCCGGCTCGCGAGCGGCGGGAGGTTGGGCTGTTATTCTCGGTCTACTGGTTTGGATTTGCATGGCCGTCTCCTTTGGTTGGGTTGAGAGCTTCCTTGGCGTTGGCGATGACCGCCTTGCCGGTTATCTTGATAGCCTCGACGGGCCGGCCGTTCCACCCCTCGGAAAAGGAGCGACTGAAATTCTCTTTGACCGAGATACCGGCCATCACCGGGCCCACCGGAATGTAGGCCAGAGTCTTGGCCACTCCGCCCACACGAGAGCCGATGCTGCGGTCTTTGTCGGTGAAGGCGTTCTTAATGTCGCGACCGGCCAGGGCCACTCCCACGCCGGCCCCAATGACCAGACCGGCCGGACCGGCGATGATCGTGCTGGTCACGCCCGCCAGAGTCGCTCCGGCCAGCTTCGGACCGTACTCTTTTACAAAATTTCCAGTACTGACGGCTGCCTTCTTAGTCGCCTTCGCACCTTCGACGGCAGCTTTCTTCATCAGCTTGGCCGTGGTCACGGGCACCTTGACCATCAGGAAGTTCAGACCGCTCAGTGCGCCTTTGAATATCTTGTTCAGAGGAATGTCCCACGGCTCTTCCCCGGGAGCGAGTTTCTTGTCTCCGAACTCTCTCATCTGACCGATCGCCTTGCCGAGAAGAGTGTCCGGGCCGTCCTCCTTGGAGGTTATCCGGTCGGCGACTTCAGCCGTCGTGTCTTTGACCAGAGGGCTATAGTCGACTTCGTCGCTTTGCTTAAACGCCTCCGCGATACCCATAAAGGGGCTGGCTACCAGAGCACCGCTCACCACCATCGGAATGCCGGCCAGAGCCACCATACTCCCCACCGCCTTGGCGTAGGGACCGATAGTCTCGGCTTTCCACAAATTCTTGTAAGTTTCGCCCACCGTGGGCAGGATGAGTCCCGCGTTGCCGGAGACGTGACCGGTCAATCCGATGACGGCCGAAGAAACTTTGTTTCCCACGGTGCGGGAGATATCGTAGGTGTCCGCCTGAGTCTCGAAGTCTTGCTTCCTCTGGACGATTTTGTTGCCGGTGCCGGCGGTAGAGGGCCGGTTGATGGGTCCCGGTGTGCCGGGAGTTGCCACGTTCATTGACTTGTTTTCCAATCTCGTTGTCGAGTTGGAGTAAGCTTGAGTCTTTTGTGAGGTTAGGGTAGGGGGCTTAAAAAGGGCTGAAGGTGCTTGGCGATCGCAGGCGACGACGGAAATCGATTGCTCCTTCCTCTATTAAATGGTGAAGGTTTTTTGAGGATACCAATTAACTGCGCGGAGGGAGACTACTCATGAAAATTATCTACTTGCACTTTTTACTCTTTTGCATCTGTCTTGTCGCTTCGGGTTGTGGCGATTCGAAAGAAGACTTCGAACAGATATCTAACCCTCAAAACTCCGGTGCGTTACAGCGGGAGTCAGGGTTTGTGCTGGGGATCGAATCGGCTGAGCTTGATGTCACATCCGACACGGCGACCCTGCGACTCAAGGCCAGTGATCTGACTATTCGATCGACCACGCAAGCAGGGGGACCTGAGTTTTCACTGGACCAATTTTTGCAGCATGTCAGTCCGTCCAGCAGTGCTCCGTTTCCGATGTCCTTGTCTTTTCGGGGCGACGTTGAAGCGCGAAAAGATGTTTCGCTGAGTCTTACAAATGTGGAAGGAGACTCGTCTGGCACCGTCACCTTCTCGGGACGAGTCGATGGTATCAGTCAAGATCTCGAACCTGTGCTTAACCGTATCATAAACGACGTCCAAGTTCTTGTTCTAAGTAGCAGTCAGAAGATCGGATATGTTTATTTCGTCGTACAAAACTCTCGATACGTCAGCGATGGGCCGCGCGAGGTTAGGGTACGCTCTCTGGCAGACACCACCTACTTCGACCAAACGTTTTACCCTACCCAGGAGACGAACGGAAGCTGGCAGGTTTCCGTACCGTATTCAAAACACCACCCAAATAATTTTGCCGTGGATTTTTCGAGAGATGGATTCGAGACTTCAACAATTCTTGGTCGCCTTTCAGATCCTAAAAGCTCTCGGCCGACTCCCGAGGTTTTTATCGCATGTTATAAGCTTCAGAGTACCTCGTCCGGACTCAAGCCGGCCTCCTACACCCTCAAGCTGAAAAACGACAACCTCTTCAAGACCGACGCTACCGACAAAATTGTTCAAATTAGCGGCGACGACTACTACTATGAAACGGCGACAGGCGACGGTGGCGAAGCCAAGTTCGAGAGCATCGTACCTGGAGTAACTCTCACAGTTACCCCATATTTAGATAGTAGTACGCCGGCGTCGTCTTTTACGATTTCCTTGCAAAGCGACAAAAAGCGCAAAGATGTGGTAACTCTTAAAAAGTAAGGCCGAGACACTTCAACGTCGGGCTCGGCGGGGCGGCAGCTAGCCTTTCAGAATGCAGACTCCACCGCCTGAACCTGACAATGCGGCCCTTTAAACCCCCACTCTCCAGCAGGCCGTTCCCCCACTTCAAGCGGGCCCAATTTCATAAAGTCTAAAAGCTCCGACAGTGTCTGGCCCGACTCCCAGCACGGCACGAAATGTTGGTCGAAACGCGATTCAAAGAAAGGCAATGCTTTCATCTGACAGGCGCGGTGCAGATAGTACCTGACAAAGCAGCGCCAGTTTAAACGGCTTTCTTCCTCAACAGCCGGGCCGAAATCGAGTTCGATGGTTTTGCGGCGGGTGGCTTCTCGTTCGGTCTTGTCGTGGAAGTGAAATCGGTTTCTCTGATGGTAGGAGTCGTGTTCTCGGATGATCTGTTCAAACTCCCGGGTAAGCCGGTCGCCTGCGTTGCCGAGGCTTTGGAAAGGCGACCACACGCCCTCTTCGCAGCCGCACTCTTTCTCGCTGTGGGAATCGACGGCTTGGATGACCGGGGCCAGATCAGCGTGTTGTAGGGGTACGGAGTAATTGAGGATGGAGTGGTACCGGAGCGTTTGCCAGTTGGAGAAGGCATCGAAAGAGCCGAAGAAGGAATAATTGGCAAAACCGAGCTTTTGCCTTAGATAGAGGTTTCTCATCTTGATATTGAAGTGGCGAACCCTGTTTCGAAAGAGGTCGCGTCGGCCTTCTTCATTGGCCTGGATGAGAGAGACGATATAGCGGTTGTTGGAGGCTATCGCGGCGGAATTGGAGCTAAACATCGGATCGACGAAAAATCCCGACATGCCGGTGAGAAACCAACGAGCTCCACACATCGTCACTGATCGGAATGAGCCAAAACCGATTGACGACTATCACGAGAAATCGCCGTTGATGACGCTGGCTAAAGTGCTGGAAGGGGTCCGGGAAGGCTGGATTGAGGAAGGACAGTCTGTCTTGCTCGCAGTCACGGGCGGGGCCGGAAAGATCCCCTCCCGAGCTTTCAGTTCGCCGGAGAAAATCTCTTTAAGGATGATTTAGGTGCGGTCTATTATCTTCAGACTATGAACAAGACGCCGCACCAAATAGGACCTGTCGACAGCCTGAGCTTTCAATCCGATGTAGCCGATACGTTTCGCAACTACAGACCGGCCGCGACCTCGACTGTCTATCAAGGAGTCCAACCCGACGACGGCGTCGCCCTGAGTCGAGAGTCTCTCGACGCCCTTGAAGACCACAGCGACGAGCTGTGTGGTAGCTTGCTGGCTGCCTGGGGCTAGACCAGGCTAAATGCTAAGTCTTAGCCCTTCACTCGTCACTTCGCTCCAGCCCGGCAGAGCAAAGTCCTTACCGTTGATTACGCCGAGCACGTCCTGAGGAACCTTCACCGTCAGCGTTTTCCGGTTCCGGTCGAAAAGCAGGGCGTCTCCCGGCACTTCCAATCCCATTTTCTTGAGACCGTCGAGGTTTTCCGGCAGTTGCCCGTTCTTGGCTCGGAAGGCTCTCAGGTCGAGTGTGGTGGAAGCACCCACCAGACAGAGGCGGTTGAATTCCATAATGGCGTCGGCTCTGGCGAAATCGTCCACATTAATCAAGGCGACACTCCCGCTTTCACCCTTTAGGGAAGAAGCCAAGCCGGGTTTGGGAGCGCGATACTTTCGGAGGTTGTCGCCCTTTACGGCTCTCAATTGCAAAGCTGTTTGGTTCATGAAGATACGTTTCTCGCGCTGGAGGAAAAGGCGATCGAGATAGGAGCCGCTCTGGGCCGCATCTTTTTCGTTGGCCAAGATATGCTCAAGGCTGGAGGCCACTTCCGCCTCGAAGGCGCTTATCATCTGGTCGGGTGGAGGAGTTCCGTGGGAGACCGCGGCGGCCAGAGTCAACCAATCTTCGGCGGTTAGGTTGGAGTCACTGGGAATGAGGGCAAGGGCTTTGAAGGCTGTTCTTTGGAGTGTGACCCCGGACAGATCGTTGACCAGATTTTCTCGACCCTGCATCTTCCCACCCAGAGAGAAGAGAGCCGCCAGAGGACCTACCGCGGAGGCGGCGTCCTTCTCCGCCACCTTGGACTCCACATAGGCGTAGACCGCCTGGGAAAGAAGCCTGAGTCCGCCCATGTCGGGCACGCCGTAGCTTGAGAGGTTGTCACGAGGCACCACGAAGAGTCGCTTGTTGAGGGCCTCGGAGAGGGCGGGAAGCAGCTCTTCAAACGCGGCGCGAGCGGCCAAATACTCTTTATCCTTGTTTGCCAGTTTTGCGGCGTGGTCGGTCTGGCCGGTCCGAAGGGCGTTGCTAAACGCGTTCCAAGCCAGCAGGCGCTGCTCGATTTCGGATGTCTCTTGGGGCTGGCCCGCTCCCCAAAGCGGCTCGAACTGAGTCGAGATGTATCCGTTGAGGTTGGGGTTTTCGGCTTCCCTCTGAAGCTGAGAAAAACGGCTTTTGGCGCTACCGACACTCTCTGAGATCTGGCTCTCGCCGACCAGGGTCGGTTGGTTGATCCAAAACAGGAAAAGACCTGAGAAAGCCAGGCAGAGGACGAGAACGATAGCGATAATCTTCTTCATGGCTCGAGCGAAGACTCCAGGGCGTCTCGCAGTTTGCGAAAGGAGATGGCGATGGAATCCAGTTGAGCGCGCTCAGCCTCCAGGTGCGGGATGGGGTTGGGGAGCCTGATAGATTGGCGATGGACCGGAGCGGTATCCGAACTCTCGGGAGCTTGCTCACGCTTCGCCACCGGCTGGGGCGAGTCCTCAGCCTGAGGATGCAAGCTCGACAGCAAGAGCTGAGCTAGCTCCAAGCGTTCCAGCCAACCCAATCGCAAGGCGAGTTCTGTCACCTGAGAAGGATCCATCTCTCAACTTTTGGACCTTTCAGGCGCGTTTCCTATCGGTCGACAGGCTCTGGCGCTTCGACTTCCGGCTTTTCGACTTCGATCTGGCACAGTCCGAGATCCCAGCAGATGCGATAGAGACAGGGCACCACCAGAACGATCAGGACGGTCGCCGCGAGCAGACCGAAGCAGACGGCGTTGGCCAGTGGGATCAAGATTTGGGCCTGCAGACTCTTTTCGAAGAGCAGCGGCAAAAGGCCGGCGATGGTCGTGATCGAGGTTAGGAATATCGGAAGGAACCGCCGCTTGCTGCTTTTTCGGATGGCTTCGTCGATCGGCACCCCTTTGCCGAGTTGCGTCTTGAGATAGATAATCAGCAGGATGGAATCGTTGACCACCACCCCTCCCAGAGAAAGAAAGCCCATGACCGATGGAAGACTGATAGGAAGACCGAACAAGAAGTGGCCCCAGATCACGCCCACTAGCGAAAACGGAATCGCGGTCATGACGACGAGGGGTTCAAAATACGACCTAAACTGATAACTGAGCAGAAAGAACACTCCGACCATGCCCAGAAAACCCGCTCGGGCCATGGAGGCTCCCGTCTCCGCTCCGTCCTCGGCCCGACCGGCCACTGTCATCTGCACGCCCGGATAGAGTTTCTTCAGCTGAGGGAGTCCGTTTTTTTGAAAATCCGCGATCACGGCGCTCCCGGTGACGAGCCTCTCGTCAGCATCGCCGGCCACGGTGATAGCGAGCTCTCCATCCACCGCCGCGATACGAGACCAATCCTGACCCATCGTCTGCTCCACGAAAGGCTCCAGCGGGGCGAGTTCACCGTTTTGGAGTCGCGCCTGAAACTCATCGAGAGTATCGGTCTTGCGACCCGTCTCCGAGAGCCGCACCTCCACCTCGTGGGTGATGCCGTCCAGCTGAAACTGGTACGCCTCGGTGCCTTGAAAGGCCGTCCGCAGCTGACCGGAGAGACTGGATCCATCGAGTCCGGCTGCCAGAGCCCCCGGCGACTGACGGATCTCCAGACGCCTGCGCCCCTTTCTCACATCGGCGGTCACGTTGGAAACCCCCTGGTACGACTCCAGTTCGCGAACCACGGACTGGCTGGCTTCCGAGAGTTGCTCGAGAGGCAGTCCCGTGAAGCGAAGCTCGATCTCTCTGCCGCCCGGTCCGATGGAAGGCTCGGAAAACGTGAGGCTGATCTGGTTGGGGAAAGTACCGACCTTCTTTCTCCAAGTGTCGAAGAGCTGCTGCAGACGGACGTTTCGGTCTTGAGAAGGCACCAGACGAGCCGTCACCGTGGCTAGATTCTCTCCTGTGTTGTAGGCCTCCGTGTTACGAGCGTACTCCACGTAAATCTTGAGAATGAGTTCCTCGCCGGAAGTCAGCTCCTGAGCCGATGCGCGGAGGTCGGCAACGATCTTCTCCACTGCCTGCTCGGTCACTCGAAGGGGGGTTTCCGGGGCCAACTGCAGCCGAGCCACCACCACGTCGCCCTCCAGCGGGGGAAAGATGTCCACCTTGATAAGCCCGCCCGCGATCATAGCGATACTGGCGACGAAGACTCCGACGGCGACTCCCAGGGTGAGATAACGGACTTTGCTCAAGAAACCGATGGTGGGTCCAAGAATTCGATCTTCGAAAAGGTCCACTGCCCGGTCGACGTACCGCCGCCATCCTCGATCGCCACGATGCTCGAGAGCGTGACTCAAGTGGCTGGGTAAGATCAGAAACGCCTCGATCAAGGAGACGACGACGACCAGGATGAGCATCATCGGTAGAACTCTCAGCACTTTCCCGATATCACCCTGCACGAAGGCGAGCGGACCGAGCACGCAGCAGGTGGTGATGAAGGAGCTGAAGACCCCGGCCCCGACCTCTTTTACCCCTTCGATGGCGGCTTCATCGGGTGGTAGACCGGCCTTGCGGCGCTCGTTGATGCTCTCCGCTATGACGATGCCGTCGTCCATCAGAAGGCCCAGCGCAAGCAGCAATCCGACCGAGGTGAGCATGTTGAGGGTGAGACCGGTGTAGGGTACGACCGCGAAGGCTCCCAGAAAAGAGACCGGCAGACTCATGGCGACCCAAAAAGAGAGCCGGCGATCAAAGAAAAAGAAGAGAGCGAGAAAGACCAGAAAGAGTCCCTGAACGGCGTTCTTGCCGAGCAGAGTGAGACGTTGTCTCACAATGTCGGCCCCGTCTCTGGCGATGTAAGCTTCCACCTGGGGATGGCGCTCCATCTCTTCTTGGAGAAACGCCTTGACCAGGTCGGCGATGCGCAGAATGTCCTCTTCGGCCGTCTTCTGAACGTTGAGGACACCGGCGCGCCGGCCTTCCAGCAGCGCCTTCTGCTCGGGATTCTCCAGCACCGCTCGGACCTGGGCAACGTCTTGAAGCAGGACCCTGCCGCCGTTGACGTTTTCTCGTAAGACCAACTGCTCTAGCTCCTGAACAGTCCGCTTCTTCTCCGAATAGCGAAGACTCAGGACGTTGTCCCCGCTTTCGATTTCGCCCAGCGGTATGTCCCGGCTCTGATCGGAGATCCTTTGCACCACTTCGGCCGTCGAAAGTCCAAACTCTCTGAGTTTGATCGGGTCCACTTCGATCCGCAGAAGGGTCTCCGAGAAGCCCTCCACTTCCACGCTGGAGATCCCTTTCAAACTCAAGAGTCTGTCTTTGACATCCTCCATGTAAGCTTTCAAGCGAACATCGTCCATCGGGGCCGCCACGACCACGGTGAGCGCAGGTCGAGCCAGATCGGTGCGACGTATAATCGGTGGCTCGGTGAGGCTTGGCAGGTCGGTGATGCCGGAAACCGCCGCTTCGACCTCTGCCTGAAAGGTGGCCGCGTTGCCGTCGTCCGTCATCTCCGCGCTGATGATGGCTACCGAGTCGCGCGCTTCGGAACGAAGTTCGTTCAGGCTGATGACTCCGCCCAGCGCGTCGTTGATCGGCTCCACCACTTCGGCGTAGACCTCGCCCGGGGAAGCTCCGGGGTAAACGATCTGCACCTGGACGGTGGGTTTGGTGGGGTCGGGGATCGTTTCTCGTTGGATGCGGGGCAGCGTCATGGCTCCCATCACTAAAAACAGGAACATGAGGATGTTGGCGGCGGTAGGGTGCTTGACGAAAAACCTGATCATCGCTCTTTGGCGGCCACCCTCACCAGAGTGCCGTCCATGGCCAGCCCCGGGTCGCTCACGACCACTTCGTCACCGGCCTTGAGACCGCTCGTGACGGCCACCAGGTCGCCTTCGCGGAAGGCTTCCTCCACCGCCACCTGGGTCAGTCGCTCGTCTCTGACCAGGAAGACAAAGCCGTTGTGGAGGGCCACTCGTGGAATGACCGGGTAAGCCTCGCGGGCCGGGCCCTGGAGGCTCACCCCGACCAGAGCGCCCGGTAGTAGGGCTCTGTCTGCTCCAGCTCCTACGACCAGTTGGACCGAAGCGGTTCGAGAGACGGGGTCGACTTGCTCTCGCATGGCGCCGACGTCAGCTCGTACGATGCTTCCCCCGGGAGTGGTGATGGAGGCTCCGAGAATGGGAAAAGAGCTGAGTTGAGACTGCGGGAATCTGGCTTCCACCTTGACCACGTCGTCTCCCTGGAGGGAGAAGAGTTGGCCGCCGGCAGTCACCACCTGGCCTTTTTCCAGGTAGACTTCCTGGAGGCGACCGTTGAAAGGGGCTCTCACCACGGCTCGACCCACCTGAACGCTCTGCTTCCTTAGGTTGGCGTAGTTCGCATCCTGGCGGGCCCGAACGGCTCGGATCTGGTCCGGGATGGTGGCGATGTTCGTTTCGATGTCTTCGATCACTCTCTGCTGATTGAAGACATCGCGCCGTCGCGCGTCCAGGGTCGTCTCGGGAGTCGCCCCTTCTTGGTAGAGCTTCTCGTAGCGAAGAACCTCTTTTTGAAGAGATTGCAGCGTCTGGTGAGCTATCTCTAGGGACGACTTGAGTTGCTTGCGGCGCTGCTCGAGCTGCCCGACTTCCGCATCGAGCGCTCTCTGGTCGGCTTGGATACGGGCCTGCTCCAGCCCCTGGTCGACTGTTTCCACGGTGAAAAGGACATCGCCCTCCGACACCCTCTCTCCGGTGCGGAGGTTGGGATGAACGTAGGTGATCTGCCCGCTGACCTGGGGAACGGCCGACCATTCTCGAGCCGACACCACGGTGCCAAAACCGTTGAGTTGTCGTGGTAGAGCCTGCTCTTCCACCGTTTGAGTGTGGACCACGACCGCAGCCTCCGGCTCGGCAGATTTTTGGGGGGCTTCCCGATTCTTGACCATGGTCCGGAAGAGGACGATGGCCAGAATGACAGGCACTATGGCAAGCCAGTTGAGATGCTTCACGTGTTTCTACAACCTACTTTCCGGTCAGAAGTCGCAGGCTGCTCCAATCTTCCACCGACACGTCGTAGGCAGCCCCGAACCCCACTACCAATCGAGCGCTCTGCGGTATGACCCGAAACATATGGAAGTCTCGGAGTTGGGCGAGTTGGTCAAAAAATTTGCCGAATCTGGAGCGGTAGACCGAGGCCGCCGTCTCCCATTCTTCGCCTTCTCTGGGCACCGGGACGGCCCGGCCCTTTACTGTCAGCCGGTTTCGGGCGAAGAGCTGGTTGGACCGATTTTCGTCTTCGATCAGCAGCAGAGAGACCTGGTCGGAGTTTTGCAGGTTGGCGGTGTGCTCGGAGAGCTCGGAGACAAAGAGGTAGAAGTTTCGCTTCTCGTCCAGGGCGGTGGGAGAGTAGCTCGCCTGGGGTTCGCCCGAGGAGTTCACGGTGGCGAGAGTCGCGGTCTTGTATTCGGTCAGGAGGCGTTCCATCGCCTCGAGCGCTTCGGCTGTTTTCTGTTCAGGCGATTTGTTCACGGAGATAGGCCCTCTCTCAGTTTCTCCAGAAACTCGGCAAATGATATCAAAGACTTTCGTCCATCCTCATCGCATTTGTTTGCTGGTACTCCTTCTTTCCCAACTGGTTGTGGCTCAACCGGGTCCTTCGCTGGATTGGGCCGTGGCCGTACATGGAGGAGCCGGGGCCAACGCCGAGAGTATGACCGCCGAGGAGTTGGCGGCAGTGGAGAACGCCTTGGAGGATTGCCTCCGGGAGGCGGCTGTTTTTTTGGAAGGAAGGGGAAGTGCTCTCGATTGTGCGGAGTTGGTGGTTCGAAAACTGGAAGACGACCCGAACTTCAATGCAGGGCGCGGGGCTGTCTTCAACTCTCGAGGCGAACACGAGTTAGACGCCTCCATCATGGATGGTCGCGACCTTTCCTGCGGTGCGGTAGCCGGTGTGAAGACCGTCAAGAATCCCGTCGCTTTGGCGAGGCTGGTGATGTCTCAGACCAGGCACGTCTTGCTGGCCGGAGACGGGGCTGAAGAGTTTGCCGACGAGAACGGAGTGGAGAGGGTGGAAAATAGCTATTTCTCCACCCCTGCGCGGCGGGCTGATTGGGAGAGAAAGCAGCGCTATTCGAAAGGGACGGTCGGTTGTGTGGTGCGTGACGTCGAGGGCAATTTGGCGGCCGCCACCTCCACCGGCGGTCTGAGCAATAAGAAATGGGGACGAGTAGGAGACAGCCCGATTCCCGGTGCTGGGTGCTACGCCGACAACAGGACCTGCGCGGTTTCGTGCACGGGCACGGGGGAGGAGTTTATTCGACGGGCGATCGCTTTTGATTTAGGAGCTCGAATGCGCTACGGCTCCATGAATCTCGAGGAGGCAGCTCTAGAGACACTGGCGGCCTTGCCCGATAACTGCGGTGGGTTCATCGCCGTGGATAAGGCGGGGCGAGTCGTTATGCCTTACAACACTCCCGGGATGAGCCGGGGATGGGCCACCAGCAGCGGCGAGATGATGTGGGGCGTCGGACAGACCCTCAAATCTCTCCTGTTCAAATAAAAAAGCTCGCCGGAGTCAGCGAGCTATTCTAAGGTTGTTGGTCGGAAATCTATTTCAGGAACTGTCCGGCAACGAAGGCTCCACCGGCGCCAACGAGAGCCGTGGCAACTCCTACGATAGGTCCGCCGTACGAGCCGGCCAGGGCACCGAGGCCCGCACCGACACCGGCCCCGATCAGAGCGCTGCGTCCATAGTTGGATTTTCCACCGCCGAGTTCGTTCATGCCGGACATGAAAAGGGCTCCGCCTGCTCCGGCTGCCCCCATCGCGACCGCTCCACCGATAGCGGCGGCGGGTCCCTCCGCGAAGGCGGAGACAAGTCCGGCGGCGCCGGCCAGAACGGCCAGGCTATAGGGTGCCATTTCGGCCATGGCTTTCGACTCGCCGGGGTTCCAGCCGTCGATCGGCTCGTTGAGAAAGGTGATGGATTCCTCGCCGGAAGTCGCTTTCGGGGCTGAGGATTGCGGCATTCTTTGGGCCTGGAGAGTGGAAGTTATCTGCATAGTAAAAGTCCTTTTGAAAGATGACTTGAGCATAGACTTCGAACGGCTACTTGTTATTGCCAAAGTTTGAATGTTTTGAACAATTTGCCGAGGTGGGAGCGAAGGACTCTGGACGGCGGAGTGAGAAACTAAAACAGGAATAAGACAAGGAGGCTCTGTGAAGCGAAAAATATCATCATTAGCTCTCATGTTCCTGTCGATGGCTCTGACACTCCATCTGACCGACAGTGCGTTGCGACACGCCCAAGAAACTCCGCCTGATGCGGACACCAAGCCTGTCGCGGAAAGGTGCTCGGACTACACAAACATCTGGGCGCTTCCCAGCGGAGGTCTGGGCGCTCTGGTCGAGTGCGAGCCCGGCGGAATTCGAATCGTCACCTCTCTCCCCGGCCACGCCGCGGCCAAGTCCGGACTGCGAACCGGAGACCGGATCGTAGCCATCAACGGACAGTCCGTACAGGGATGCAACGAGCCCTGGGCCATCAGCCAGCTTCGCGGAAAGATCGGCACCAAGGTAGTTCTCGACGTCGAGCGTGGACAAGGTCTGACCCAGCGCTGCTTCCGCACCGAAGTAGAGAGACGTCACATCGAGACCCAATACTCCGTGTACTCCCGTCTGCGAGACAACGAACTGACCATCCGAGTTCTCTGGCTTGGTCCGGAAACTTCCGGTCAGCTTGCCGAGCACCTGGCACAGTTGAACCAAAACAGCGTGGACAACGTTATTCTAGATCTGACCAACCTCTCCCACGGGGATATCCAAAGTCTCCAAGAGTGCGCATCGATGTTTCTTCCCGAAGGCACTCTGATCGGTCAGTACGGTCAGGTCAGCGGTGAACAAGAGCCGGCGAGCATCTACACTCAGGGAAATCAGTTCAGCGACCAGCTGACTGCCGTCAAAGTCGGTCCTTACACCGCGAAAACCGGTGAAGTTCTGGCCCGCGTTCTGGCCGACAACCTGGACCTGGAGGTTCAAGGTCAGGCCACGGCCGGTCTGGGCACTTTGGACCAGCGCAGTATCCGCAGCCGCGGCGACCGCGCCAACTACGGTGTCGAGCTGTTCGACGCTCAGGGACGCCGCATCGACGGCAACCCCCTGAAGCCGGACTTCTGGAGCTGGTCGAACCTGCTCAGCCCGGTGTCTGCCGGTCTGGACTAGTACAGCACAAATCGACAAACTGCAATCCGCGGTTGAAAAAAGAGAGGCTTGCCGGCCTCTCTTTTTTCTTTGAAATTTTATTCTAAGATTTGAAAAACTTTCTTAGGAGAGCCTGGTTAGACGCCTTATGACAAATTGCGCTAACCCCTATATCCTGGAGCTAAATTTCCTCGACGGAAACAGCTTCGTGGCCAGCCAACAGGTGGCCGAACTCACTCGAGAAGCCTCCGTTTCGGAGTTGTTGGAGAGTCTTGGGGCAGATTGTCTGGAGATCCGGTTCAACGAAACTCCCAGCTAGCGCAGCTCTGCCCTGAAGGGGAGATCGCCACTCCCACAAATCCCCAGTCGTTATGTATAAGACGGCTCAAATTGTTGTAGTTGGCAGCGAGTTTTTTTCCCGCGACAAAAGAGATACCAACTCTATCTGGTTGACGGAGGAGTTGGAGAAGCGCGGAGTGCGGGTGCTCGATAAGAGCACGGTCGCCGACGACTTGGAGACTCTCACCCGGGTGATCAAGCAAGGCCTGGAGTCGACCGATCTGGTCGTCTCCACCGGCGGTCTCGGACCCACGGAAGACGACCGTACCCGGGATGCCGCCGCCGCCGCGATGGGTCGTCCTTTGGAGTATCGAGCGGAGATCGCCGATGAGCTGGAAAAGCGCTTTGCCAGTCGTGGGCGTGAGATGGCGGAGAACAATCGACGGCAAGCGTTCATACCTGCCGGGAGTTGGGTGGTTGACAATCCGAACGGCACCGCTCCCGGATTCTTTTGCGAAGGGAAGCTTGGGGGCTTTCTCGCCCTTCCCGGTCCGCCTCGAGAGATGAAAGGGATGTTTGAGACGTTCCTGGAGCACAAAGCTGATGCGTTCGGCGGTGAGATGCTGATTCTGAGAAGAACGCTCAGAGTGACTGGTCTGGGTGAATCCGACATGGACCGGAAGATCGCTGACTTATACAAAGACCTCCAAAACCCGGAGGTGACCATCAATTTCACTCCTCACAATCTGGAGATACACCTCACCACTCGGGCCCCAAGTGTTAAAGAGGCCGAGAGCCTGACCAACCCTCTGGTGGAATCGATCAAAGAACGACTGGAGGGGTATCTCTTCTCCGATGACGACCGAGACCTGGCGGATGTCGTGGTCGAACTACTCCAAGATGCCGGGCTCACCCTGGCCGCCGCGGAGAGTGTAACGGGCGGACACTTCGCTCACAGTATTTGCTGCGTCAACGGGGCCAGCCAGGTCTTTCTCGGCAGCGTCGTGAGCTATACTGAAGAGACCAAACGCGGGCTGCTTGGAGTTCAGCAGGAGACGCTGGACGAGTTCTCCGCGGTTTCCGAGGAAACCGCCCGTGAGATGGTGGAAGGGCTAAAACAAAAAACCGGTGCAAACCTTTGCCTGGCTTGCACCGGATATGCCGGACCGACAGGCGGTACGGAGAAAGATCCTGTGGGCACTGTCTATATCGCCTTTTCCACCCCGGAAAAGCTGACGGTGCGCCGGTTGAGCCTGCCGGGGAGCCGAAATCTGATGCGATCTCGGACCACCCAGGCGATGCTCTATATGCTGTTTCGGTACTTAAGAAAGTTAAAGACCTCGACTTAGTTCAGTGATTTACTGAGCTTCTCGCAGAGGGTCTGCAACTGCTCCTGTTCCTGGGGTTCAAGGCCGTCGAAGGCTCCCATCACACGTTCCACGTGAAGAGGGATAAACGACTCGATCGTTTCCGTTCCCAGGTCGGTCAGATTGACGTGCACGACCCTTCTGTCTTCTTCCCACCGTTGACGGTCGACGAGATTGCGTTTCTGCAGATTGTCGACCACCATGGTGATATTACCGCCGGTAACTGCCAGGTTCTTTGCTATTTCTTTCTGTGGAAGCGGGCCTAGCTTGTGCAGTAGCTCCAGAACATTGACCTGACTCTCGGTCAGCCGAGTGTCGTTCAATCCTGCATAGATGGCGCGACGCACCTTCCCAGCCGTTTTCGACAAACGTGTAAATGTGGCCAAGGCCAGAGCTTCTTTCTTAGCGGTCCGAGTATTGTTGGACATCTTTTTTCCTTTCATCATCGTCCCCAACTGATGCCCCCACCGCTCATACAAACAGTAAAGCGATACCCACTCAAAATATTGACTGTTATGTCACTAATGCTATTCCCTCTCTGTTTAGAAGTAAACGAATAAATAATACTAGCGCGCGTCCAAAAGTTAACGATTGGTTTGACAAAACTTGAGTGAGGGCAAAGGAAGAAACTCGACGGGTTGCACCGAAGCGCCCGTGACCCCCTGAATCAGAATGGAACAATCGGGACCCGATAATTGCGGTCCTATGCGGAGGACATTAGGTGAGAACGAAGCTTGAGAGAGTAGATGAGCAGCTAACCCGACACGCGTCGGAAAAGGATGCCGAATTCTATCGAGAGTTGAGTAAAAGAGTTTTTGGTAAGGCGACCAGCGGGTTTCTCGATAACCACGACCCCGAAACGCTAGCCGCCATACTGCGCGGTGCCGTGAAGTTTATTGAAAAGAAAGACCCTCACGAAATCCGAGTAAGGGTGATGAATCCGCGCTACGATGTGGATGGGTGGGATTCTCCCAAGACGGCTCTGGAAATCTCCATGTCCGACCGCCCTTTTATCGTTGACTCGGTGAGTCACGAACTCAAGAGGATGGGTCTCGACATTCAGTACCTGGTGCATCCGATCATCCGTATTCAACGGGATAACGATGGCCAGATGCTTCGTGAATTCGACGACGCCAAAGGTGTCGCCGAAGTCTATGAACTGTATCTGATCGAGCAAGTGCCGGACGAGCAACACGCGGAACTCATTCGCCGCGTCACCTCGGTGCTGAACGACGTGAAAGCCGCCACCGAAGACTACAAAACGATGCGCAAGCAGGTCGAAGAACTTTGCCAGGGCCTCTCCGCTCTTGCCGATAAGCAAGAGGACAAAGCTCAAGCGGCCGCGATCGAGGAGTGCGAACAGTTTTTGCGATGGCTGGATAACCATCACTTTGTGTTCCTGGGATATCGTGAGTACGACATCGAAGAGAAGGATGGAACTCGTACTCTTCAGATCCACCCGGACAGCAGTCTGGGTATCTTGCGCGACCTGACAGGGAGTAAATTCGAGGCTCCCGTGCCGCTGGAGCAAGTCTCTGAGAATCTCAAGCAACGGGTGACCGGTGGACCTCCCATCATCGTCACCAAGGCCAATCGAGAGTCGACCGTGCATCGTCCGGTCAAGTTGGACTATATCGGTCTCAAGAAGTTTGACGACGAGTTCAACCTCATCGGCGAAGTCCGATTCGTCGGCCTTTTCACTTCAAGCGCCCTGACTACACCGGTGAAAGACATTCCGATCCTTCGGAGACGTCTGGAAGAAGTGTTGAAGCTCGATCAGGCCATCGCGGGCTCTCACGATTTCAAGCAGATCGTGACCATCTTCAACTCCATGCCCCGAGAAGAGCTTTTCTGGTCCGAAGCGGAGGTGCTGCATCGCGATATCCGCACCATTATGACGATGCAACAAGAGCACGATGTGCGCCTGACCCTTCGTCCGGATCCGCTCCATCGAGGAGCTTTGGTGATGGTCATTATGCCGCGCGACCGCTTCAATACCGAGGTTCGCCACAGGGTGCAAGAGCATCTAGAGCACACCTTTCAAGCCGATCATGTGGACTACCAACTGTCCATGGGAGAAGACGAGGAGCAAGTCCGCTTTCACTTCTTCTTGACCACCGACGTGGAGCTCGCTTCGGTCGACATGCACGAGCTGGAGTCCAAGGTTGTAGACATGACCCGCACCTGGAACGACCGACTGAACGAACGCCTGGTAGCAGCTCACGGTGATGCGGGACTGAAGATGGGGGAGAACTTCTTCCGCAGTTTCCCGGAAGGCTATATGGCCGCCACCAGCTTCGGTATGGCGGTGAAGGATATCGAGAACACGATCGAGAGAGTGACTCACGACGAGCACTACCGTGTCGGTATCTTCAATCCCACCGACTCTCAGTTCGATGAAGACGCGACGTCCGTTCGCATCTATCATACTCACGAGACTCTGGTCTTGAGCGAAGTGCTGCCGATCCTGGAAAATCTGGGGTTGAGGGTTCTGCTGCAGAGTTCTTATCAGATCGACTTCAAGCACGACGGCGCGGAGAGACGGTCGACCATCGACGTATTCCGGGTTCAAGAGAAATTCTCCCGGAAACCGGTCGACCTTCGAGCCCATCAGGAAAGCCTGGTGGCGGCGATGACCGCCTTGCTGAACAAGACTGCTGAAAACCACCCTCTGAACGGGCTGGTCCTGGCCGGAGGGCTTTCCTGGAGAGAGGTGAGCCTGCTCAGAACCTATCAGGCCTATCTGTCTCAGGTCCAGGTCAGCACCAGTCGCCAATTTATCACCCGTACTTTGCTGGCCCATCCCGAATGTGCCAGCCACATCTATCGGTACTTCGAAGCTAAGTTCCGGCCCGACTTTTCGGACAGAGAGCAGGCTATGAGGCAGCGTCGCGAGGAGTTCTTCGACTCTCTCAACGCGGTAAGTTCTCTAGCTTACGACTCCACCTTAAGGGCGTTGTTCAACCTGGTGGAGTCCACCCTGAGGACCAACTTTTTCCTTGAGAAAGACTTCATCTCTCACAAGCTCAGCTCCCGCGACGTGCTGGAGATGCCCGAGCCTCGTCCTCTCTACGAGATCGTCGTGGTGGGCCGAAATGTGGAGGGTATCCACCTGCGTGGCGGCCCGGTCGCTCGTGGCGGTTTGCGATGGAGCGACCGACCTGACGACTACCGCACCGAGGTGCTCGGTTTGATGAAAACTCAAATGACCAAGAACGCCGTGATCGTGCCGGTAGGCTCCAAAGGTGGGTTCGTGATCAAGAACGCTCCCCACAAACGCGAAGAGTTGATGGAGTTCGTTCAGGAACAGTACAAGACGTTTATCCGCGGGCTGCTGGACCTCACCGACAACAACAAAGGAGGCAAGGTTCTGCACCCTTCCGGTCTGGTGATCTACGACCAGCCTGACCCCTATCTGGTTGTGGCCGCCGACAAGGGGACCGCGACCTTCAGCGATATCGCCAACTCGGTCTCGGCCGAGTACGATTTCTGGCTCGGCGACGCTTTCGCTTCCGGTGGCTCTCACGGATACGACCATAAGAAGGAAGGCATCACCGCTCGTGGGGCCTGGGAATGCGTGAAGCGCCACTTCTTCGAGTTGGGCCTGGACGTGATGAACGATGAGTTCAGCGTGGTCGGTATAGGAGACATGTCGGGGGACGTGTTCGGAAACGGATTGCTCTACACGGACAAAATCAAGCTTAGAGCAGCCTTCAACCACCTTCACATCTTCATCGATCCCAACCCCGACGCGGCCAGTACCTACGCTGAGAGAAAGCGTCTTTTCGAACTGCCCCGCTCGGCCTGGACCGACTACAACGAAGAGTTGATTTCGGCCGGTGGCGGTATCTTTGAAAGAGCCGCCAAGAAGATCAAACTGTCTCCGGAAATGAAGACCATGCTTGGTTCTGACAAGGACGAGATGAACGGTCAAGAGCTTGTTCGGGCCGTGCTCAAGATGCCTGTGGATCTTCTCTGGAACGGCGGTATCGGGACTTATGTTCGTCAGTCAGGCGAGACCGACGCCGACGTGGGCGACAGCTCCAACGACGCCGTACGGATCACCGCTCCCGAGCTGAAGGCTCGAGTGGTGGGAGAAGGCGGAAACCAGGGCTTTACTCAGCTGGCTCGGATCGAGTTCGCGAGGAGCGGCGGTCGTATCAACACCGATGCTATCGACAACTCCGCGGGTGTGGACATGAGCGACCACGAGGTCAACATCAAGATTCTGTTGCAGCCGCTGGTGTCCCACGGCGACCTCACCTTCGACAAACGCAACGAGGTCTTGCAGAGCATGACCGACGAGGTCAGCGAGCTGGTCTTGAAGGACAACTACTGGCAGTCGCTCTGTCTTTCCATCGCCGAAATGCGATCCCGAGAAGACCTGGAGCTGTTCTCCACCTTGATGGACTATCTGGCCGATCGCGGTCCGCTGGACAAAGAGGTCGAGTTCTTGCCTGATCCTAAGGCAGTTCAGGAACGTATGCGGGCCGGCATCGGTTTTACCAGACCGGAGCTAGCTATCATTCTGGCCTACACCAAGATGGGTATCTATCGCCGGATCCTGGAAACCGACTTCCCCGATGAGCCGCTCTTTCAGCACTATCTGTTGGATTATTTCCCCACGCTGCTAAGAGAGAACTACGCCGATCGGATCAAGAAACACTCACTGCGTCGCGAGATCATCGCCACCCAGTTCACCAACGTGGTGGTCGACCTACTCGGTATTACCTTCGTCCACCGAACGATCCGTGATACCGGTGCTACACCGATTCAGGTCATCCGTGCCGGTTTGGCCGCCCTCGAATTGGTGGATGCCAAAGAGTTCCTCGGAAAGCTTGGGGAGTTCGATGGGAAAGTCTCGGCTCAGACGTTCTACGATATCCTTTCCGGACTGGTTCGGGCTCTCGAAAACGTGGTCAACTGGATTCTGCTGACTGACGCCGACCTCTCCAGTCTCTCTCAGTTTATCGGCAACTACAAAGAGCGGCTGAAAGAGCTGAGACAAGGGCTGCACGATATTCTGCCGGCGGCTCAGCAAGAGCGCCTGGCAGGGCTGAAGAGCCGGTTCGTGGCGGTCGGATATTCCGATGAGTTCGCGGCCTATGTGGCCTCCCTGGATTACGTGCCCAGCGGTATCGGTATCGTGGACAACGCGCGCATCGCGGAGATTCCCCTCAACGAAGCCGCCCGTCGCTACTACGAGGTGGGTGAGAGCTTGCAGATCGCCTGGCTGCGAGAGCAGCTTCGTAAAGTACATACCAAAGATAAATGGCAGACGATCGCGATCGTCGGCTTGATGATGGACTTGCGGCAGATTCAGCTTCGCCTGTCTCTCACCGACGTCGACTTGAATCGTTTGCCCGGCAACCCGGTGGCCCGCTACGAGCAGTTTTTGGCCGAGATCGTGAACGAAAACGCTTTCGGTCAAGCCTCCGGCGACGTGCTGGCGAGACTGCTTGCCCAAATCGCGGAGGGCGCCCGCCGCAAAGCGATCGAAGGATCGGTAGAGCTAGAGCCCGTCAGCGTCTAAAACTCAAGGTGAGCGCTGTCGTTCACCCGATGCACCAGCGTCCGTTCGGAAGTGTATTCTAAAACGGTCACGCTGGTGTTTTCTATTTGCACACTCCAGGCGCCCTGGACAGGCACCCCCACAACCTGCCAGAGGGCGTTTCTGATTACCCCACCGTGGGTGAAGATGGCTACTTCGCACTCGGCGGGTAGCTCTGCTAAGAATTCGCTGACCCGGGTGTTCAAACAGGTCATGGATTCGCCGCCCTGGAGTTTCTCTAGATAAGGCTCGACCCACCAGGTCTTGACGGCGGCCGCTTCCGAGGTGGTCAGCGTGTCGCGAGATTTGCCCTCGTATACGCCGAAGTTGATCTCGCGGAGCCTCTTGTCCAAGAGCATGTTCGCTTTCGGTAGTGCCAGTTCGCAGGTTTGTCGAGAGCGAGTGAGATCAGAGGAGTAGACGGCGTCGAAACGTTGGGGGTCGAGACGTCGTCCGAGCGCGGTTGCTTGTTCGCGTCCTAACTCGGACAGCGGCACGTCGGTGTGGCCCTGCCATTTTCCCTCGGCGTTCCAGGTCGATTGGCCGTGGCGGATCCAGGTGATTTTGCGCTTCATCCCCGTGGAGTTACGGAAGCAGGCGGGTTGACCCTCTAAAGATGAGGCTAGCCCAAAAGGCTTTTCAGCTTTTTACGACCGTAGTGAAGTCTGGAACGCACGGTCCCCACCGGCAGTCGGGTGGCGTAAGCTATCTCCTCATAACTAAACTTCAAGAACTCCCGCATGATCAGCACGTTGCGGTCTTCTTCTTTGAGTTGCTCCAAAGCGGCTCGCATATCCAGCTTTCCGGCCACACCGGCCGTTGTGTCGGGAGCGGGCACATCTTCCGGCTCGGCCACGGACGGACTCTTTTTTCTTAAGGCGTAGCAAGCGTGCAAGACGATGCGGGCCAGCCATGCTTGAAAGGCAGCGGGATCTCGCAGATGGTGGAGCTTCTGATAGACCGTGAGGAACGCTTCTTGGACGACGTCGTCCACCTGGTGCGGCCGGACCACTCCGAAGGCGGTTTTGCGGGCCAGCCCTGTGGTGCGTCGTACGATCTCCTCGAAAGCCGAACGGTCCTCCTGTTGGGCCATTCTCACGAGTTCCGTGAGTTCGACCCGA